>Ga0310695_10005587_pt1 | contig 21824 bp, 17 predicted proteins | sample RumenRJG_04DNA_FD_203882 | JGI IMG/M metagenome (GOLD analysis project Ga0310695, IMG submission 203882) | Bovine rumen microbial communities from Lethbridge, Alberta, Canada - RJG_04 (v2) (version 2) | ecosystem: Host-associated > Mammals > Digestive system > Stomach > Rumen | place: Canada...
TCTCTTTTATCTTCTTCTGTTAGTTTCATAAGAAAACCCCTCTGGTTGGTTTGTCCAACTTTTGGGGTTCACCATATTATGGGACTGTCCACACAAAAATGAGCAGCAACGAGATGGGGACAGCCCCGTGAAGGGACAGTCCCAAAGGTGTCGGCGGGGACGGTTCACGGAATCACCGCATGGTGCTGAAGAGAAATGTCCCCACAGACACCCACGGACAAAGCAGCCGTGCAGACAACCACCCATAACTGGGAGGAATATATCCGCACAGTGGAATACCGAGCGTCAGGATTGATGGGTGTTTTCAGGGACAGTTCTCTTCGACATCATGCGATGTCTCCGAGAACCGTCCCTTGCAACACCGTCAGGTACGACGCACATCGGTGACATTCCCGCCGTGTCGGCTGCGTGACACGTCATGAACGTCCCCGCCGTGCTCCGGGACGAGGGCAAGACAAAAAGCGGGGCTGTTGGTCCGCTTTTGGACCAACAGCCCCGATGTATTCACGAAAATCCATTGCAACTGTTCAGAAAATATTCAATGGAACAATAAATATGTCCCTGCCAGATCGTTACAAATCAGTTTTATTCCCGGTCACGGACAAGGATCGCCGCGGAATGGGCGGGAAGGAGCAGGGGCAGATCGCCCAGTTTCACCTTACCGCCGGATTTCGGCACATCCGACCAGCCATCCGAATCGGTATGGAAAGCGATCGAGAAAGAATCCCCGTCGTTCGCCCCGATGTTCCGGAGACGCAAAGGTACATGGATCAGGTCATCCCGGTTGTTACAGACGATCACAGCGCAGTCTTTTTCATCGAAACGGCCATAAGCGATCCAGCCGGTTCCTCCACCAAGCGCTTTATAGGAACCGTGACGCAGCACCGGATGTTCCAGGCGGAGCCTTGCCAGCTTGCGGTGCATCTCGATCAGATCCTGATCCTCCCTGCCCCAGGGATAGCAGCGCCGGTTGTCCGGATCCGTCCAGCCGACCATACCAGCCTCATCACCGTAATATATCGTGGGTGCACCCGGCCAGGACATCTGTATAACGACCGCTTCCCGCAGGACGCGCTTGTCGATCTTCTGTCCGGCAGCATCCCCGCCCATGGTGTTGAGCCGCCCAACGGTGTGGTTGGTGCGGGTGAGGAACCGGGAATGATCATGGTTGGAGAGCTCGTTCATAGCGCACTGCAGGGAACTCCAGTCCATGCGGCTCATCGTTTCAGACATGGTTTTGAAGAAACGTTCGCCATCCTGGAACAAGCCGTCATGGAAATAATCACTGTGTTTTTCCATACCGGTCAGGAAATAGCTCAGCGGATCCATGAAGGCATCGTAATTCATCACGCTGTCCCACTGGTCGCCCTGCAGCCATTGGGAGGCATTGCCGTAATGCTCCGCAATGATCAACAGGTTCGGATTAACTACCTTCACCCTTTGGCGGAATTCACGCCAGAACTGATGATTGAATTCCTCGCTGTGCCCCAGGTCCGCAGCCACATCCAGACGCCATCCGTCGATGGAATAAGGCGGTTTTGCCCAGCGGCAGGCGATATCATAGATCGTCTCACAAAGCTCCCGGGAGCCTTCATAATTCAGCTTCGGAAGCGTGGGATGTCCCCACCAGGAGTCATAATTATTGTCGTTATCTTCCTGGAAACGGAAAAATTCCCGATAAGGACTCTTTGCCGACTGCCAGGCACCCGGTGTTTCATACCCTGCTTTCGCGTAAATGCTTTTTGCGTCCATCCAGTGGTTGAAAGAACCGCAGTGGTTGAAGACGCCGTCAATGATGACGCGCATCCCGCGGGCGTGCATTTCCTCACACAGCTTCGCGAAAAGCTCATTGCTCTTTTCCAGGTTCAGCTGGGAGGTTACGCGGTGAATATAGCGGGTCATTTCCCAGGCGTTGGTTTCTTCCGGCGTTCCGTCTTCCTCAATAACGCCGAAATGAGGATCGATGTGTTCATAATCCTGCGTATCGTATTTATGGCTGGAGGGAGAAAGGAACAGAGGATTGAAATAGATCGCTTCCACGCCGAGAGACTGCAGATAGTCGAGCTTGTCGATCACACCCTGCAGATCCCCGCCATAAAAACAGCGGAAATCATCGGTATCCGGCACAGCATACCAGTCTTTCCGCTTTCGGATGGGATCACCTTCGTAGATATATTCATTGTCAACCGGGTCATTGTCCGGATCGCTGCTGCGGAAACGGTCCGTAAAGATCTGGTACTGCAGGGCGCCTTTAGCCCATTCCGGTGTGTGGAAGCCGGGGCTGATCCGGAAAGCATGCGTGAAATCGATGATTCTGTCCTTGCACAGGAGCCGGGCGGAAAAACGTTCACAAAGGTAACTGTATCTGCCGCATTCCACGAGGAAACAATAAAATGCTGTATCCTTCGGGCATTGCTGTTCTGTCTCGAACCAGGTAAAATATTCATTTTCCTTCACAGGTTCCATGGGGATGGGATCCGGACGGTCCTTAACCAGCATCCAGACATGACAATCCTCTGCTTTCAGCGTTCTCAAACGGATCTTCACCAGGTCACCCGGTTCGGGTTCAGCCGGAGACCGGTATGCTTCCGTTTCATCACTGAATAAGGCGGAAAGGAAATCTTCTTCTTCCTGTGTCAGTTCCAATCGGCTTTCGTTTTCGGACAGTTGCATCGCGTTTTACTCCAATTCAAATGATTATGCTCAAAATCCATCAAATTCCGGGACGTATGCCCGGTAAATATTTCATATCCGGAGCTTTCAGAAATTTCAGCAAAACCGGATCCCGGCATGAGTCAGCTAAATGCGGCTCCTGACCCATGACACAGCCTTTTCAGATATAACAAAACTTTGTGAATCGGAGGTAACTCGTCAGTCCCGCAATATCATGCAAAAAACCTTCACCATTTTATCACAAAACTGACATTTTCCAATCTTATAAAGACCGATTAAGCGCATGAATTTTACATTAAATTTTACATATGCACAAAAAGAAAGGGACGATCCTGCTGACTCATATTCGGGTCAACGAAAACCGTCCCTCAGCCTTTTTTGGAAACTGTTAGAGCTTGCGCAAATCGGACAGAAACGCGTCGACAGCCTCCTCAGGGGTTGCCCAGGAAGTGACAATGCGGGTGATGGAATGCTGCGGGTCGGTGCGGCCCCAGTCCCAATAGGAGCACGAATATTTGTCCTCCAGCTGATGGATCAGCTCGTCCGGGAAGATGGGGAAGATCTGATTGGTCGGGCTGTGCAGCATAAAGGGGAAGCCAAGTTCTTCAAGCCCCTTCTGGAGCTTCTGCGCCAGCTCTACCGCGTGGCGGGCAAGATCAAAATAAAGATCATCACGGAAGAGTTCCGCGAACTGAATGCCCAGCAGGCGTCCCTTCGCGAGCATCCCGCCCTTTTGTTTGATCATATAGCGGAAGCAGGGTGTCAGTTCGGGTGAAGAAACGACGACCGCCTCACCGAACAAGGCTCCGTTTTTCGTCCCGCCGATGTAAAAGACATCCGCCAGCTCTTCAAGATCGGCGATAGTGAGATCATTTTCCGCGCAAACCAATGCCGCACCGAGACGAGCTCCGTCGATAAAGAGCGGTAAATGGAATTTATGACATATTTCAGATATAGCTTTCAATTCCGCTTTGCTGTAAATGGTCCCGTATTCCGTCGGCTGGGAGATGTAAACCATCCCGGGCTGCACCTGATGTTCGAAGCTTTCCGAATCAAAATGAGCACGGACCAGACGCTCGATCTGTGAGGCATTGATCTTGCCTTCGTGATGGGGGAGTGTCAGGACCTTATGCCCGGTAGCCTCGATCGCACCGCTCTCATGAACAGCGATGTGACCGGTATCCGCGGCGATCACACCCTGCCAGGGTTTCAGGATCGCTGAAATGACCGTCGTGTTGGTCTGCGTCCCGCCGACGAGAAAATGGATCTCGGTCTCTTTTTTCCGCAGATGGCGGCGGATGAGGGTTTTGGCTTCCTCACAATATTCATCCTCACCGTACCCGCCGCTCTGCAGCCGGTTGGTACGGATCAGGGCATCCAAAATGCGCTCATGGGCGCCTTCAGAATAATCATTATAAAAACTGATCATAATTACTCCTCAATAAGTGTGAAGGTCTTCACAGCGAATTTCCTTTTTCCCGGGTATCCGTAGAAGTTATAAGTTAGTAGTTAGTAGTTGGCAGTCATCAGAAAGCACCTAATATCTACTCCCTTAATTACTCATCCAGTCGTCTTCTTCATCCGGAAGCTCTTCGGGGAGGTCGAGCCCCGGTTTTTCATTTTTCAGCAATTGGTTCCAGAACTCATTATCGTAGAGCCTGGATCGGATCGGCAGCGGCATGGGGACACCGTACCCCAGCAGCAGCACCTCCTGTTTCGGCTGCAGACGGGAAAGCATCCCGCGCAGGGAATCTTTTCCCGAAAGACCGGAGAGCACCGCGGCGATATCCAGTTCATCTCCCAGCCAGCCGGAAACACGCGTTCCCAACTGCGACATGATCTCGTCATCGATCTGGGAAGGACGCTGGTCGATCACCAGCAGGGTGACTGAATATTTGCGCATTTCCCGGGCGATCAGGGAAAAAGCCGTCTGCGAGGCCATTTCCCGGTTGAGCAGCTTGTGTGCCTCTTCGATCGCCACCACCAGCGGTGTGGGCCTGAAGCCTTTCCCGGCAAAAAACTCTTCCGAGCGGCGTTCCCATTCTGCCCGCACCTTGCGGGTCAGGATGTTGGCGACAAGCAGATAATCCAAATCGGTTTGATATTTTCCGAAGGAAAGGATCACAGAAATGCCATTTTCCAGCGCGTTGATGATTTGACTGACTACATTATAAGGCGTTTTTTCGATCATGTAGTCACTGTGATACAAGCGGTTCAGCTTTGACTGCAGAGACTCCGCGGCAGCGACATTGATGTTGTTGGCGTCCGCCCATTCTTCGACCGTCCCATGTTCCGATCCGGGCTTCATTTCCATGAAAGTTTGCAGCCACTTGTCCTGTCCGAAAGATTTTTCAAGCGCGAAGAGGGTCGTGGCAGTAGTTTCCCGGAGATTCAGCTCCCTCGTCAGCATCTGCACATCCGCGGGGGTAACGTCGCTGTATTCGATCATCAGGTCAAAATCCGGCAGCATGCCGTTGATGCGTCCGCCTCTTCCCAGCGCACAGACCTTCACCCGGTCCGGAAGCTTCTGTTTCAAACCCGGAACCTGCTGTTTGTTGCTGCCACTGTCAACGGAGGCTGTGCCAAAGGCATATTCATTATGCATGTCAAACACCAGGGCAGAAGCCTGACGGGAGCGGATCAGTCCGGCAAGGATCATGCGGGTCAGGTAGGATTTTCCGGTACCGGTGGAGCCGAAAATGCCGGAAGAGCGTTCGACAAATTTTTCCATATTGATGGCAACCGGATGCCCCTGTTCCCGGGTAGATCCGATTTCAAAATGATTGGGATCTTCAGGCGAACCGAAAATTTCAGCCACATCAAAGGCTTCCGCATTCCGCAGAGGAGAATGATGCGGCGGAACCATCTTGACCGGCAGCGGATTCCGGTCCACATTTGCGTCAAAGGGATCATATTCCGGCGTTCCCGGTGCAAATCCGACGTTTTGCATCAAAGCCGGCATGATCTCGACTTCCGTATACAACGTCCTTGCAGCCAGCTGCTCCCGGACAGAAAGCGGAAAGCGTGCCATGGTATTCGCGTCCGTGAAAACCGGGGCGGTAGCGCACAGCTTCAGGTTCGTAACCAGGCCGTAGAATCTACGGGGACCGTTTTCCACCACGACAAAACTGCCTTCCTGCACCGTTTCCGGCGGGACCGTCAGCCGGGCGGTAAATCCCTCTTTCAGGCTCCCGCCCGTGATATATCCGATTTGATTCTCACTCATTTTTCTCACCCTTCATTCCGCATTCTTCATTCTTCGTTCTGAAAGATGTCCGCATCTCCGACCGCACCGAGCACAGCCACCAGGCTTCCCGGATTGTCGGAAAGCAGGTCCATCACTTCAGCGACAGCCCGCTGAGCCCAATCCGTGTCACCAAGCTGGACATGGGCACGGGCACACTGCCGCAGATGGACCGCAAGCAGTTCTCCCGCCGGGAGATGGCTGACATTCAGCAGCAGACGCAGATAGCCGAATTTGCGGGTAAACTCGCAGATCTCATGTACACTGCAGGGGAAAATCTCCGCCAGTGTGAGCGGCGGACGAGGCGGCAGCAGGTGAAGGACCCGGTCACCTTCCGTATAACCGATAAATGCCACCCGCAGCACGATCGGAACATTGCGGTTTTCCTGCGCATCCCGGATCACTTCCTCGGAAATTCCGGTACTGCCCGCGATCTGCCGCAGGAATCCATCCTCCTCCAGCGTGATATCAGTGACGACCCCATATATTTCCGGCTGCCCTTCCCCCATCGGGATCCGCAGCATGGATCCGAAAGCCGGTATTTCGTTCTGTGCCGTAAGCGCACTGACCACACATTCCTGTGAATTTGCGGACAACATCCGTCCGATATAGCTGGTAGTATTGTTCATTTGTTCGTCCTATAACTTATTTCTGCTGCCTGTTTCCGGCATCTTTGGCGATCTGTTTGTTGGATTTTTCCGGGATGGTCAGACCATTGACAGCCATTTCCCGCAGGAGCATCTCCTTCACTTCTTCCTTTTCCGCGAATGTGATCACCGCGCATTCATGCGCCCGATGCAGAATGAAGGGATAGGGATGCCCGCCCAAAACGCGGCATTGTTCCGCAAGCACCGCATGGAGCAGATCCGTCACCGCACTGTTTTCTGCCGCCCAGGCCGGCAGTTCCACCCGGCTGATATAGGGATGCCCGGGGCGGCCAATATTCATATAGAAGAAGCACAGCCGCAGATCCTCCCGCAGTTCACGGTTCAGCCTTGAATTCATCCCGAAGACTGCAGACCGTTCCCCCGGAGCCAGCAGACGGCTGAAAAGCATACTGTCATCCGCGCCGGGATTTTTATTCTCACTGACCGAGCCGGTCCGAAGCAGATCCAGCATCCGCAGCACAGGATCGGAACGCGGACGGTCAATATAGCCCGCTGCCGGCACCCGGGCTTCCGCCAGCTGCACCAAAGCCTCCAGATATTCCGCCTTCAGCACCTCCTGGTCCTTCATTTCCGGCGTATCTGTGAAGAGTTCCAGTGGGCCGTCACAAAGGGCAAAGGTGGTGATACTGTGATCCGTTTCCGCAGCGATCTCCGCCAAAAAGTGTTTTTCCGCCGCATCCCGTTGAACCCCCAGCAGGGCCTCATTCGGCAGGTCATCGAAAGGCAGCAGCCTGGTCCGGGTGATGATGCGAGGCGTCTGTCCGCTGTGAGCGACCAGTTCCACCACCGCCGTATTGATGAGCCCGAAGCTGATCTCGTCATGCCGGCTGGGGCTGATCTGGCTCCCGTCACAAGCCAGCAGACGGATCTGAACCGGCGGCATCGCGGGCAAACCGTGAACAGCATCCACAGCCTCATCTTTGGGCAGGGCACAGCGTGTTTCCGGTTTTTCTGCCAAAGCGGCCTCGACCCTTTGGCGCAGGTCATCCGCACCCGCTTCCGCCCGCAGCAACGTCTCATATTGTTCCGCCGCACGGCTGAAAGCATCATGCCGCAGCCGCAGGGTCTTCCCCGCATTTTTCATCTGTGATCTTAATTGTTCATAATTTACCGGCATAAGCGTTCCACCCCAGATAATCTATTGATTATTATACAATAGAGTCCGGAATTCCCGCAATCCGGCACCTGTTTCAAATCTCAGCAAAAACTGCAAGTCATGGTTATAATAGTATTAATTGGGATTGTGTATGGAAGACCTGACCGGCAGACAAATCGATCAATACAAGCTCACCGCCCTCATCGACCAATCGGGAATGGGGTGGGTTTACCGCGCCATGGATACGGTCACCGGACAGGAAGCCGCACTCAAACTGATCGATACGGATAGCTTCACCTACACAGACCGGTCCCGGTTTTGCGAAAGCTACCGGCAGTCCGCGCAGGGCGTCAAGACGCTGCTGCATCCGAACCTGGTGAGGATCCTCGGCTTCGGGGAATACAACGGCTCTCCCTATCTCGTCACGGAATGGATCGAAGGGAAAGACCTGCGGGAAGTGCTCGGCAGCCGGATCAATTATAAAGCCGCCGCTGCCGCGCTGGTTCCTGCCGCGGACGCACTGGCCATGCTGCACAGCAGCGGGCTTTATCACCTGGAAATACAGCCTTCCGCGATCATGATCCGGCAGGACGGTTCCACAGTCCTCTCCGACCCCGGCATCACCCGGACCGCACTCGACACAGCCGCGGCTGCTTCACTCACCGGAAACACCCATCAAAGCGGAAATCCGGAGTATATGGCCCCGGAGCTTTCCTTTGGCGGCACCATCGACGGACGGGCGGACATTTACTCACTGGGCGTCATTTTCTACGAAATGATCACGGGGCGCAAACTCTACCAGGGACATTCCGAACTGGCCGTGATGATGCAGCATGCCAGCAGTCCCATCCCCTCTGTCGCCGAAACCGTGGCAGGGATCCCGGAGCAGGTCGACCGTGTACTGCACACCGCGCTCTCCAAACGGCCGGAGGAGCGGTTCGCGAACATGCATCTGTTTGCCAATGAGCTGCGCGCCATTGCCGGTCTGCCGCAATCCGATTTGGATGATGAATTCTTTGAAGACGAGATCCCGCCCCTGAAAACAAATATTGAACCGGAAGCCGGGAAACGATCGGAAAGAGAAGAACTGATCGAAAAACTTCGCATTCCTGCACTGATCCTGGGAATCTTCCTGATTCTTGCACTGTTCGTGCTCCGGTTCCACACATCTGTACGCATACCGGCAGCACGGCGCAGTCAGGCTGCGACAGAAACGCAGGCGTATATTCTCGCCCACCTGCCAACGGACACTCCCACAGCAACCGACACTGCAACACCCACGCCGACCGCTACCGATACGCCGACGCCAAGCGATACACCAACTCCGACAGATACGCCGACCCTTACACCGACTGCCACCGCGACGGATACACCGACCGCCACACCCACGCCCACAGAAACACCGACTGCCACCATCACACCGACGGCGACGGATACTTTTACGCCTACCGCGACGCCCACGATCACCGATACGCCGACCATAACGCCTACACCGACAGCTACCGAAACCGCCACGGCAACACCGACGGATACGGCCACACCCACCGCCACCGCGACTGACACGCCGACCGCTACACCGACCGCAACCGATACCCCGACGCCTACAGCGACCGACACGGCCACACCGACACCGACCGCGACGGATACGCCGACACCGACGGATACACCGACCGCCACACCCACGCCCACGGCTACCGATACGCCAACACCCACTGCCACGGCGACGGATACGCCGACACCGACAGAAACACCGACCGCCACACCGACGCCCACGGCTACCGATACGCCAACACCAACGGCAACAGCGACGGACACACCAACGCCGACCCTGACACCAACGGCCACCATGACACCGACCGTCACCAACACGCCGACCGCCACAGCTACTGCCACGCAGACTCCTACTGCCACCGAGACGCCGACACCAACCCAGACGCCGACAGCCACGATGACACCCACCGCGACGCTTACGCCAACGGCCACCCTCACACCGACCATCACGCCGACGCTCACCACGCTGCAGCAGGCCGCGCTTCAGGTTTCCTCCGGAAATAAATATACTGTCCGCGTAAAGAACGACGCATTTACCATGCTGAAGGAAACCCCGTCGAGAGAGAGCATTGCGCTGAAATCCATTGCAAACGGCAGTACGATCGAACTGCTCGGAAAAGCCACCGGATCCGATGGGCGGGAATGGCTTTCTGTCCTGACGGATGACGGCAGCAGAGGCTGGATCCCGGCCTCAGCGGTGATCCCTGCCACTGCGGTGTCCTCCGTAAATGGTGTAGATATGGTTTATGTCCAGGCCGGGGACTTCTGGTATGGCACGGATCCCTCGGTAGATATGTATTATCTCCCGGGAACAGACGATAGCTACACGCAAACTTATCTCAAAGGATACTGGATCGGGCAGAAGGAAATCACCAACACGCAGTATAAGACATGTGTTGACGCGGGAATCTGTGAAGCCGATCCGCTGAAGGATCTGCCTCAGGGACGCGGGAACTACCCCGTGACCAACATCACCAATGACCAGGCGGAACGCTACTGCACCTGGCTCGGCGGCAGGCTCCCGAATGAATTGGAATGGGAAAAGGCAGCCCGCGGGGTCGACGGACGCATTTACCCGTGGGGCGACGCCTGGCCGAGTTCAACGAATAATCTGGCGAACATCCCGCTGTATCTGGACGCTTCCGGACGCGGCAAGGATCTGTTCCCGGCAGGCAGCTTCCCGAACGGACAAAGCCCGTACGGATTAATGGACATGGCCGGGAATGCCTGGGAATGGATGTTCAACGGCACGATCCGCGGCGGCTCCTGCGATCCCGCCGAAGCCTGGGATTACCGCACCCTGATGCGTGCCGCCAACCACGGCGAAACCGGCGAAGAAAAGAGCTACTACATCGGCTTCCGCTGTGTCATCCCGGAACATTGAAAGATATCCACAACGCATACAGGGGACAAGTCTGCAGCCTCATCATTCAAATCCATGTTCCAAAACGTCAAAATACGGGTCGCTTTCCCGTGGGAGGTCAGTCATTTTATGGTAAACTATATGTAAAACACCAAAGCAGGTCTGACATATTGATAATATGACAATAACCCGGGAAAGGAGAGGAAATGAAAAGATTTGAAAACAGCGAAAATGATCCAAAAAACAATCTGATCATGGCCGTTCTTTCAGCCCTGGTTATGGGACTCCTGATTTATCTGGTCTATCATTTCAATGTCCCGAACCCCAACATGATCCTGATTACCGCCATGGTGTTTTTCACAGGCTTCGGCGGACCAGTCCCCGGGGCAGTCTCCGCGGTCATGATGCTGCTGTATTCCATGTTTTTCTTTTCGACAGACGGAAGCTTTTTCCGCTATACCGAAGTCAATCTGCAAAAGATCCTGGTGATCGTTTTCGGCATAGCGGTCAATTTTATTGTCGTCTTCATTCTGAAGAAAAATCAGGATGCTGCACGGCAGGAGCTGCAGGACACCAACGAATATCTCACCCTTGCCAACAAACAACTGTCCGACAAAGCGGATGCCGCGGTCAAATTTGCCGAATTGGAAAAAATGAAAAATGAAACCAACATCATCCGCAAAGCATACGAAGAGGCAAAAACCGAAAGCCTCACCTATAATCACATCGCCCAGGCACTTGCCTCGGATTACACCTTCATCTATTATCTCGATCTGGAAACAGACGAATTTACGGAATATATTCCTGACCCGGCACACAATGAACTGACATTCGTGCGCTTTGAAAGCGATTTCTTCACGAAATCTTACAAAGACGCCAAGAAAATGATCTATGAAAAAGACTTGAAGGATTTCATTGCCGCATTCACAAAGGAAAACATTCTTCGGGAACTGGACTATCAGGGACGCTTCTCGCTCAATTACCGTCTGATGATCAATGATGTACCGACCTATGTCAATATGAAAGTGATCCGGATGAACGGGGACAGCAGACACATCGTCATCGGAGTGCGCGACATCGACAAACAAATCAGGCAGGAAGAAGCCGCGGAACGGATCAAAGAAGAGCGCACCATCTATTCACGCATTCAGGCTCTCACCCGCAATTACATCGCCATTTACACGGTCGACCCGGAAAGCGGCCATTACCAGGAATACAGCGGTTCCAAAATATATGATGAACTGGGCTTCAAGAAGAAAGGGGAAAATTTCTTTGCGCAGGTCCTGATTGACATGAAGAAGTCCATCCATCCGCAGGATCAGCCAAGGTTCCGGGAACTTTTCACCAAAGAAAACATCCTGCGGGAAATCGAAACGAACGGTATCTTTTCCATCGATTACCGGCTGATTTTTGACAGGAAATTCATTTATGTCAGTCTGAACGCTGCGCTCGTTGATGAACAAGACGGGAAGCACCTGATCATCGGTGTGAATAACATTGATGCCCAGGTGAAACGCGACAGGGAATATGAGCAGAACCTGAATGAGGCAAAAATCCGGGCAAACCGCGATGAACTGACCGGCGTCAAGAACAAACGTGCCTATGCCGAACTGGAAGAAGAGCTCAATGAGCAGATCCGGACAAATCAGGAGATCCGATTTGCGGTTTGTGTGTTCGACGTCAACGACCTGAAGCCTGTCAATGACACACAGGGGCATAAAGCCGGCGATGACCTGCTGAAAAAGGCCTGCTCAATGATCTGCCTGACCTTCGCCCACAGTCCGGTGTTCCGCATCGGCGGGGATGAATTCGCGGTCATTTCCCGCGGACACGATTATGAGCACATCGACGAGCTGATGGCGGAAATGGATCAGACAAATCAGAAGAACCGGGAAAACGGTGAAGCAAATGTCGCCATGGGCATGGCACGGTATGAAGGCGAGTCCAGCGTCAGTGAAGTCTTCGAAAAAGCCGACCAGATGATGTACAGGAACAAACGGGAACAGAAGGGCTGAAATCAGAGATTCGTGAAGGTGATCGCCAGGCCGGAAAGGATCAGGATCACCATCAGGACGATTTTCGCCCTGCGTTCATCCAGGAAGGAAGCGGCCTTCTGCCCCAGGAACAATCCTGCAATCATAAAAGGTGTGATCATTGCTGCATTCCGCAGCACGGGCGCCGTAAAGAGCCCGAGAATGGCGTACATCACCAGCCGGACAAGATTCTCCGTCAGAAAAATAACACAAATGTTGCCTTTAAAGGAGCTTGTGTCTTTTGTTGTCATGGTGATGTAAACCACCAGCAGCACCCCCACACCGAAAAGTCCGCTGCTGAGTCCGGAAAGGATCCCGACCGTGAGGAGGAGCAGCCTGGAGGGCTTAACTTTTTTCTGGACCAGCTCATTGTACAGCATGACCGCACCAACGATGGTGATGAAGATGCCGAAGAAAAGCTTCAGCGTGCCGGTGTCCGCGTTTTTCAGCAGCAGCGTACCGGGAATGCAGCCCGCCGCGAGCAGCAAAGCCATGGGCAGCCAGATGCGCGTCTGCAGTGAAAAGCGGTTGCGCCAGGTGATGTAAGCGTTGCTCAGGACGGACGGAATCAGTACAACCGGCGAAATATCAACGTTGTTTTCCGCAAACGACATGATCGAGGAAAACAGCGGCGCATCCCCCACTCCGCAAAGTCCCTTGATAAACCCGGCAACCAATCCCGCAAAAATCCACAAATCCATCTCAGCCTCCTGTGTTCATAATAACACTATTCTAAGAATAAAATATAAATTAGAATATAAGTGATTAAAACCAAAGATGATTTACCATCCACCAATCTTTTCGGGCAGAGGGTTTTATGAAAAACAGAAAATTATTCATCTTTTTATTGATGATGTTATCCATCATTTTTGGATTCGGATATACAGCAGGTGAAATCTTTGTTTATAAACCGACACTCCATTTTAATTTCATTTCCGTCGCTGGAGGTCTTACCCTGAGCCTTTTGTATTTTTTGATAATACTGATATTTTGGAAATACACAACAAATTTATCCGGATCAAACAGGACCTTGAAATATGTCAGCCGATTCAGGGAAAAACCCTTTAGAAATACATTTATCATATTACTGTTCTCTTTCATACCCCATCTGATTATCAAATATCCGGCAGGAAATTGTCCAGATTCTTTTCTGCAGATCCTTCAGGGACTGAAAATACGTAAACTGACGCTGCATGCCCCGATTTTCCATACAATGTTTATGACCTGGTTCGTTGAAATTGGCGAGAAAATCGGGAACCCGAATATCGGAATGTTTGGTTTCGTCGTTCTGGAAATGATTATCATGGCTGCCGTTTTTTCATATGCGGTTTATATTCTCAGCAAAGGGATCAATACACCTGACATAATCGTACTGATTAGCGTGCTGTTTTTCTCTTTTTCGCCATATATAATCGGTTTTGTCGGACAGCCTATAAAAGATGTGTTTTTCAGTACCGGTGTTGTTTTGTTGGAAGCGCTTCTTCTGGATTATATCACTACCGATGGATTCTTTTCTAAAAAGAGGAATTTCGCATTGCTGCTTTTCAGTTCAATGTCGATTTATTTATTTCGAAAAGGTGGCCTGGTCATATTACTGCCGGTATTCCTTTATATCATTATCAATGAATACAAAAAAAGAGAAAATAATTTCATAAAAACTTTTATAAAGCTTATTGTTGTTCTGATCATTCCAGTTCTGGTTGAAAACGCAATGATCCGTATATATAACCCGCAGCCGGGAAGTATCAGGGAAGCATTATCAATTCCTTTTCAACAGACGGCACGGTATGTAAAAAATCATGGAGATAAAATAACTGAATTTGAAAAAGAAGCCATCAGTAAAGTTCTTCCTTTTGATGAACTGCCGGATCTTTATAAAAGTTATATTTCCGACCCTGTTAAAGATAAATTTAACTCCAAAGCCTCTCGGGATGATTTGCTGAACTATTTCAAAGCCTGGTTCATTGGTTTCCAAAAAGAGCCTCTTTGTTACATTCGGGCTACAGTTGAACAAAATATATATCTGATATATCCAAAATATAACAACTATCAATACTATATTGATGCGAATGGAAACCGCGATTATTGGCTTCCCGAAGGTTCCCTTTTCACTACACCTGAAAACATACTGAAACTTCAGGAAAATTATATTGAATTCTTATCAGATTTGCATACATTTCCGATACTGAACATTGTAAACAACATGGTCTTTTACATTTTTTGTTTGTCCATATTTACCGTGTTCGCAGTATTCAAACGAAATAAAGTATTTTCTGCACTGAGCATACCGCTCTGGACTACGATAATCATTATTATTTTTGCACCTGCCATCCGTATCAATGTTCGTTATTCATTTCCAATTCTCTGGTCTTTTCCCATATGGTTTTCAGCAGCAGTAAGACCTGAAACCAATTAACCACATATACTAAAAATATTTGGAGATGTACCTTTTCAGGTATGATTAGTAAGATTATTTTGTAACAGGCAAAACAATGAAACGAGAACGAACATACATAACCAAACGAGAACTGAAACGGCGTTACCCCTGGCTGACGGATGTGATGATCATCCAATACCTGCCGCCGATGGAAAACGGGCTGGTCCCCGGAAGGCATTCCACGCTGGCATGGCCGCGCCGGAAAGTGATCAATATCTGCGAAAATGACAAAGCACTGCGGGCTGAAAAAGAACGGATCGCCAAACAGATGGAGCGCGATTCCAGGCGCAGAGCCCAGCGCGCTGCTTTTATCTCCCAATTCACGCCCGACCGTAAATTTGAATATGCACAGCAGCTGGACCGGCACTTCATCCTGCATATCGGACCGACCAATTCCGGAAAAACCTACACCGCCCTGCAGGAGCTCAAAAAAGCTCAAAGCGGTGCCTATCTCGGACCGCTCCGTCTGCTGGCCTTGGAGGTTTTTGACAAACTGAATGCGGAAGGCTGCCCCTGCTCCCTGCTGACCGGTGAGGAAAGCATCCCGGTCGCCGGAGCCGGCATCACCGCCTCCACGATCGAAATGGCTGACTTCCGTCCCCGCTATCAGGTAGCGGTGATCGATGAAGCACAGATGATCAGCGACCCGGACCGGGGATCACGCTGGCTGGATGCGCTCTGCCGCATCGACGCGGAGCAGGTCCACATCTGCCTGGCGCCGGAAGCGGAAGAACTGATCTGTGAACTGATCCGCATGACCGGTTCGGAATTTGAAATCATACGTCACGAACGGCTTGCGCCCCTCATCGCCGTTCCCGCACTGGAAGGGCTCAGCGGGATCAGGGTGAATGATGCCATCATCGCCTTTTCGCGCCGGGGTGTTCTGGGGATTGCCGGTGCACTCGAACAGCGCGGATTCCGTCCCGCGGTGATCTACGGCTCACTTCCGCCGGAAGCCCGCCGCTCTGAGGTTTACAAATATACCACCGGACTCTGCGACGTGGTCGTCGCCACGGATGCCATCGGTATGGGCATCTCCCTGCCGATCCGCCGCATCGTTTTCTCCGAGCTGCGCAAATTCGACGGCACAAAGGTCCGCGCGCTGACGCACACCGAGATCCTGCAGATCGCCGGACGCGCCGGACGCTATGGGATGTTTAACGTCGGAGAAGTGACCGCTATCGGAGAATCGGAACCGATCCTGCATGCGCTGCAGGGCACACCGCCGCCGATCTGGCGCTACCGCATTGCCTTCCCGGGCCAGGAAGCCATCGAATCCGAATTTTCCCTGCGGGGACTTTTGGAAGAATGGCAGCGCCTGCCGCAGGAAGACTGGTACGACCGGGAGGACATGAGCGACGCGCTGATGCTTTTGAAATCCTTCCCTTCCAAACGGATCCGGGTGGAAAAGGAACTGATGTATAAACTCATCTCCCTTCCCGTCGACACCGGAAATCTTGCCATTGTCGATTATTGGGTGAAATGCGCAGTGGCCATCGCACAGGGAGAGGAGATCCCCATCCCGAATTTCGGCATGACCACGCTGGAAAAATGCGAAACGCAGTACCGGGCTTTGGACCTTTATCACCACCTCTGCCGCCGGTTCGACCGGGACGACCGCTGTGAAGGATTCCGCCGCGATGTGATCCGCCAGATCACACGCCTGCTGACCGCCCCGAAAGGCGGCTACATCCGCACCTGCCGGCGCTGCGGCAAAGAGCTGCCCGTCACCAATTCCTTCGGTCTCTGTGAAGACTGCTTCAACCGGATGTGATATAAAGCACATGGGGACCGGCACATTGTGCCGCGAAGCAGTGCACAAGGGGCCTGTCATCGTGTGCGCCAACGGGATATTACGACATGAAATCGAAACTTATCTTTCTTGATGTCGACGGAACACTGACACCACCGGGGAGCAATGAAGTCCCGGCGAGTGCCGCCCGCGCCATTTGCCGTGCCCGGGAAAACGGACACAAGGTGTTTTTGTGCAGCGGACGCAACCTTCCAATGCTCAAGCCGCTGCTGGATCAATATCCTTTTGACGGGGCGGTCGGCGGAGGCGGCGGGATCGTACTCGTCGGAGATCGGCTCCTTTATGACTGCCCAATGGACCAGGCAGACTTTGAAACGGCCATGAGGCTGCTCGGTGAGAATCACGTCTACCGGACGATCGAATCAAAATACGGTGCCTGGTGCGACCCGGGAATGGGTGAATTTCTTGCCGGGGTAAACGGCGGAAACAGCGAACTGATACGCTGGCGCAAAGCGCTCGAGACCGACCTCGGCATGAAACCGATGAGCGAATATCCCGGCTGCCCGGCTTACAAGATCATCTTTCTGTGTGAAAATCCGGCACAACTGATGCCGGCACGAGAAGCGCTGGAAGAGAAGTACAGATTTCTGATCCAGGACACAAAACATGAAGCCGGATGCACGAACGGTGAGATCATCAACCGGAACTATGACAAAGGCAAAGGGATCCGCATTGCGGCGAAAGCCCTTGGATTTGATCTTGCAGATACCATCGGCTTCGGCGACAGCATGAACGACATCGAAATGGCCGAAACAGTCGGTATTGCGGTCTGCATGGAAGACGGAAGTCCGAACCTTAAAGAAAAGTGTGCTTTCATCTGCCCTCCCGCGGACCGGGACGGACTGGCAGCAGCTTTTGACAAACTCGGCCTGACGCAAGTTTCTGAAATGGGCAGGTATTTTTGATAATCAATCGGAGGAAAAATGGAGGACTCAATACAGCGATGGCATATCTATTTTGACGGCCGGGTGCAGGGCGTCGGATTTCGTTTTACGGCACAGATCTTTGCTTCCGAGCTCGGGCTCACCGGCTGGGTACGCAACCTGAACGATGACCGGGTAGAAATGGAAGCACAGGGTCCCGCAGACAGTCTGCAGACACTGATCAACCGGCTCAAATCCAAGCCTCCCATCCTTATCACCGGCTGTGATATCACGGAGATCCCGCTCAAAGAAGGAGAAAAACGGTTCTCCGTTCTCCATACTTTCTGGTAGGTCGATTGCAGGATGTGAGTCAAATCATCGAGGAACGGTTTCCAATGGCTCAAAAGCAAACTAAAGGAAACCGTCACTTTTTTTGGGCGTTGGGCAGCCTGACGCTTTTTCTGACACGATACTGAGTCGACGAACACGGTTCCCGTAAGTCTTGGAGAAGAGACGTTCATTACTGATTGGTCGGATTGCTATAAACAGGATGATGCACAAGGGGACATTCCCACCGATGGGGAGCGAAGTACATTATGGTGAACCCCAAAAGTTGGACAAACCAACCAGAGGGGTTTTCTTATGAAACTAACAGAAGAAGATAAAAGAGATATCATCAAATCAGTGGAAAAGGGGATAACCCGGAAGCAGCTGGCAGCAGATTACCATATAGGCGTAAAACACATTGAAAATCTGGTAAAGAAATATAAGCTGCATGGAGAAGCTGCAATCGTATGTCAACCGAAAAGGTATTATTCACATGAATACAAAGAGAAAATTGTGAATCAGTATCTAAACGGAATGTCGAAACAAAGACTGTCAATAATGTACAATCTACGTTATTCAACAGTCGCAAGATGGATCAAAAAATATAAAGATGAAGGATATAATGGTCTGCAAAACAAAAAGAAAGGCGGACCGGGAGAGATGAAAGAAGAAACTGAAAGAGAAAAAAAGAAAACAGAAGAGGAAAAAACAGCAGAAAAAGCAAAAATCAAAATGTTGGAACGCAGGAATAAAGAATTAGAGGCAGAGGTGGCCTACCTAAAAAAATTAGATGCCTTAATTCAGGAAAGAGAGAAGCGAGAATCACCGAAAAAGTAAAAGCAGTAACTGAATTAAGGCCCAAATATACCCTAACAATGCTGCTGAAGGTCTCTGGAATAAAAAGATCTACTTATTATTATGTTTACAAACATATAGATGAAGAAAGAGATGGAGCATTACAACAAGTCATTAGTGATATTTTTACAGAAAACAACAGGAGATACGGGTACAGAAGAATCACTTTGGAATTAAAAAACCGGGGCATCGTTGTCAATCACAAAAAGGTCAAAAGAATAATGAAAGAGAATGGTCTATTTGGAATTACACCCAGGACGAAATATAAATCCTACATGGGTGATATGAATGGAACAGTGAAAAATCTATTGCTTTATGAGGAAGTTGATACCGTAAATCATAAAACAAGCTATATACGGGATTTCTCTACGACAACGATCAATGAAAAATGGACCACAGATGTATCGGAGTTTCACATCGCTGCGGGAAGACTGTATTTGGCCCCGATACTCGATATGAATAACGATGAGATCGTTTCTTATGATATTTCTACGCGGGCTGATTTTTCTCAACAGGTGAGAATGTTAGACAAAGCTTTTTCAAGATTTCCGGATCTGCAGGGATTGATCTTTCACTCCGATCAAGGCTGGCAGTATCAAATGCAGTCCTGGCACAACATGCTAAAGCAAAGGGGTATCATCCAGTCAATGTCAAGAAAGGGAAACTGCCTTGACAATTCTCCGATGGAGAGTTTCTTCGGCAAACTCAAGAATGAGATGTTTTACGGACATGAGCATGAATTCCAATCATTAGACCAGCTGAAATATGCTATTGATGAATATATTGATTACTACAATACGAAGCGTATAAAAGTAAAATTAAAAGGCATGACGCCTTGTCAGGTTCGTCGCCATGCCTTATCATTTAGAAATAAATAAAGTATCCAATTTTTGGGGGGCATTACATGAAGGGACAGTCCCCGTGTGCATCGGTGTTGCAGGGGACGGTTCACGTAAGCACCGCACGGTGCTGGAGTGAACCGTCCCCGTCGACACCGATTTACCTGATCCTGACGGTGTTGCAGGGGACAGTTGTCTTTGAGAATGCCCCTAATACCTAATACCTAACACCTAATCCTTACTCCTTATTCGATGGAGAGATGTTTCTCTATTGTAACATTTCTGTCTGTCTTAAAAATGAAACTGTGCTTCATTCATACCGGGCGGCATCCGGGTCACTTTGACTCAGTTTGAATTACTCAGTGGTTCCTCAGGCGAATCCCTCTTTTCAAAAGGGCAGCAGACTGATCAGTACGCTCAGAGGTGCGTGCGTATGAAACGAAAAACGGCAAAGGAGATACTCGCGGAGTCCTTTCGCGAACTCTCAGAAAAGGAGTCCGTTGACAGGATCACGGTCATAGAAATTGCAGAAAACTGCGGTTATTCCTCTACGACTTTTTACAGGCAGTTTTCCGACAAATATGATCTGATAGCATGGTCTTATACACAGCAGCTTGAGGAGATCCTATACGAATTCAACAAAGATCCGAAGAGATGGAAACAAATTTTGCTGAACGCGGCACTGTTTTATCAAAAGCAGCAGGAATATCCCGGTAAGAAAGCAGCCGCAGCAGAATTGATGAAAAGAAGGTGGTAAAGACCCCGAAAGGGGTTTTTACCACCTTCTTTTTTTAATGCTTTGGTCATTTTTCCTTTGATTTATACCGATGGTTTCTGAAATATTTGACAACGCTCTGAGTTCTCGTACCTGACAAATGTCACTTTTTTAGAATTATTTTCTATTTACATATTGACTTTTCAAAATATTCGTTGTATTATATATGATAATAATTCTATTTTATATAGAATGATTACAACAAATCGAAATCATAGAAAGGAGCGGCTGAATTTATGGAAACGATCACCGTCAATCACGGTGTTTTGAGCGGGAATAAAGTTTCTGAACTTCGTGATGAAGCTTTTAACGAATTCAGCGACGCTCCTTTTGAATTTGAAGGCACGGCTGTGGCCTTGTGGGGTGATACGCAGAAGGTTTATTATCACGCCTGCATCGCCAACCGCTTTTCCGAAGATTACCTGGTTTACTGCAATCAGCTGGAAAAGAACATCAAACAGCTCGGTTCCTTTTGCCTCACACGGGCTGTCCTGGAACAGAAGGGCATTGCACTGCCAAAACTCAAGGATCTGACGATCCATGAGCTGGTTTGCATGGTCTCTTTCCATTTCCGGAAGGCCCACGCGGCACTGGACGGCATTTACAAGGACAACGATCTTCTCGGGATGACATACCTGAATTGGGAATTCCGCTGGGTGGGACTCGGGAACCGGCTGAAGGCCACCGAAGTCAAGATTCGGAAAATCAAAGAGGGGAAGATCAATGCGGATTCCATGCTGCAGGAGACAGAGACCTTCAAAGGGGAGGGCCGCACCAACGCAGGTCTATCCGCACCGAAAAGCCTAAACGTCAATCCCGCTGCCATGCCGATCAACGGATCGGTGGCCCGTCAAATGCTGAAGGAAGAAAAGGCCGAAGAAAAACAGGCGGCTGCGATCCGGAAGGAAAAAGACCGTCTGTTGGATCTGGCAGAGAAACTGGAGCGGAAAGCATCCGGTCTGCCCGCCCCCATCCGGCCGCCGAGGCCATTTGCACCGGATAAAGAAGACATGAAAATCGTGAACCGGGAAAACGCGGCGTACCTTCGCAGAAAAGCAGCAGCCTTATCAGCCCCGGAACCAAAAACTGCTCAGCTGCCGGAAATCGACAAGGCCGCGCCGGGAATGCTTACGGAAGCAGAGGCGAGAAAGAGGCTGATGGATGATGCGATGAAACGGAAAGATCAGGCCGCGATCCTTTCTATACCGATGGAAGACAGCAATGCACTTCATGAGCGGTGGGAGAAATATGTGGAACGGGTCGAACGGGAGGCGAAAGGTCCGCCCG
>Ga0310695_10005588_pt1 | contig 21817 bp, 37 predicted proteins | sample RumenRJG_04DNA_FD_203882 | JGI IMG/M metagenome (GOLD analysis project Ga0310695, IMG submission 203882) | Bovine rumen microbial communities from Lethbridge, Alberta, Canada - RJG_04 (v2) (version 2) | ecosystem: Host-associated > Mammals > Digestive system > Stomach > Rumen | place: Canada...
GGTATCTGTGGTGAGCATGGTGGTGAGCCCAGCTCTGTGAAGTTCTGCGCTAAGATTGGCATGAACTACGCCAGCTGTTCTCCGTTCCGTGTGCCCATCGCACGCCTCGCCGCCGCGCAGGCAGCGGTAGAGGAATAATTGAATACCTCTGATTATCAGTAAGTTGGGTGTAACATACTTGAAAACAAGGGGTTACACCCAATATTTTTTGAAGGTCGTATCATGATAAAGTGTGATAAATTAGACGGAATGTTTAGAAATAGTTAGAGACCGTTTCAGAGGTGTGTTTAGAAGGTATTTAGAATAAGTTTAGAATTTTTTATGGCAACATTCAAAATTACGGTTCAAAAACAGCGTTCCGACGGCTACTGGCCCGTTTACATCCGGGTCACGCACCAGAGGAGAATCAGTTATATAAAGACAGACAAGATTGTAAACGACAAAGGACTTGTCAAAAGCACCAAAGAAATAAAGGATCCTTTCGTAAGAAAGGCCTGTGATATCATCATCACGGACTACATAGACCGTCTGAACAAGGTGAGCACATCCACATGGGATGTCCAGGAGGTCGTGAAGTTCCTGAAAGAGGGAACTTCTGACCTTTGCTTCTCCGACTACGCACGCCAGTACCAGGCGAAGATGATTCAGGACGGTCATGCTCGTAATGCGCGTACCTATGAGCTGGCATATCAGCATATGGAGAGGTTCGCAGGCACGACGAAAGTCATGTTTTCCCATCTCACCTCACACTTCATAACGAAATGGATAGACTCCCTGTCTTCGACGGCCAGGGCAAAGGAACAGTACCCTGTCTGCATCAGGCAGATATTCAAGCAGGCATTGCTTGACTACAATGACTATGACACCGGCATTCTCCGTATTACGTCGAATCCCTGGCATAAGGTAAAGATCCCCAAGGCCGATGCGCCTGAAAAGAAAGCCATCTCCATGGAGCAGTGCCGGGCTTTCTTCTTCTCTCCCCTGCCTGACTCTGACCGAAAGTTCCCGCTGACGGAACTCGGTCACGACGTGGCAATGATGATACAGTGCCTTGCGGGGATCAACACGGTTGACATATACTATCTGGAGAAGAAGAACTACCACGACGGCATCATCGGCTACGAACGCAGGAAAACCCGCGAGATACGAAGTGACAATGCCTGGTTCGAGATCAGGATCCCTGACATTCTCTACCCTATCATCAGGAAATACAAGGATAAGACATCTTCTCCGTTCCTGCTGGATTTCCATTCACGCTACAGCTCCTATGACAGCTTCAATGCCAACGTGAACATCGGCATCAGGCAGATATGTACCAAGGTGCTGAGCCTGCCGAAGGGCGAGACATACAGCTGCTATACGTTCCGGCATACCTGGTCAACAGTAGCCCAGAACGAGTGCGGGGCTACGCTGGCAGACGTGGATTTTGGTCTCAACCATGCACACAAGACGCAGATGGCCAGAACCTACGTGAAGATTGACTTCACACCAGCATGGGAGCTCAACGAGAAGGTTGTCGAGAAGATTTTCTTCACCGAAGACAAGTCATCGGCCAACCAGAACAAGAAAGCGGAAAGCAAGTTCTTCCGCTTCTCGAATAAGATGCTGGTCAAGGGTACACTCTATTTCAAGGGTAAGATCCTCAAGACACTGGAGGATATCGGCTACAATAACATCGAGGAGGTTATTGCAGTCCTGATGGAGGACCTGCCTGACACCATACCGCCGAGGAGCATGGTGCTGATCCGTATAGAGATCAAGGACAAGAATCTCAGGCAGGACTACCAGAGAATGGTCAAATAACAGGGTTCGGGGCTTTGCCCCTCCCCTCTTCAAAGGTTTCATTGTACACGAATGTACAGTGAAACCATTACTATTTTGCCCTGACGGCACGTTTTGTACAATATCTGTACAAGACACCGGCTTTTATTTTTTTCAATGGAAACATATCAAATATATAATTTTCGCTGAAAATTGTATTTTTTACTATATAATTTTCCAAGATTATTGTATTTTATTCGATTCTTGGAATGAAATTTTCCAAAATACACCGTTTTGTTTCCTTTTCTGATGGTTTTATTTCCTGAAGACAGGACAGAATTGCTTCGCAACAGACAAGGATTTACCCGTTCCATTCCCTTTATGCCGTCATCTTCAATCCGCTGACGACACGGACTGTACGCCACATAACGCCCCTTCACCTTGCAAAGGTAGGGAGAGCCGGTGATGCGCAAAGTACCGCTGTGCTATGATGGTGTTTTTCTCTCCGGCAGCCTTCCACAGATTATTCTAATCTGGGTATTCCGGAATAAAAACGCCGTCATTCCTTGGCTTACATCCCCTAGTGGCTCTCTCCTCTTTAGATGGCAAAGTGAAAAGGCTATACGGCGTAACAAAAGTCGATGACATCAGGGACAACAGAGTTGTGACATAAAGGAAAGGCAAAAGTGAACAAGGCTGACAGCTCCACTAAGCCGATAACATCAATAAACACCGCAGGCGACGGGATAGAAAAAGCCACCGATAATATGGTTAGTCAGATCAATATCAATGAATTTATCTTCGGCAGGACAAAGGCTGAGAAGAAGTTGGAGGTTATCAGTTCCCTCTCTGACAATGACATCCGCAAGACCACCTCTGCCACCATGCTTAGGATCCTGAAGGAGTGCAAGAACGGGCAGGGTAAGTTTATGGTTGACTGCAAGAGAAGGGTCGGCAATGAGTGGAACAGCACCATCGAGTATCTCTATGAGTACCAAGGCAGACCGATCCTTATGCTCTATGTTCAGAACACCTCTACCGATAGCAGCGACACCGTAAGTTTTAGCGACTTCAATAGCGGCAGCCGTTATTGCGGCTACTGCCATAACCTTGACATGAGATACTCTTATGATAGTGCCGCCATCGCACGGACGATCCGCTGCATCCTCGCTGAGTATCTGTACTACAAGTATATCGAGAAGGAAGAGCGCGAGGAAAGCGGGAAAATCGCAGCCCTGCTGCATTGGAGCATCGTCAATCCCGTGGTGAACTATTTCTATAATGAATGGCGGATGAAATTCATTTGCGGAGGACCGCTCTCCCGCAGGGATTCTGATGACACCATCATCAAGTCTAAGGGCTATTATGCCGGTAAAGAGGGCATCACCGCCTATGTAAAGGTACATTACAAGGAGTTGCAGGGCAAGTCCAACGAGGAACTTCAAGGCATCTACAAGACGGCTTTCATGGATGCCTTCAAGGAGTTCAAGAGGACTTTCAATGTTACTGAATATAAGAGGAATCTTCTATGGTGAAATATCGTAATATTGTAATACGGAAACATAAAAATATAAGTATATGAAAATACTGAGTGAATATCTGAAGAGTCTGGTGAAGGGTTTCGACCCTTCCAGACCCGTTTTCTTCCGTAAGAACGTGACGGACTGCGAGCATTGGGGTGACATGGCTGACGCAAGGGCTGGTGTCGAAGAGTTCATCGCCCCCTACGGAGGTGAGATCTCTGACGAATATTGGGACGGGAACGACTGCGGAGAGGCTTACATCGAGTGCAAGGTGCCGTGCGGCAGGGCACGCGAGGTGATGGAGAGCGGTTTCTTCTACTATGACCCTTGGCAATAATAAATAAAAGTTTTATCTTTAGAAGCGCAGGCGACGCTATAGAAAGAGCCATTGTGAATATGAGAAGTGAATACAGACAGACCATCCGGATAGGCAGGAACCCTAACGGGATCCTTGCCCTTCCGTGTGTAGATTGTGTGATGAAATCCCTTGGTAACATGTATGCCTACCAGGTTAATACGGATAATAGTCACGTATGGGCAAAGGAGGGTGACTGGATCTGCGAGGATTACGGGGGAGAGTGGCATGTGGTCTCTGACGGGGACATGACCAAGGTGCGCAGGATCGAGAGCGAGATCATCGATTGTCAGGGCATTCCTTGCAGGGAGGTCGATAACGACAAGTTCAGTGCGGAACTCTTCGCTCCCCTATCGGTATATCAGAACTGGAAGGCAGTCGGCAGCATCCCCAAGACGGATGACTGCATCAAGGGCTATGTGCCGGACAATATCTTCTATCATGCGACCGCTGAGGACTTTGAGAAGTATGTCAACAAACATTTCATCGGCTATGAGAACTAAGCAGTACCTTTCTTTTCCCGTGGTTAGGTTCCGCTACGGGAAAAGGACAAGAAGACACGTCATCCATGCGGACAGGCTTCCGCATCTGGATGACAATGACGACTGGTGGGACTACTGGTTCACCATCGGTACCAGAACCTTTCAGTTGTGTGGTGACTACGCACGTGGCAGACGGCTCTTCCGGAATCTGGTCATCTATGTCTATGATGCAAGGAGGGACTTTGACGACAGCATGAGGATTGACGAGATCAGGGAGGTGTCGGTCATATACGAAAAGCCACGTCCATAAAAGGGAATCACCCTCTTTGTCTGAGGGTGTTTCCAGTAATCGGGAAATAAAGTAATATTGTAATATAGAAATAAGGTAATAAATATTTTTGGATATGAAGAAAGATGATAATATGATGCTGATGGAGTCCGTAGTATTCCTTGCAGTGGAACTTTACCAGAAATTTTATGATGCCGAAATTGAAGGCGTAAGTGATGATGCCTTTGCTTGTGCAGGAGAAATCATTGAACTTGCAAAGAAGTTCGAGAAGGAACTTGATTGGCAGGTGGATGATGATCGTGACTACTTAGACGAGGTGGATAAGTTCGTGGAGAAGGTGCGCAGGGAGCGCCTGCCTACCCCTCTGGAGATTGTTACCGACAAACTAAAGGAGTTCCGCGAGACTCACGGACATGATCCTCTCTATGCTGAGACGGATATCATGTGGAAAAGTGACGAAGATATAGAACATTCCTACATCATCAAACTAGATAGCGAGATTGACGAGCGCACAGATGAACAGATATTCTTCAATACAGAGTGTGCTGATGACATTCTGAAACTTACGTCAGAAGGTAATCACGACTTCATCATTACCAACGCGGAGGATCTAGTGTTCTTTGATGAACTTTGACCCGCAACAACCTTGACCGGCTTGGCTGCCCATGTCCTACGGGATGTGGGCAGTTTCATTTTTGCGGCGGGGTCCCTTCGGGACCATTCCATCAGACAGGGGGTGCTCCCCTACTCCAGATCACCTGGGGCAAGCCGTCGGGCTTGCCCGCTTCATCATCTTACGACACTCATACACAATAAATTCTCCTGATCACCACGGCAGCCCGCCCGTGAGCACACCCTTTGAGGAGTGGCCTTTTCCCTGAAGACAGGGGCCTTTCTGTATGAGAATCCCGTGCCTTTCGGAAGTAAGTAGACTCTTTCCCGTGTCCTTATTCCTGTGCGCTGTCTGTCTCGCCAAAAAGAGTATATATGTGCCACGGCATATACATACACATTTTGTCGTGGGCTGAAAGATAACTTTCGGCTCAACGCCAGACCATGCACAGGGGCCATGGGAAAGAGACAACTCGCTTCCGGCAGGGATTCCTACATACACCGTCCCCTTGATGTCTTCTGGGAAGAGTCCCCTTCCGGGGGCGCATAACCACGGACTCAGGCTGCCTAACATTATCAGGATAATGCAGCTTAGAAGAGTCTGAACAACGGCCAGGCTACGCAAGAAAAGAAGGAAACAGAATTCCTGCTCTTTCTCTGGCTGGTCGCCAAGTCTTTAACTTGGCATATCCATCGGGGTCTTTACGTCCTTTCCCCTTGCAAATTTAGGGTGTCCCCGCAGTCCTTCAAGTACCGTTGCACTATTTCCTCAGACTTTTTGCGGCAGCCTTCCACAGATTGCACACAATCAGGGTATTCCGCAAAAACTCGGTGGAAATTCCTTGCTTGACTGCTTTTGTGGGACACTCCATTTTAAAGCAAAGGAAAAGACTAACCCCGACAGGACATGCCAATGTCTTAAAAAAAAGCTCCCTGCCAGGAGCAGGAAAAGATAAAAGGATAAAGATCTTCCCACTCGAAGGAAATCCAATATCAAAGTTCCGAAGCAGGGCACAACATAATAACAACCCCAAAAACCGTAGGCGACGGAATAAAAGCAGCCAAACAGACAATGAAGAGATTAAATCAAGGTTTCAAGAATGTGATGACCTATGCAGCAGGTATGGAAGAATGGGTGAAAAAATCCCTCTTTGGCGAACCTCTGCAGTACACTTTCGTTAATGACTTTGCCGTTGCTGACTGGATCGGTGGTAAGGCAGGAGTATTAGATACTTACAACCGCGTGAAAGAAAGTTGGCTGGGTAACTATAAGGCGTTTACTGAGGTGGCTATCGCTGTTAATATGCTGGCATGGGCTCATAACCAACTCAAAAAGCAGGGCTTCAGCGGACGCGATACCTTCATTGAACTCTACTCGGATTTGTACCATCAGGCAATGACTGACTTCTACGAGCGGTACGATGGAGACCAGGAGAAGTGTCACTATTTCTTCCAAATGACTGATTAAGAAGGTTACGGGAGGTCTAACCAGCCTCCCCAATAAAACAAATAGAATATGATATCCGTCAGAGAACAATTAAGCAGTGAAGACCAAATCATTGAGCGTCTTCAAACAGCCATTAAGGAAAATGATGCCGAGACTCTTGCATACCTTCTTCGGTTCGCACCGGATTTTGACAGACGTCTGGCATTGAATCTACGCACTTACGAGGCAGCGCGTCTTTGTGGTTATGATCCGGAAATCAAGTTTGACCGTTGTGGATGGCTCAAAACGGGAAAATTGGAGGAAAAATGTGAGGTTATCCGTCATGAGGGTAAAAACTATTCTATCATGATTTACATCCTGCAACATCCTAACGGAAACTGGGTAGTGGGTCATAACGTCAATTTCCCAACATGCGGATCATCAAGTTCTCCCGGCATCTTCAACAACCAGTATAATAGCAGAACGGAAGCCGTAAGGTCAAAGATAGACGACCTTATTGACTATGCAGAAAGGTCTGGTGATACAAAAGTATTTAAGGAGGCTGTAAATGCTCTGAGAAAACAAAAGGCTGACCTCTGCCAGTTGAGTCTCTTCGCTTAATGATTATAAACAATAAAAAATATACGACTATGCTACAGAGAAAAGATATTTTCATAGGTAAACGGGTAAACACTCCCTTTGGTCTCGGGATGATTACGGTGATGCCATATAATGACCAGACTGATACGGTCTTCGTCGAGTTGGACCGTCCTACGGTTGATTACTTCCCGAAAGATACGCCTCAGAGAATCATCGTGGTTTCTTTCAAGATGATGTGCGAGCCGGAGTATGCTCCAGTTCCAGAGAAAATCAAACATAATAAATCATTCCTCTACAAAGCGTACCGCTTCATTCCTGCAGGTTCCTTCGCTGACTTCGGTATCAAGGATGACTTCTTTGAAATCACACATTGCCTGACCTCAGATAATGTGTTGGCAATATGGAAAAAACATCAGCACCCAGGTAACCGCCCGGAGGATCGCCCTCGCTTTGAGTGGTGTCACAAGGACTTCTACGGTCTGACGGATGCTAAGGAGGATGATGTTTTCTACTGCATCGAGACTGGTAGATTCTATGTCCCATGCGAAAACGAACTCTTTGCCCTGAATAGTAAGTGTGTTGAAAACTGGTTGAACAATTAATCTCTATTGTTATGCTTCGCAACGCAAAGAAAATCAAAAATATCATCCGTAAGATTTACGGTAATAACAAGGAGGTCACCTACATAGAGGGGCGCTCCTATGCTACCAGGGAAGGTACATATACCACCTTCGGGCTGTGCTTCAGCCCGAAGCCCTGGCCCAACGAATGTCCGGACTTGCAGCGTATGACCGCTTTTGTCGAAGAGTGCAAGAGAATCTTTGGTAATGACTGTCCTCAGACAAAGGCTTATGTCTATTATAGCAGAGATAATACCTATAATCTGCTGTGGGAGGAAAAGGATTGATAATATATATGGTAATATAGTAATAATGTAATATAAGAATAATTATGGCAGAAAATATAGAAATAATAAAAGGGCAGCAGCGCACATCTTATAGCGCCTATGACGGCTGCGATGTTACGCGCACAGAAATATACTTCATGTACGAAGGGAATAAACGCCTGATACTTAACTCGGTCACGGCATGTAAGAAGAAATATGTCCTGGAGGAAGAACAGGAACGTCTGCAGGGTTACATCCGACAGATCCAGGACAACGGAGGTAGGTTCTATAACGAACATTGGCACAAGCCGGAGACCATTGAGGAACTTCTACGTTGGAAGGAGGAGAATAGCTATACGTTCAACGAAAGCACCTCCTTCAATATCCATGAGGAGCCTGACGGACGTGTCATGTTTCATGGAAATTTTAACGAATACAGTCATGGTTTCTTCTTTGTCATCTATGACAGGAACTATGCCGAATCCCTTATGAAAAGACTCCCGGAAGTCTGTATTGTGGACTGTAACAGCGGTTTTTCAAGGTCGGATAGTTAATATTTCGTAATATTTATATCTATATTACAATATTACAAGAAATATTTATTACCTTTGCATGTGTAATACGAATATTAAAACAAACAGTGATATGTCACAAGGCTTTAATCTTAACGGTTACGACAAATATATCGTCAGTTTCTCCGGCGGTAAGGATTCAACGGCTCTGCTGCTCTTCCTGCTGGAGAACGGCGTTCCTAAGGACAGGATAGAGCTCTGGCATCAGGAGATAGACGGGCGCGGGCGCAGTCTTTTTGACTGGGAGGTGACTCCGGACTACTGCCGCAAGCTGGGTGCCGCCTTCGGCATCCCCGTCTACTTCCAGTGGAAGATCGGCGGTTTCGAACGTGAGATGACCCGCACGGACAGCCTCACGGCTCCCGTATGCTTCGAGATGCCTGACGGCACCGTCGGCCAGACCGGTGGCGACCGTGGCAAGGCTTCCACAAGGAACAAGTTTCCACAGCCTTCACCAGACCTGCGTGTCCGCTGGTGCAGTGCCTATCTGAAGATCGACGTATGTGCTGCGGCACTCCGTCATCAGGAGCGTTTCCAGAATATCCGCACCCTCGTTCTCTCAGGGGAGAGGGGAGAGGAGAGCAAGCAGCGTGCTGGCTATGCCGTCCTAGAGCCGGACAAGGCCGATCTCCGTAACGGCAGGAATCCCCGCCATATCGACCGTTTCCGTCCGATACGTGACTGGAAGGAACAGCAGATTTGGGACTTGCTGGAGAAATACCGCGTCCGTCCCCATCCGTGCTACTTCATGGGATTCGGACGGTGTTCGTGCAAGTTCTGTGTGTTCGGGAACTGCCATCAGTTCGCATCGGCTGCCTGCGTCAGCCGCCGTCAGGCTGATGACCTGATACGCTTCGAGAAGGATTTCGGGTACACGATGAAACGTGACACCGATCTGGCTTCCCTGATATCCAAAGGCGTGGCATATGATACCATCACGGATGAACTGCGGAGCCTCGCCACGTCCTATGAGTACAATGCGCCGGTACTCGTTCCTGGGAACGAGACCTGGCAGCTCCCTGCGGGAGCCTTCCGCAAATGCGGCGGGCCGTCCTGATATATAAATATAATAAGGTGTAAAGAATAGTCAATGGTTATGAACGACAAGATCATCAAGACAAAGGCACGTTGCCCCAAGACTTTTTCCAGGGCATTCAGCGGGCGGGAGATCGCCGAGAAAATCTGGGGTAACCTGAAGGTGGCTGATTCCTTCCTGTACCTCTACCGTCGCTTCGGCACTCCGTGCTACGACACTAACGACGAGTATAAAATTGCCTATGAATACAATTTCTGGTACAAGGACCTGTATTTCATGGTGCATGGCTCCACGCCGGAGTTCGTGTATCTGGACTGCTTTTTCCCGAAAAAATACTTTTTGCTGCAGCGCAGCAGATATCGTAAGGAAGTGCGTAGTGTCTTTGATAACGCATTAAAGGATGGCATCCTGTGCTGGCCCTGGGCAAGCGGATTCTCGCAGATAGCCGATTCTCTGGCAAAGGCACAGTTGAAGGACTATAACGCCAAGTTCGACGAGGAAGCACGGGGATTCTTCAGTGAAGATGACTACAACTGGCTTGACTCCAGACAGCATGAGAAGCTCGAAGGGGAGGATGCTGTAAGGTGCATCAACCTGATGGAAGGGTTATATAAACATTTACAGGAGAAATTCAAGAAATGGGCCGGGAACGATAAGTCCATCAAGGAAATGTTCTGGACGCAACCAGACCTGCGCTATCTTCCCGAAGTGGAGAAGATCATAAAATCTTTCTGCAGGGAACTGCTGAAGACGGAGCCAATTAGGGATCGTGATATCAACATTCAGGGATGGAAATAACTGATAAAACATATTATTATGACAGAAAAGGAATTGAAGCAGGCTATCAAGAAGGTGGTGAGGGATCACTACCTTGGCCGTAAGATCAAGTTCAAGACCTCCGACGGGGAGGGTGAGACCTTCAAGGTTGTAGCATACAAGATTCACAGCCGGAAGTCCATCGGCATCGAGCGCTATGAGTTCGAGGACTACGGCATCGACGAGGACACGAAGAAATTCGTGTATGTGAAGTTCTGGGATGCCGAAAGTCAGTTTGACGCGATGGGCTGTACGGCGTGTATCTTCACGCTTAACGCCAAGGGGCAGGTGGGAGCCTGCGACGGCCCCTATCACTTTGAATACACGGTGGCCTATGACACCGCCATTGAAATGGTGGATCAGATCATGGCTGCCTATAATGAGCAGAAGAAGTCCCATATACAGGAGATCGCCGAGGAACTGGCGAATCTCTCTCCTGCGGAGGTGGAACTGCTGAGGTTTGCCTGCGGCAATGACAATCCGCTGGCTTGCCCTGACAAGGAAAGACAGTAGCCATGCCGGTACAGTTATCCCTTCTTCCGCAGCTCTTTGCCTGTGACGGCGACTTCAACATCGCACGTCACGGCGAGGCCAGGTACGTGGTCAAGACCGTGTTCTGGCCCAACGGCAGGAGCGGTAACAGGGTGGAGTATTCTCCCAGGTTCCTGTGTGAGGCGTGCATGAAGGAACTCTCACGCAGGAGAGAGGAGAATGGAATACTTGATGAATCAAATGATTTTGAAATAAGGGAATTATAGAATCTGAAACAATGCAAGATGGTCGAATGGCTGAAAGAGAAAAAACATATTTAACTTAAAAAATACCTTATTATGAATAAATTGCGAATGGAAAAGATCGTCAATCCGAAGATTTGTCCGGAGCAGCTCTGTAAATGGGCTGAGACGCAGTATGTCATCAACATCGAGAAGGGCTGGCACAAGCCCGAATACGATGTGTTCCACTATCTCTGCCTGATCATGACGGAGGTGTCCGAGGTGGTGGACGCTGACCGAAAGCAGCGCCATGCCAGCCATGAGATCTGCCTCCTGGAAGGCGTGGAGGATGACGACACGTTCTTCTCGATGTACGAGGAACATGTCAAGGGCACCATCGACGAGGAACTCGCCGACGTGTGCCTGAGAACGATTGAGCTTGGCTATAAGCTCTACGGCAGAAGCATGGAATGGAGCGGGGCATGGGATGACTATGCCCTGAAGCATTCGGTGACGACAACGGCCCTCTATCTGGTGAGGGTCTGTCTGGGTGACGGCCAGCCGGAGAATCTCGCAAGGACGGTGTGCCTGCTGTACGGCTGGGCCGATGTGTTGGATGTGGACCTGAACCTGAACGTCTCACTGAAACTCAGGTTCAACGGTATCATGCTGAGAAGAGGAACCTATAAGAAATATTGATATGAAGACATTACCATCATCCGTACTGAGCGCCGATCCGTATTCGCTGGCCATCAATGAGCGGATACCTTTCACACGGCGCGTCGCCAACCTTCCCGACAAGCAGAGAATGCGCGATGCGAAGATCGTCGCGCAGCTCATCAAGGCCGGTGACGAGGAAGAGGACTATGCCAAGGTCATAGACATCTTCAAGCGTAAGTACAAGCTGCTGTCGAATCCGTGCTACTGGGATACGTTGCGTACCATATGGGTACTGTGCGGCTCGACAGAGACATCGGATATGTTCCGTCCGTTCTTCAGGCTGAAACGGCCTTGCAGGTCGTGGTTCATGACTCCGGAGGATGCAGCGGAACTCGAAGCGATGACGTTCCCGCTGACGGTATGGCGGGCCTACGACCCGTCATACGATCCTGATCCCGGACTGTCATGGACCATCGACCGTGAATGGTGCGAGGGCTACGCCGACAAAAAGGGGAGGGTGATAAAGTCCCGTCAGGTTTCACGCGAAGAGGTCTTCGCATACATCTCCAGACGGGGAGAGAGCGAGATCATCATACTATGACAATCTGTGAATGTTTAACTTTAAGATTTTACGAATATGGACAATCAGATGAAACTACAGGCAGTGATCGCCGCCCTCACGGAGAAGGGCATCGAGCACTGGACGAACGTTGAGACACCGAAAAAGCATGTGCGGATAGCGGTATACCTGCCGAAGCATAACATCGCCGTCTTCGTCGGCCATGACGAGGAATGGTTCCGCGCAGTGAGGTTCTACGCTTTCCCGGTCTTCATCCGTGACGGGGAGTCCACGGACTTCGTGATACAGAAGGTCTGGAATACCATCCTCAATCCGATAGGCTCTCTGCAGCCCGCACGGTGTACGTGGTTCCGCAAGCATGTCAGGGCAGAAAACAAATACTGCCAGGCAAGACGCAAGCGTAAGAAGGTCACGGCTGTCAGGGTGAACCGCTAACGAGCCATAGCCATGGACGAGATAACAAGGAACCAACTGAAGATGCTGGATGCCAGACACGGGAAAAGCAAGGCTGGAAATACCTGTGTCCGGCTGAAGGTGTTCTATGGATGGTCGAAGATCAACAAGATCCAGAAGCGCGAGGCCATCGCCATAGCCTTCGAGAACGAGGAACTGGCCGGTGACGAGTGCCGCCGCTCGGGCAAGTCCCTGCGTAAGACGATGGAAATATGCTACGAACGTTACCAGACTGAGGAGGAGATGAGTGATGCTCCTTACAAAAACAGAGTATTTACCGTCTACCACATCTTCCTGGACGACAAAGCTGTCAACGGAAGCCTTGCGCGTGCCCTGGAGATCAACTCCGAGAGTGACAAGAACCATGTCGGCACGAAAGAGAGATCCATCATCAGCGAAAGACTCCGGACAGCGTTCATCGCCGCCCACCGAGACTACAGGGAACCGGAACTCCAGCTGGAGATTCCGTTCAGCAAGGAATAATAACTTAAAAATATCATATATATGACAGATTCAGACTACAGTATCAGACTTCATGAAGTCACCAAGCAGATTCCTCAGATGGAGTGCTCCGTCGAGGAAGCCAGTTTTACCTACAGGGGTGAAACCCGCACGGTAAAGTTCAGATACGGTTTCATAGGAAACGAGCCGTATGTAGTGTTCAACGACTTGGACGGCGGGGGAGGGAGCTTCTCCTCCGTCCTGCAGAAACTGAGACAGTACAAGGCCGTGACGGATGACGACATCATTCCCCTGCGCCTGAGACAGGTCACATGGATGATCAAGGCAAGTACCATATGCAAGCCGGAGATCAGGAAGATGCTCCGGTCTTCGGCAGATTACGACTATCGCAGTCTGTGCTTAGATGCTGCCATCAGAAGAATAGAAAAGGGACTGGATGCATACGCAGGTAACAGCATCTCCATCCGGCCGGAGGCCGTCAAAGGCATCTTCGAGGCCTTCAACAAGCGTCTGGAGATTCTTAATGAGCAGAGACTGCAACGGAAGAAGGAGAAGGACATGCTGTTCCAGGAGGCCGTGAAGGAGGAAGAGACACGCCATTTCATTGACGAGAAAATGAAACTAGTGCATGTCATCCCGGCTCCTGAAGGCTCTTTCTTCATCGACAGCTACGCCCAGTGGGAACTCTTCCCGCATGGCACGGCCTTCATCGCCTTCTGGCGCTATGAGGGCAGAATATACCAGGTGCCGATGTACGACCAGGAAATAGCGGACTGGCATGACATGAATGAGGAAACCATCCTGCAGTGTCTTAAAAAAGCCAGACGAAACCGCCTGGTGCTGAACGCATCACTGATGGTGGAGTTATTCTCGATGGCAGAGGCAAGGAAGATGGATATCAGCCAGTTCCTGAAGCCTTTCAGGATAAAGGCATGTGACGGTACCGTCAGGTGTACGCCGGAGGTGAGGAAATGGCTGGCAACAAACAGCACGTCACTTGACGACCTGGACTTCGACGGATCAATACTGACGGCTTGACCCGACAAGACAGCAAAAAGGGCGGTATGGTCTCACTCCGGGGCGTACCGCTTTTCTTTGTCCCTGTCCGCTCTTGGCGGCTGGCTGTGTATCTGACAAGGCCGCTCCGGGGCGAGGCGATGCCTCTGTGTCGCCGCCGTTGTCGGATACGTATCCTGCCTGCTTCGCCGCCTGGCATAAAGAGAACCGGCACTGCTTCGCCAGACCGTCCGCATCAATCCTCTTCGAGGACACTGCTTCGGATCAGGTGAGACCTGATGAAGCAGGCACGGCTGGTGACATGCTTACTGCCCTCACCGCCGAGACGGTGACGGAGGGTCTCAATCGTCGCGTCAAGCTCTTTCTCCGTAAAGACCTTGAAGATGGCAGATATACTGCCGAAATAATAGTTCTTCTTGTTGTGCATGAAATGCACATGGATGACCTTGATCGACTTTTTACCGGTCATCCTTTCTCTGGTAATCTGCTTATCATTCATAACTGTACTTGCTATTTATGTACAAAAGTACTAAATAGAAGCCATATAGAACTATTTCATAGCGATTTTAACTAAAATCCTAACGATTATTAACGTTCATTCAGACGAAACGGCCACAATCTTGCCTTTTTCTTTGTTCCAATCATCTCTGGAGGACACAGAATAAGCCGAAAGTTCCGTATAGAATCTATATGGAACTTTCGGCAGGGTTTCATCCATTTCCATATATTCTCATTCTTCACGCCTGCCCTTGTAATATTATGTGTTATGCCGCATCGCGTGAGTCTTTCATCGTCCTTTTTCCTTGCAAAGGTAGGGAGCGGCGGGAACACGCAAAGTACCGCTGAAGCTATTTTCTCCGAAATTGTTACGGCAGCCTTCCGCAGATTATGCTAATCTGGGTATTCCGTAAAATTTGCGGGGGAAATTCCTTGGCTTACGTTCCCTGTAGTCCGCTCTCCTTGATGACCAGCAAGAAAAAAGACGAAGACTCACGATGAACCGATGACGACACATAATAGAAGATGACAAGGGTAACTCGAATGAGAAGAGATTAAAAGAAAATAAGAACTCAGATCTACGTACCCGATAACTCTTTCAAAAGTGCGCCACTAACATCAAAAGATAACAGATTAAAATATAGGAGGATTGGTTATGAAGAAGTCGTTTGATCAGATTGCAGCTCAACTGGAGCGGATCTACAGGCTCTACTACAAGGGCTTCGGGACTCAGAAGATGCTGGATAAGGCGGAGAGTTTCTTCTTTGGGATACAGAACGTCGGCCTTTGCTTCTAATTTGTAATAATGTAATATAGTAATAACGTAATATCAAAATATAATAATATGGCTTGGAAAATCAATATGAATACGGTGATCCTCTTCAAGAAGAGTGATTTCCCGCTGCTAAATAATATCAGTGACTATGAACATAATATGGATCTCTGGAACAGTGATGACCAGGATAGCTACTACAGCCCGGATGACCTGATCCAGAGTCCCGGCTACAGGACATACCTCTTCGAGAAGTTCCGCAAGAACAGTAAGAAGGATGTCAGGGCATACGACACATGGGTTCTCTTGGACTCCAATAACAGAAACACCCTTGACTTCAACATCTCCGACTACTATATGTTCCTCGGATATGAGAGTCAGGTATGATAATCACTTAATACAGATCGGACTATGGCAAAGAAATGGTGTGTATATGATGTGGAACTCCAGGAGGTTTATCTGAGGGAACATCGGGGACTGGGTTACTCCTACCAGTATGCAAGGGGTCTGGCCGTCACGGCCACCAAACGCTACGGAAGGAAGTTCGAACCACGGGAGGAACCGGAAGATGAGGAGTAATTAAAAACAGTAACGAATATGGTACAGTTCTTTTTGAATGAGAGCAGGGTGGGTGATACCTGGACTGACGGCATCGAGGGTAAGCAGGTGATGACAGTCGGTGATCCTATGGGAACGGGCTGCAGGAGCTGCGCCTTCTCCACCTTCGCGGGAGGTGCCTGCCCGGGAGTGTCCTATGACCGCCATCCATGCTGCGCATCGGACCGTAAGGACGGAAGGGCGGTGTATTTCAGGCTGATCGCCTTCGTGCCGGAGAAGAAGTACATTCCCAGGGGGAAACAGAAGCTTCCTTTCCACGGGCCATTTTCATGAACAGTTAAAATCATCAGAATATGAAGCGTATATATAAAGAAGAGAAGGTCGAGGTTCATTCCTACGGGAAGACGGAACCCGGCAGGGAATATATCATCCTGGTCTACGGACTGTGGGGCATGGACGGTGAATACCGTGTCTGCCTGACGGAGAGATACGGGGCGCGTGACAGCCAGATCGCGGACGTGAACCTCCACAAGAGCTGTCATCGCAGATGGCTGGAGCAGTATGTCGCAAGGATGAAGGACTGCCTGATGCTGTCGGGCGTGTATTTCAGCAACACGGGATGCCAGGGTGACAACTACTATGCTCTGGAGGACTACAAGAAGAGATATGCTGCGTATGGGTTTTCTCGAAGACCTGCAGATACCGGCATTCAGTTAAGGACAAGTAATAATTTAAAATTTGACGGATATGATTATCACAAGGGAAAACAAGGGTCAGGCCTACCTGACATTCATGGCAAACGGCGAGATCCGCCTGAACAAGAAGACCATCGGCATCTGGAAGGTGAGAAACAGACGCCGCTTCACGGAGAACTACACTTTCTTCCGACAGGAGAATATCCTTTCGGCAACGGTGTTCCCGAGGACAAGCAGGGAGAAGTTCTTCCAGAACGGGAACAAGTACAACCTGATGCAGATGGTGGCTGCCGCCATCCCGGATAACATGCTGCCGGAGGCGTGAGACGGGCGATTTTTCGTCTTGTTTATGTTAAAATATGACTTTTCGCTTCATTTTCAGCAGGTTATGTGTAACTCTATCTAATTTTGGTGCGAATTAATTCAAAACAACTTTTAAATATTCTAAGATTATGGCATTGTACAGTCATTTCGTGGGCCGTATCGGCAGCGACGCAAAGATCAAGCCGACAAAGAGCGGCGGTAAGGTCCTGGTAATGGACGTGGCAACGGACTATTACGACAAGGGCGAGAACAAGACTATGTGGGTCCGTGTCATCAGCAACAAGGACCGCTACATCGAGAAACTCTCACAGTATCTCACAAAGGGCAAGCTGATCATGGTACAGGGACAGCAGATAGAGTCCAGCAACTGGATCGGCAAGGCAGACGGCCAGCCCCATTCCCAGGTGGCGATCGTGGCGGACCTGATCGACTTCGTGAGAAGCGGAGGCAAGAGACAGGAGGACGGCGCACAGAACAGGGACGGTCAGGGACAGGCCGTGACGACGGAGGGTGCACAGCAGGAGAATCCATTCCCTGCTCCAGAAGGCAGCGCCGATGACCTGCCCTTCTGATATCCTATATCGCTTCTACTTAATAGTAGTGAGTCTACAGAGGCCTTGCCCGCCGGGCCGGTAAACCGGCGGGTGCCATGGGGATTTAGCTCAGTCGGCAGAGCGCCTGCCTTGCAAGCAGGAGGCCAACGGTTCGAGTCCGTTATTCTCCACCATTATAATTCAACAATGGAAAAGATCAGATACAAGGAAAGAAGGTTCCACTGGCGTGGAAGGGTGGTGCATAACGACCCCATGACGAACCCTGCGGACGGATGGGTAGTGGGATTCTACTACCAGGACCTCTGCGGCAGGGAAATCAGGCATTTCATCCGTAACGGTGAGATGGTCTGGGAGGTGATGCCGGAGACGGTAGGGAAGTTCCTGGGATATGACTGCATGGGAGAGGAACTCTTCGAGGGTGACATCCTTCAGCAGGGACTGCTGTACTATGCCGTCGAATGGTCCGAGCAGGACTGCCAGTATGTCAAGCATATTTATGCGCATGATGACGAGAACAACATAGTCGTGGACGGCGGCCTGGCTCCCTTCCATCGCGGGGAGATCGCCTATCTGAAGAAAGTAGGGAATATTTTTGAAAACAAAAACCTCATAAGACAATGAAAAAGAAACATGTATTGATCGGTATGGGCGTGATGGCGCTTATCAGCGTCCTCTGCGCCAGATATTCTGAGCGGATGCTGAAGAAGCTGATGCCATAATTGCAGAAGTATGATGCCATGGCTTTGAAGGTGACTGACATCAGGGTAGGGAACTACGTGGATTACGAGACGATCCCGTATGTAGTGGACACGACCGCCACTGCCAGTAATAGACTGGTGGTGACGGCTCTTTACCATGAATGGAAGCCGGAGCCGTGCGGAATATCTGAACTGAAAGGCATCCCCATCGACGAGGAGTGGCTGATGAAGAATGACTTCCTGCAGGACGGTCTCTTTGAGAACCAGAGGATCAAGGTCCTTGGGAAGGCCAGGCAGCTTCGTTATAACACGAAGACCTGCAGGCTGTATTTCGAGACGAACAGGTTCCTGGAGGGCACACCGTGGCCGGTGAGGTTCGTGCATCAGTTCCAGAACGCCTGCAACGACATGGGGTGGGAGGTAGAAGTGAAATGCTAAAGACAATATATCTATGAATGTAATCAAAGTGACTGTCGGCTGGAGCGGAAAGAACTATTCCGCAAGCCTGAGTGAAAATGTGCCTGGTGCAGTGGTGTTCACTGCAGACACCTATGGGGAAGTCCTGAAGAAGGCTCCTGAGACGCTGGACCTCCATGTCGGTGGAATGATCGCCGACGGCGACAAGGTTCCGCACTGGCTCAGGACCGGGGACTATAAGTTTGAGTTTGACGAGGATCCACGTTCTTAATCTGAATGGCTATGGTTTTGGAAATTCTGTTTTTATGCGTCGCAGCTGTACTGGCTTCTATGACTGCCTTCATGGAGAAAGGCGAGTATGAATATAATGGAGATGCGGAGATATGAGGAAAATACTTCTTTTTGCACTGCTGTCTATATCACTGACGGCCGTCGGACAGACTCTTAAATATGACAGTAATGATACTACCATCGTTATGGAATACTATGATGGTCAGCAGTGGGCCTTCAGAAAAACAAACGGTGTAGTTGTAGGGCTTACAAATTCCGGATCAAGGGACGAATATGGGAAATGTTATCAAGTCGGTATTTATATCAGAAACGAGAATAACAGGTCTGTTGTTTTCTATCCGGAAAGGATAACTTCTGTTTTGAAAACTAAAAAAGGGGAAGAAAAACCTCTTCTTGTGTATTCTTACAATGCCTATATGAGAAAAGTTGAAAGATCACAAGACTGGGATATGACTCTCAACAGTATAGCAGTGGGAATAAACGCCGGGATGGCAGGTCATAGGACTGCGTATGTCAGCGGGTGGTCGCCAAACACAGGTGTTTACTCGGGAACGATAAGGTATTATGATTCTGGTGCTGCCGCTGCAGCAGGAATATACGGGAGCATGTGTCTGAATGATCTTGAGGAAAAGCAATATAAGGATCGTCGTCTTATGTCAAAAGGCTATCTTAAAACGACAACGATTCATCCAGGAGAAGAGATCCTTGGATACATAAACATCAAAAGAAAGAGAGGAAGGGAAATGAGAATTGTTGTTCCGATAAACAATAGCATTTTTGCTTATGACTGGATCTTGCAAAAATACAGGTAATCGAAATAGAAGACAATCCAAACAAGATAATTATGAGAAAATTTGTAGTGTATATCCTGCTGATGCTGCCGGTGGCGGTGTCCGGACAGAAGAAGATGATATTGGATAAAATGCCGGAAATGCCGATTTGCGAGGTTGGTAATATATCTGATTCCCTTCCAAAAATCGACAGTCTTTGTTGTCAGACGGAGAAAGAATCCAAAGTTGTCTATACTGCTCCTGTGAGTAACATCAGCGGGACGCGGGAATACTGGATTGATGTGATCAATGGAGCAGAGAGGAAAAACAATAATAACAAAGACAAAACCGACAGTCTGAAGAACAACCTGAAAATTACCACGGATTCCGATGGACGATAGCATAAAAGACAAATCCCTGTCACTATTGAAGCGGCAGGGATTTCTATATAGTGTCAATCGTTGACCTCAAAGAGTTCGTCAAGGTCCTTATTCTTGCGTTTCTTCCGGATGATGATCTCGCCGGCACGTTTTTCCCATTCGCCTATGAAGCGCTTGCAGGCGGTGTCATAGACATCCTTCAGAAGCATACCTCGGGCATCAGCGATGTACTGCATTTTCTCATAGACAATCTCATCAACCCTGATACTTTTGGTAACAAAACTGACCTTTTTCTTCTGCCGTGAGGTCTGACGCGATTCCTGGGGTTCAGGCGGACTGTCAGTGCCCTCTGCCGGTACTGGAGGCATGTCGCCGAACAGGCGGTCAAGCCCCTTCTCGTCTTTCTTGTCGTTACTCATAATGGTAATTTTTTAATTACTTTATTACATTCTGTCTGTATTACAAGGCGCAAAGATATGAATATTTTCCGAAATAAAGAAATATTTTCCTCAAAATCTTCATTTTTCGCTCCTGGCGCCGAGTTTCATGAGTAGTTCTTCCGTAAAAGCAACATAATCCTTGGCTCCGTTGCTGCCGGGGGAGTAGTCCACGATATTCTGGCATTTGATGGGTGCCGAGGCAACGGTGATGTTCTTGCGGATCTTCGTCCGGAACACAAGGTCGCCGAGATTCTGGCGCATCTGATCCTCCATGTTCTCAGAGAGACGCGACTTCTCATAGCGAGTGATGAGAACGCCGGAGATGTGGGCGTCCTTGTTCAGTTTCTTCTGGACCCTGGAGATCGTCTTGCTGATGAACTTGAAACCGTTGAAGGGCAATGCTTCTGCAATCAGCGGGACGATGATCTCGTTGCTGGCGGCCATGCCGTTGATGGTGAGGATTCCCAGCGACGGGGGGCAGTCCATCAGGATGAAGTTGTATTCTTCCTGGATAGGGACGAGGAGGTTGCGGAGGATGCTTTCCCTGGACATGGCCGATGCCAGTTCAAACTCGGCGGCACACAGGTCAAGGGTGGACGGCACGAGGTCAAGGTTCTCGCTGATATTCAGCACCGGAAGGGTGTCGATACGGTCGGTCATAGCCTCGTAGATGCTGTCGCCGATCTCGCCGTCATAAAGACTAAAGGTCAGATTGGCCTGCGGATCCAGGTCGATGACCAGGACCTTATAGCCCTTCTGGGCGAGGATGGATCCTACGTTGGCCGTCGTGGTGGTCTTGCCTACGCCTCCCTTGTGGTTGGCGAATGAAATAATTCTCGGATTCTTCATAATCATTCTGTTTTATTGGTGATACAATTCTTTTTCTTCTTTAACTGATAGAGGGTTCTGAGGTCTGAGATTACGGAGATGAACAGAATCCCGAAACACTCGAACAGTATGTACATAGAGGTAAAGATCGTGCCATACGGAATGAGGCGGGTCTTGCCGAACTGGTTATCAGACACCTTCATGGCGAACCAGATGTTTATGATGCTGATGACGGTAAACATCCCGACACAAATCCAGACCCACCATCTTTCGCTGCTGTCTCCGGTTGAAGGCGACTGAGACTTAGGTTTTCCCTTATAGCACATCAATAAGAGCGAGTTTATCCAAC
>Ga0310695_10005589_pt1 | contig 21816 bp, 9 predicted proteins | sample RumenRJG_04DNA_FD_203882 | JGI IMG/M metagenome (GOLD analysis project Ga0310695, IMG submission 203882) | Bovine rumen microbial communities from Lethbridge, Alberta, Canada - RJG_04 (v2) (version 2) | ecosystem: Host-associated > Mammals > Digestive system > Stomach > Rumen | place: Canada...
TCAACGATATCATCGAGGCATCGAGTATCAGCTACGGTGACTTCCCCATCGAACCGAAAGAGACCGACTTCGCCTCAGATTTCGATGATATCTGTATCACCCTGGCCCAGCGCGTTCAAAATCCCAACGTGGAGTTCCAGAAAGACAGTCCCTTTGACCACTTCCCCACCACCATCGACATCGGACGTATCCAGCAGGTGCTGACCAACTTCGTAACCAACGCCGTGAAGTTCACCACCCAAGGACACATCCGCCTCGGATGGAAGCCCAAGGACAACGGCCTCTACCTCTATTGCGAGGATACTGGCAAGGGCATCCCTGCCGACAAGCAGTCCCTGATATTCGAACAGTTCGTCAAACTCGACGAGTTCGTACAGGGCACAGGCATGGGACTCGCCATCTGTAAGTCCATCGCCGAACGCTGCGGTGGCAAGATCGGTGTCACCAGCGAGGGCGAAGACAAAGGCTCCACCTTCTGGCTCTGGGTGCCATGTGGTAACGTGGTATGAATGGGCTATTAACCCTTAGACCGTAAAGAAATACTCCCCGACCGTTTGGTCGAGGAGTATTTTTATTATTTCTTGATCTTATAGATGCGGAAGGTCTTGGCAGGGATGTCGTCGAGTAGCAAGGAAGCCTTCTTGCCGGCATCCACCTGACAGGTTCCCTCTACGGGGATGATCTTCTCGGGGTTATCGAGGCTGTTTTCATCATCCATGCCGTCATGGCTGAGGGTGATGATTTCTGCCGTATGGACACCCTTCATACCATTAAGTTGGATGCTGAGGGGCTGAGGGGTAGCAGAAGTGTTGACCACCTTGACGATCACCTCGCCTGTGGTCTTGTCGAAGACGCTGCTGGCGAAGAGGCCGTCCTGACCAGCCTGACCTGCCACGGGCTTGCCGTTCATCGTCAATGGGAGCACGTGAGTACCTTTATTCATGGCGTAGAGTTGCTGCACATAGTAACTCACCGACTTGAAGGAGCGGAGATTATCGAACCAGATGGCATCGGGGCGCCACTGCCAGCCCTCGACATGGGCGAAGAGCGGAGCATAGGTGGCCATATGGACGATGTCGGCATTACGCTCGATACCCGTCATATGGGCAGCCTCGTAGAGTGAAGTCTCAAAATGGTTCCACTTCTTACCGTCACCATGACAGGCGTATTCGCCTGCAAACACGCGCGGACCCTTGCGATCATAGGTGTCGTAGCGCAAACCGTGACTGAGGAACCACTTCTCATTGCGATAGTAGTGCTCGTCGTAGAGATCTACCTTCAGCTCCTTCATGCGAGGCTGCAGCAGGTCGAAGTCCCATCCCTCTGAGTTCGGGCCAGTGGTGCCAATGAGTTTCAGCGTGGGATATTTGGCGCGCAGGGCAGCATTGAACTTCTTCAGGCGCTCGGTGAACACGGGGCCATAGCCACCATGAGCCTCGTCGTAGTCCCACTGTTCGTTACCAACACCGAGGAACTTCAGGTTGAAGGGGGCTGGATGACCCATCTCGGCACGTACCTTACCCCACTTGGAATCCACGGGACCATTGGCAAACTCCACGAGGTCGAGGGCATCCTGAATATAACTGTCGAGATCATCCAAGGCAACGTGAACACCAGGTTTGGTGGGGTCAGGGTTCTGGAACTGACAACTCAATCCACAGCTGATAACTGGCAGAGGCTCGCAGCCGAAATCCTCACACAGCTGGAAATATTCAAAGAAACCGAGACCATAGCTCTGGAAATAGTCGGGGTAGAAACGGTGCCCGAAGGTGTAATGCCAGCGGTTCTCGTTCAGGGGACGGTTCTCAACAGGGCCGACGCTGTTCTTCCACTGATAGCGACTATCGAGGTCGGTACCCTCAACAATACAACCACCAGGGAAGCGGAACACGCCAGGATGCATATCAAAGAGAGCCTGTGCCAGGTCCTTACGCATGCCGTTCTCACGACCTTTCCATGTGTCGGTGGGGAACAGCGAGATATGCTCGAGATCGGTCGTGGCCTTGTCGCCAACGAGGAAGATACGGAGGGCTCCCTTGGGTTCAGTGCGAGGCGACTTCAGTGTGGCCGTATATTTCTTCCACTCCTTGCCGCTGATCTCGACGTTCACCGTGGCGAAGCGCTGATCCTCACCCATGGTGTCGTTATCCACGAAACTCACTTCCAGCGTCGATTTGCCACCCTCAGGACAACGGGCCCAGAGGGAGAAGCGATAAGTGGCACCCTCCTTGACGGCGATGCCGAAGAAACCCTCATTCTCAAGACCTGTGAACTTGTCTCTGTGACCCGAATATTTGAGGCGCACGAAATGAGGATTGCGCTCGAAGGGGCCATCGTCCTCCACCTCAAAGTTTCCGAAGGCACGCCAGCCCATCAGGTGCTGGGGGAACTCGAACGAGCGGTTCTTCACCATCTCTGCATAAAGACCACCGTCGGCAGCGTAGTTGATATCCTCAAAGAAGATACCGTACATCGTAGGCTGTACGGGTGCCCCAAGTTTCTTGGTGTTTACGTCAAGGACGTGCGTCTGTGCTGATGCCACAAGGCTGAGGGCAAACAGACAAAAAAGAGTGATTTTTCTCATATTCAGTAGTTCTTATATTTATAATACGGTTTACTGTTCAATTTCCCAACGCAAGACAGCACCATTGCGTCTGGCGGGATCAGCACCTGGGAAGTCCATTGAGTAGGGACTGCCAGTGGTGGGGCTCTTACCGATATAACGATGGGTGCGCATGGACATGAGCATAAACTCATGATTCAGATAGTCCTGCCACATAAACACCTCAGCCTTCGATGCATCGGTTGTCAGGCGAACATCACCTGGGATGCCATAGCCAGCAGTGAAGATATAACGTCCGTCTTCGCACTGAAGTATCACCCTCCCCTGGCCTTTGTCAATCACCTTGAAACGCGTCTGCGGACTATGATCTGAGGCATCTGTATCATAAAGCAGGCCATGAGACAATGCCTTCATCGGTTTCTGAGTAGCCAGATTGATGATACGGATGGTCTTACCATAAGGGATATTCTCACTTCGATCTGCCTGAGGTTCCTCAACAGTAAAGTTGTCAAACTCGGCATAACCGCCATCCTTGCCCTTATGATTAAAAGCAAACAGGGCATGACGCGAACCCTGGAACGAGATAAGCTGATAACTGAGCGGCATCTCACGCCCAAGCATCTGGAAATGGGAGCCATCGAGCGAATACTCATAATGGGCACTATCATGGTCGTAGTCGCCTACCATGCGAAGCCACAGTTTCTCACTTTTCATCTCCCAGTTTTTCACTTCTACCGTATCGTTGGTGGCTTGCTCAAAGCAGCGCAGAACAGTCTGTTTACCTTCCTTCACGATGCCAATCCACGAACAGGGCACATTGATATTACCCAAGCCTGCCACATCGCCATCCTTCATTCCTTTGGTATAAAGCTCGACGGTAGCGATGGATGTCGGACCAATGACTCGCTGAGTAAGTGTGTTACGAGCCCACATCAGCTGTTCGGCAGGCATCGTCTGCAGGCGCAAGCGCCCGTTCTCTAGGCTCCATTTGCTATCATCTGGGTTATGGTTCCATTGCCAGATACGAGCGAGCCCCTTATTATCAAAGCTTTCGCTGCGCTCGTAGGGTGCTCTAGGGATACTAGTTGGACTAGTCTGGCTAGATAGACTAGATACAGCAGGCTTAATCCAGGTGCGAGGCGCGCGGCCTAGGTTGCCTTCGAGACCCAGCATGGGCCAACCGTCTTTCCAGGTGATAGGTGCCAGCGTAACGGTGCGACCGATGGAATGGAAATCCATCATCAGCAGCGCCCACCACTGTCCGCTCTGATCCTCAACGATACCACCCTGATGGATATTGGTACAGGCTGTTGCATCCTTATCAACCTCGGGGATGACAAACTTCGTACCATCTTCACCGATTCGGTACCTTACATCACTTGGCACCTGTGTCAACGGAGCCGCATGATAGCCGAAGGTCTCATCGGCTGTAATGGTGATGGTCTCGTAAGGTCCCCAGATGCTCTTGGAACGAGAACAGAGGGTACGACCGTTAGGTTTGTAATCGGTAGAGATGAGGTAATACATGCCGTTGATCTTATACATATGATGTCCCTCACCCACCGCATTGCCTTCAGGAATGATGGTGCGCTCTGTCTCCTCGATGGGACCACTCATATCGGCTTTCAGCTCCGTACACTTCACCTCGCCGTAGCCATGAATGGCATAGATTTTCCCATCGTCATCGAAGAGCACGGAGAGGTCGTAGATACGTCCCTGCATGTTATGATGTTTCCATGGGCCTCGGATATCCTTGCTGGTATAGCACTGCAAACCCTTACCGTTGATATTCGAGAAGATATAGAACTGACCATTGGCGTAGCGGATGGCAGGTGCCCAGATGCCCTGACCATATATCTCCTGGTGGTTTTTAAGCGAGAAGGCATCATCGTTGAAGTCGAAACGGTCGAAGCAATAACTGATGTTCTCCCAGTTCACCAGGTCTTTAGAATGGAGGATGACAAGTCCGGGCACGGAGTGCATCGTGGTGCCTGCCAGATAATAGTCGTCGCCGACACGAAGGATATCGGGATCTGAGAACTCATCGTAGAAAAGCGGATTGGTAAACGTACCGTTACCATTATCCGCAGTCCATGATTTCCACTGGGCCTGAATGTACAGCGGAATCACGAACATCAATATCAGTAGTTGTATGAATCTTCTCATTTCTAATTTAGTTAAAGATCTATTTGCGGCCAGCCATCAGCAGTCCATTGGATAGGACGCTGGATGAGAATCGATGCACCTTTGTGGGCGATGCTGTATCCATGGCAGATAAAGATATCCTGTCCGTCCATCGTATAGGCAGCGCAATGGCCTGCAGCCTCATAGGTTTTCTTGTCGCCTTTGAGAAAGAGTTTACCACCGCCATAGCGCATATCGATGCCCTGAGGGTCGTAATAAGGTCCCTCTACCGCCTTGCTGCGTCCAACAGCTACCTGATAGGTGCTCTTACTGCCTTGACAGCAATAATCCCAGGACACGAATAGGTAGTACCAGCCATCATGCTTCAGGATGAAAGGCGCCTCGATGGCATTCGGCCCCGCATAGTCAGAAGTGGGATTCTTAGGCGGATTGGGATTGAGAGGGAGTGCCGCCTTGGCATCAGGATCGCTGAGGTTGTAGCGGCGTGCAATGGTGCGGGGCTTCTCTCCCGCAGCGATATGCATGGTTGTATCGAGACGGACCATCTGAATACCGTCCCAGAAAGAGCCCCATACCAGCCAGGGCTGATCCTTATCGTCGATGACGAAGTTAGGATCAATGGCATTCCAGTTGTCACGTCCCTCACGTGAGGTAACGATACACCCTTCATCCTCCCACAAGGGGAAAGAGAGTGAAGGACTGGAGAGCAGACCAATCGCAGAGCCGTTTTTGCCAAAGGTGGAACAGCTATAGGCTAACCACCAGCGGTTATGCCACTTGATGACATCAGGTGCCCATACATGATGACGGAATCCTGGAACGGAATCACGGGTCCACTTGGGAATGACAGTCATCACAGGGTCGGGCAACACCGTCCAGTTCTTACGATCCTTGGAGGTCATCTGCTGAATACCCATGCCTGTGGCAAAGATATGATATGTACTGTCCTCATAGGCCATGACAGGGTCATGAACCATAGGCGTATCAGTTGTGAACACAGCCCTTTGGTGATGAAACTGAGCACAAAGGGTTGTGCTCATAGCGAGCACAACCGTTATGAATAGGAAACGTTTCATTACTTGGTCAGTTTTAGTTGCCATACTTGTAGCCCCACATAGTTTCACCCGTGGAACTGTTCAGGAGCGTAAAAGCTGGAGTCCTGTCGTTAGAGGGTTCCAAGGTCTGCTCCACCATAACGCCCTTATAGGTCTGGCCGTTGTCAGTGATGGTGAAATACGAAGTTCCCTCTTTCACCGACCACTTACCAGAGAAGCCACCCGTAATGTTACCAGAGGCATCGAGTGTCACCTCCACAGGCTGGCTGTACTCCTTAGTAAGATGATTCAGCTTATACTTATGGAGCAGAAGCTTATACTTGCCAGGAACATTGCTAGTAGCCACATATTGCTTCTTGGCTATCTTAGCAGTCTTAGCCACCTCACCTGTATATTCAAATGGCGCAGCAACCAACCAGCCATCCTCGTTCTGGAACAACTGGTGGACACGCACCTCATGGTTTTCGCCCTTGTTCTGGAAGCGGGTATGGTAAACCAAATAAGCACGTCCATCTTCAGCAGCGATGACAGAGTTATGCCCCTGTGAGCGCTCTGAGCTGGCGCCAATTGTCTGCTTGCCCCATTCACCGTATGCACCAAAGATGTTCACACCACGATTGCCATCATCCTCATTGGGACCGAAATCTGTGTAGAACTTCTCGAAGACAGCATTTGCGTTCTTGCTATCCACATAAGGTCCATCAGGATTCTTGGAACGGAACACGCGCATCTGATAACCACCATTATTATAATCACTGGAGACACCACCTGCTGCCAATCCGCCGTAGGACATAAAGAGGTAATAATACCCACTGATATACTCGATATAGCTACCCTCACCAGATGCATAGTAGCCGCCGGCAATCTTAGTACCAAAGTAAGGATCAGAGGTTGTATTCTCCGCATAAGTCACATCGTAGTCACGCAAGCCTGTTGCCTCATCGAGTTCCAGCATGAAGATACCGCCACTCCAAGAGCCATACGACATCCACAGTTTACCACTCTCGTCATAGAACACACAAGGATCGATACAGTTGGGATAGCTTGATTTGGAGGTAGATGCCCAAGGCGTTTTATAGCGACTGGGGAGCGAAGTCTGTGTACCTAACACCAGCTCCAAATCTGTATCCTTATAGGCATTGCCTGTATGGAAGCCACTAATCACGACTGGACCTTGGTAAAGATAAGGGCCTGTAATGTTATCCGATGTCATCAGCACGATACTGGAGTACCAGTTGTCGCCATTGACACTCATATACATGCACCACTTGCCCAACTTCTTGTTGTAAATCACATCGGGTGCCCACAAGTTTCCTTTAATATCGTAAGCAGGATTACCACGCTTAGCCCATGCCTGAGCATCAAACGCGGGGAAGTTAACCTCTGCGCCACCTTTCTTCACTTTTGTGACAGCAGGTGTTGTAAATGCTACATTCGGTGCTGCATCACCAATGGTAGCTGTAGCGAATGGAACAGTTACCAGATTCCAAGCCAACAGATTAGAAGACTTGGCATTGGCACGATGCGAACCAAAGATATAATACATCTGGGAAGTAGGATCCCAAACCACACTAGGGTCGTGTACAGTGACATGTTTTAGGTCGCTACCACCCAAAGTCTGTACCTCATCGTCATCACCTGGTGTAGGTGTCGGCGTGGGAGTTGGCGTGGGAATTGGTGTGGGAATTGGTGCAGGCACATCGCTATCTCCACCACCTCCACAGGCTGTCAGTGTAAAGACAGCCAACAACAGACCACAAAGTTTAGTATCAAGCTTCTTCATAATCATCAAACAAAAAACAAGGGGCGGGCCGATTCTTGCCCGCCCCCATTGCATACTAACTTAAAAAACCAAATAACTACCGTCTACGGTAAATGAGAAATTCAGATCGTTCGGATCGATTGCATTAGAGCCAAGATAATACTGGTAATATGTATTACCATCTGTACCCTTCATGACAATCTGAATATCAGCGGTACCATTATTACAGTTTGTAATGTAAACTGTACATTTAGCACCATCCATAGCTGCAAGCCATGCAGCCCAGTCTTTCTGGCCACCGCTATAAATTGCACCAGGAACAGGATTAATATCATAGCGCCAAGCATAGTTGTCTGCACGATATACACCATACTCCTGTAGATTGGTATTGCGGAGAATCACCACGAAGTTGTTCCAGTTGTTAGCCAAACTACTATAGTTGGTGAAATCAACCTGGTAGGTCTCACCAGCAGGCACCTTCACATCCTTTGTGAATGCAGACCACCAACCAGCAGTGCAATCCTCTGTGCCGAGGTCCTTCTCTGCCATCTTGTGGAGTTTCAGAGCTGACTCAGCCACAGTCACATTAACAGTAACAGTCTTGCCATTCTTAGCCTTCAGTGTAACAGCCTGTGTACCAGCCTGTGCCTTAATAGCACTATATTCCAAACTGTCGAGGTTGTAAGAGGTAGTGTAACCACCCTCATAGGTAGCTGTCAGCTCCAGACCCTCACGATCGAATACGAGGGTACGATCCTTCACATCGCTGACGGCTGCAGAATTGTAATAATAGTAGCTTGTACGTTTTGGAGCAGACTTCAGAACCAATGAGGTCATCTTGTCGGCTGAAGGAACCACCTCAATCTCAGCACTTGCCATAATTGGCTTAGCAGCAGCTGCACCGTTGGTTGTCTTAGCATACATCACAACAAGGGTCTTCTTGCCAGGATCAGAGATGTCAGGAATTGAGTTGAATACCAACTGATCGGCAGTAACTTCCTTGATGACATCTTGCTCGTAAGTAACAACAGCTGTCACATTCTTCATAGCCTCTTCGAGCGCAATACCTTGCTGGATCTCAGAAGGAACATTTTTGAGAAGCATAGATACCGGCTGCTTGTCCTCCTTAGACGTGCATCCACCGATTGGCTCGATATTGGTTGTCAGGAACTGTACAAATGAACCTTCGACACCTATACGACAGCAGATATCCTGACTTGAAGTTGCTGCATCAGGGAACGGTGTGTTCTGGATATAAGACTTTGACAGTGTACCATTTGTGAAGTTGATATAGATACCACCATCTTGGCGTTCTACTGTCAGCGTAATCTTTCCATTCATATTCTGTACCGAAGGATCGATATCATCAGTTCCAGAAGCATTACCGAAGTTAGCTACTACAAGACTTCTGTCAATATGAGAACCCCACTCAGAGTTCTTTGAGGGGTCGTTATCGAAACGGATCACACCATATTCTGTGCCCATATCGGCACTGTTAAGTACGATATAGAAGTTCTTATAGTACTTATTGTCCGGATTCACGGTCAGTGTGAACTCTGCATTCCACTTCTTACCTGCAGGAACAACATAGGTCTTTCCCAGTGTCCAGAAAGATGCAGTAAAATCGGTTTCACCAATAGGATAGTAATCATCCATCATACCCACCAACTCCTCTGGGGTATTGGCCTGCTTGATTGAATCAACCTTTCCGGCAATCCAATCTGGCGCATCCATTTTATACAGATCACCACCCTCACAACTCGTCAGAGCCAACATGCCAAGAGCAGCTGCGCAGAAAGCGGATGCTATTTTATTCAGATGTTTCATAATCTTTATAATCTTATTATTTGGTTTATTTATTACTTGCTCAAGTCAACTACAGGGTGTACAGTCCAGCCATTAGCTTTAAAGTAGCTGGAATTGTCTATATTTTCATTGGCAGAGTTACCCACAAGATTGGGGTTGGCATTCATGTGAGCCTGAGGGATGGGAATGAACTCATGACCAGAATTAAAAGAGGAATAAGAACTCTTAACCGTCCATTCATCATGATCAGCATCTTCATAAATAACCATGTTAATATACTCCTTGAGAGGGGTCTTCAACAATGATCTCTTTGAAGTCAGCATGAAAGTACCATGCCCCTTCAACTGTTGTAAACGGCTTTCGTCATAGAAGAATCCCCAACGAATCAGGTCAAAGCCACGACCAAACTCACAACCGAACTCCTTCGGACGCTCAACATTGGCAATCTGCTCGAAGAGCTTATCCTTAGAATTGAAGTCTGAGAGCTTCAGGCTTGGCAACTCGGCACGGTTACGCACCTGATTGATCCAATCGATAGCCTGCTGGGTTGGACCATTCACCTCGTTCTCACACTCAGCAGCACGCAGCAGCACGTCAGAATAGCGCATCAGGCGCAGGTTAATACCATCGTGCAGACCAGTAACCACCTTATCATAGAGGCCTGTACGCAAATTCGTGAATTTAGCGATAGGCAGACCACCATTACCATTATTTGTCACTACTGGCTCCTTTTCGGTGAAAGACTTCTTATAGCATACGTTACCATATTCAAATCCTTCCCAGTCAGCCTCGTATGTAGCAATAGTCCAGTAGAGGCGCGGATCCAGTTTTCCTCCAGTCGTCTTTTCAGCCTTGAAAAGCTCATAGAGCCAAGGAGCAGCCGAGAGATCAGCCCAACCACCGAAGTCGCCAGGGCCGAAGTTACTCTCAATAGCAGAACCCTGTGTTGCATTGGCACTGGTGTTTACCGGTGTCCATTCGTCATCGGTTCCCTGAGTACCATAATCCAGGAACTGTACCTCGAACAGACTCTCAGCATTGTTCTCATATTGTGAACCCTCGCGGAAGTTGTCACCATAGTTCTTCATCAGCTCATACTTACCATACTTCTGGGCAATAATATCCTTCAGCACAGCCAGTGCCTCACTGTACTTGTGACGCTGCATCAGTGCACGGGCATAGTAACCGGCAGCAGCACCGCTGGTAGCACGGCCTTTGGCCCACTCACCACCCTCATCACGTGAGGGAAGCAGTTCCATAGCTTCCTTAAAGTCACTCTCCACCTGATCGAACACTTCGTCATAACTACTGCTTTCTGCATACAAGCCTTCAAGTGAGTTATAGGCATCATAGTCGGTAACCAGCGGCGGGTTCTGGTAATAACCAGCCAGATTATAATAAGCCAGACCACGAATAAAGAGTGCCTGTCCTAAAATGTAACGTTCCTTCTTACTGAAAGCTGACGGATCCTGACCCAAACGATCCTGGATATAGTTACAAACGTTGATGGTATAGTACCACTCACGCCAAGTCCATTCTGTGATTTCATTATTAAATGCGACATTCAGATCATCGAATGGCAGATACCACTGCTGCGATGAGTTCCACACCTCATCACCACGACACAGGTCGATGGTATAGCCTACACGGGCATAAGAACCCTCCATACGGATATGGTTGTAAGCGGCAATCACAGCCTCCTCCAAGTCTTCAGCACTATTACCGAAGGTTCCCGTTGTCTGCTGGTTGGGGTTCGTCAATTCCAGCTTGTCACTGCACGATGTCAGCGTGCTAAGCCCCAGACACAGGGCAAGTGAAATTTTATATAGTTTCATATTCTTCGTTATTTCTTAATTTATTAATCATGCTTTCATCCCTTAGAATGAGAAGAGGAGACCGGCCATGAAGGTACGCGGTGTCGGGAATGAACAGAAGTTGTAACCCGGTGTGAATGTACCACCTGCGTAGTCAACATTGTAGCCATGATACTTGGTGAATGTGTAGAGGTTCTGTGCAGAAACATATACACGTGCGCCAGAAACAACACCCTTGAACACCTTGTCAGGAATGTTATAACCAATTTCGATGTTGGCGATCTTCCAATAAGCAGCATTCTGAATCTTACGCTCGCTGAACAGATCGTTCCAACCTAATGTAGCGTTGCTCACTACATACGTACGAGGAACATTTGAGATATAGGTAGAGCCATCCCACTGGTTAGCATCAAGCATACCCACTTCCTTATTACCCCAGCCGTAGCATGAGTTCAGGCTGTTGTAAATGTCATCAGACACATGATAGTTCAGTGCGCCGAAGGTAGAGATAGACATATCGAAGTTCTTGTACTCTAAATGTGCGCTGATACCGAAGTTGATCTTCGGCAGACCACTGCCAAGAACAGTCTGGTCTTCACCGGTAATCTGGCCATCACCATTAATATCTTTATAAAGGCAGTCACCCACGTTAGCGCCCTGCTGGACTGCGTGGTTGTCAATATCTGCCTGTGTGCGGGCAATACCCTCATATACCCAGCCATAGAACTGACCGACTTCTTCCCCAACCTTAGTGATATAAGAACCAGTAATATAAGAATCTGTACCGAAACCGAGTGAAGTCACCTTGTTATTCAGCGTACTCAAGTTGGCACTAATCTGATGCTTCAAAGGATAATCGTTGTTGCGATAGGTCAAAGAGAACTCGAAGCCACTGTTCTCCATTGAAGCAGCGTTCATTGTTACAGTTGCGTTAGATACACCAGCGTTAGAAGGTACGGGCACGTTGTAGAGCAGATCCTGAGATTTGTTCTTATACCACTCTGCTGTGAACTCAATGCGGTTGTTGAACAGAGCCAAGTCTATACCTACGTTCATCGTCTTTTTCTTCTCCCAAGAGATATACTCATTGACGAAAGTAGAAACAGCCGAACCTGTAACGGCAGCGTTTGCGAAGCTGTAAGTCATATTGTTACGCATCATCGTTGCCTGATACATGTACTCACCGATATTCTCATTACCAAGCTCACCATAGCTGGCACGTACCTTAAACATATTGATGATATTACGGTCGATGGGGTAGAACTTCTCCTTGTCGAAACGCCAACCGATAGATACAGACGGGAAGGTGCCCCAACGGATATCCTTAGACAGGCGAGAGCTACCATCACGACGGATCACAGCAGAGAGCAGATACTTGCCATCATAGTCGTAAATCACACGACCGATGAGAGAAGTCAGGGCATGCTTATACTCAAAAGAGCTTGCATCACGACTACCTACTGCATTTTGAATCTGCAGGAAGTAAGGTTCTGAGAAGTTTACACCCCAGGCATTCAGCTCGTTGGTATTCTCCTCCTCATAAGTGATACCAGCCAACAGATTGAGGTGATGCAAACCGATGTTTCCATCATAATTAATCGTATTCTCAACGAGGAAGTCTCCATAAGAACGGGTGTTCTTGGTCAGCTTCTCATTACTCTTATCCAGATATACTCGATTGCTCTGAATCCAAGCTGATACCCAAGTCTTATCCTGAGCATGGGTCTTACTATAAGAAAGGTTGAGCTTATAGTTCAGTTTGTGATTCTTTGGCTCGAAACCAACCATCTTAAACAAGTCAACATCAGCAGAACCAGTAGCCACTACACGGTCAACGATGGTATTACGAGTCAGCAGATTGTTTACCAACAAGGGGTTAGAGGCAGAGATGTCACCATGTATTGTATCATAATAAACACCATAACCATAAGCATCGTAGTTATAGCTGCTGGCAGAACCTACTTTATCATCGAGCACCCATGTTGATTCATCATAAGCCTTAATAGTAGGCTGCATTAACAACGTACCACGCAAAACATTCGTTACATCACCATACAGACCCTGTACATACTCAGAAGCGTTGGAAAGCCCCATACCATCCTGATTTGAGTGAGAATAAACAACGCTGGTGCGGAATTTGATGAACTTCGTCTCCATGGTGTTGTTCACACGGGCTGTGAAACGCTCATAGTTAGGTCCGGCACCTTCCAGAGTACCTTTCTGATTAAAATAGTCAAGACCTATATTATAAGTATTGTGAGCACCACCACCACTCAGATTGATGTTGTGGTTCTGGCGGGTACCAGTCTTGAAGACCTCTTTAAACCAGTCGGTATTGGTATTATCCTGAAATTTGTAAATGCCATTACCAAGATCGCTGTATCCACCAGGCAGCGGGGTTCCTGAATTTTTGGCAGCCTGACCAAGATAAGTACTATACTGATCAGCATTCATCACATCATATTCACTCTTGCTGATAAGGTCAACACCAAAGTAGCCCTTATAATCAACCTTTAATGGCTGATCCTTCTTACCACCCTTGGTGGTGATGATTACCACACCATTAGCAGCACGAGAACCGTAGATAGCACCGGCAGAAGCATCTTTCAGCACCTGAATGGTCTCAATGTCGTTTGGTGAGAAGTCACGGATAGTTGTACCCATGGGCACACCATCAATCACATAAAGAGGAGCTGTGCTACCGAATGAACCGATACCACGGATTCTAACAGATGGATCGGCACCAGGCTGACCGTCAGAAGTAATCTGAACACCAGCCACCTTACCTTCAAGCATCGTGGAGATGTTAGCGTTAGATGTACGCTTCAGTTCATCAGCATCCACAACAGATACAGAACCTGTCAAGTCAGCCTTCTTCTGAGTACCATAACCCACAACAACCACTTGCTCGAGCATCAGCGCATCTGATTCCATCTCGATCTTTTCAATCACAGCACGTCCACGTACGGCAATTTCACGATCCTTGTAACCAACATAGCTCACTACGAGCGTTGCATTAGAAGGGACATCGATGGAGAAATTACCGTCGAAGTCGGTAATGACACCCGTCTGGGCACCCTTCAACTTAATTGTTGCACCAATGAGTGGTTCCCCATCTTGGTCCACAACCTGACCCGTGACCTTGATGGTCTGCTGGGTCACAGATGCCATAGCAGGAACTGGGTAGGTAGAAAAACCTCCCATCACACCTAACATGAGCATCGCAGAGAATAATACTTGTTTTCTCATTGTTAATTGTTTTAAGTTTAAATTTTGAACGAGTTAGTTTATTAACTTTGCTGCAAAAGTAGGTATATATTCCTATAGCAAGGTGGACAAAACGATTTATAAAGGGGATAATATGATTTTTGTCCTCCTAGACACATTTTATCCACCTCTTGAGATAAATCAAGACCTATTCTTGAGGTAAATCAAGAAAATGAACTTGGACTTGTTCCAAACATTTTGGTAAAACAACGCGTAAAATACTTCGGATCATTAAAGCCCACCGCATAGGCGATTTCTGTAATATTGCGGTTGCCTGTCTTAGCAGAGAGTAGTTCTTTTGCCATATTAAGTCTATAGTTACGGATGAATTGACCTGCAGGGAGTCCCACTTCAGCATTCAGATGCTTACTGACGACCGTACGACTCATGCCTAGGGCATCACAGAACTCCTGAACACCAAACTCAGAGTTCATATAGTTGGCTTCCATCACCGACATCACCCTTTCCATAAAGGGTTTTGTACTCTTCAGTACTTCTTCCTTATCGGCTTCCACACTCTTTGACACGCTTTGCTTATAACGCTGTTGGTTGTCGAGGATATTCTGAATACGTGCCTGAAGTTTGCGTGGATCATCGGATTCTTGGAGCACCTTCCTGATGGGATTCAACAACTGTTCAGCCTCAACACGCTTCAAGTGATTCGCCCACCTATTATATATATAAATGACCAGTATCACAAAGAGGATACTTAACAGGACACGGAACCACCAACTTTTCCAGAAAGCAGGTACGACAACCACCTCCACTGATATGATCTCATCCTCACCAATGGTCTGTAACGACTGATACCTGACCTCAAAAGTATAGGTTCCAGGAGGGAGCGCACTATAACGAACTGAGTGCATACCAGGTTTCAATAAGGTCCAGTCATCATCAAAACCCTTCATCCGATAACTATAAAGTCCTTGGCGCTCATGACCGAAATCGAGGGCAGAGAATGAGATTGAGAAAGAGCGGTTGCTCTCTTTCAATGTAATGGTCTTCGCAATGGAGATATCCTGATCCAGATAGTCACTACCTGCCAAGACGTCCTGATTATCAACCATCAGACTGGTAAAAACCAGATGTCCCTGATAATGGTGGTCAGTATTCTCACCAGTCACCTCAATCAATCCCCCCTCAGTACCAAGATAGATTACGCCCGCAGCATCACTAATGGCAGAGTTCCAATAGAAATGGGGATTAATCAGGCCATCGTATTGAGAATAGTTAGTGAAGGCATGGAGTTTGGGATCATAGACAGACAACCCGTTTTGAGTAGTCACCCATAAACGGCCATTACGGTCTTCAGCAATACCCTTGACGCCATTATAGACCAAACCATCCGCCTGTGTCAGTACCTCAAAGTGTTCTTCTCCTTTTTCATCAACAACCCTACGATAGAGACCGTAGCCGTTGCTGCCCAGCCATAGTGTTCCATCGCTGGCCTCACAGAAAGAAGAGATCTTATCCACAATTTTGGATTGTGGATCATTCAACAGATGGATGATAGCACGATTCTGGAATTTCCCATCCTTATGAGACTTGAGGTCAACAATACGGACGCCCAAAATACAGCCCATCCACAGATGACCATCACGAGTGACAATCGAACCTATACAGCCTCTGACATTCTGGCAACCATCAAAAGGCTCCTCCATCTGGCGTGTCTTAAAACGATAAAAAAACATACCGTCATTGCTGCCAATCCACAATCCATCATTAATCGGGTCGTAGGCAAGCGCTCCTATGAATTTAGTCAGTCGGACATATTCCTCTGGCAAATCCAAAGGGGTTATTATCTGAGGAGATTTCATATCAAGCAGACAAATGCCACCACCCCACGTACCAACCCATAAGCGTCCATGAGCATCAGCAACCAATGCGGACACACTATTGTGAGACAAGCCCGAATTGGACTCGGTATAATGGGTAAAAGCACTTTCATTTCTTGCTCTGCGATTCAATCCACCCTCAACTGTTCCCACCCATAATGTTCCGTCAGGCTCGGCATACATGGCATTAACAGGGTTGGGTGAAAGCGAAATAGGATTTGAGGAATGGACATAACTCTTCAACAGAAGTTGACGGGGAGAGAGTCGCACCACACCACCCGACTCTGTGCCTATATAGATGAGTCCTTTGTTGATCAGCAGACAATGAATGAAATCGTTCTTCAAAGGAGGATCACTAGAACTATTCCATACAGAAAACCTGTCTGTCTTGTCATCATAGATATTCACACCATAAAGAGAACCTACAAGAAGCGTGTTATCCGGCATCAGCGCAAGACTGGAAAGGAACTCGTGTGAGGGCATACCCTCTCCCTCACCATAGCGATAAGCATCTAATTGATTCTGGAAGGGATCATATCGGAACAAACCTCGATTGGTGGTCAACCACACAACATTACCACGTTTAAGAATATCCGTTATATAATAACCAAACAGTGGGTGCAACTGTGGTGATATCTCCTCCTTGACAAGTTGCCCGTTTTTCTCCACTAAGCGGTACAGTCCGTGATCAATACCAATCCATGGTTTACCATTGCCATCAACATCAACCAAACAGACATCAGGTGTATTACCAATATAACGATAAGAACAAGCATGATCGATCTGGCCATCCTCACTAAATGACAATAAGGTCACCTCACTGATAGTAACCAGCCATATTCTACCCAAAGCATCAGCATAAACCTTCACACCTGGCTGAGAAAGCAATTTGCCGATATCTCCATTTTTTGTTTTAGGTACCACAGGTAGCATGGTACGGAGATCGATCACATTGGTTCCTTCGTCAAATGAGACCCAGAGTCTTTTAAAACGGTCTTCAGTGATACTCTTACATGATAGACTTTTGAGCGCCAACACTGGCTGCATCATCCCATAGCCGTCATATCGCACCAAACCGCCACCGTATGTGCCAACCCAGAAAAAACCATTAGAATCCGTATACAGCGCACTGACATTGTTATGAGGAAGGCCGTTGGAAAGGTCTAAATAGGACTGGTTATAACGCTCCGTCAAGAGGTTCCCACTACTGAAACAAGTCAGCGAGAACACTAGCAAAATTACAACTCCTACGAAACGTCTCAACATAAGAAAAACTATTTTAATACTTGAAACTGCTGCCGCCTACGAACTCGCGCATGATACTCGTGGGCGGTATTTCCTTGTCGCTGATGGGGATGAAGTAGTGGATGAACTTCAACAGGCGATGGGCCTCCGCATACTCGGCACAGTTCTTCGGCACCGAGGAGAGGATGAGTTCGGCATGGGTGCGCAGCACGGCAAACTCGATGTTGAGTGCCGAATTGAACATCACATCAGCCGTCTCCTGATAAGGGAAGATCCACTGTTCCTCGGCTTCACACACGTTCTTCCACTGACTGATGGTCTCACGGGCGGTATAGGCACCCTTGTTGTAGTCGCGGATGATGCGGCGCAGGAGGCGGTTGTCCTGCGTGGGGATCCAGTTGTGGTCGTCGAGGGAGATGCTGGTCAGGGCGGAGATATAGATCTTGTATTTCAGTTTGTCGTCGATGCCTGAAGTGAGTAAGGGGTTCAGGGCGTGGATACCCTCGATGATCAGCACATTGTCGTTCTTCAGTTGGAGCCGTTTGCCATTATACTCGCGCTTACCCGTCACGAAGTTGTACTCCGGCACCTCCACCGTCTCACCGTTCATCAGGCGCGACAGGTGGTCGCCCAGGAGTTTGTAATCGACGGTCTCGATGTTATCGAAGTCATACTGTCCGTTAGGCAGTTTCGGCGTATCCAGACGGTTCACGAAGTAGTCGTCGGTAGAGAAAGAGAGAGGACGGAGTCCACAGGCGAGGAGTTGCACTGACAATCGTTTGCAGAAAGTGGACTTTCCTGAACTGGAGGGACCCGTGATCAGCACGAGTTTGATGGGATCCTTCTTCCGATGGAAGCGGGCATCGATCTCCTCGGCGATCTTCACGATCTTCTTCTCCTGCAGGGCCTCGGAAACCTGGATCAGTTCCGAAGCATAGCCTCGCAGGATGGCCTTGTTGACATCACCGGCATTCGAGAGGCGCATGATGATATCCCAGCGCACCTTCTCGGCAAACACCTCATAAGTGCGGGGCTGATCCACCCGTTCTGCCAGCACCAGGGGATTGTGCTTGTCGGGCACCCGCAACAGCAGGCCGTCCTGATAGCGCTCCAGTCCCCACACCTTCAGATAGCCTGCGGAGGGCACGAGCGGACCATAGTAGTAATCCACGGTGTCGCCCAGGGTGTAATAGTCGGTATAGACCTGTCCGCTGGTCTCCAGGAGTTTCACCTTATCGGTGAAGCCGCGCTCTCGGAACACTCGGATGGCCTCTTCCGTCGTGGATTCCGTGCGACGGAACGGCATGTCGGCATCGATGATCTCCTGCATACGGGTGCAGATGCGCTTCACATCGGCATCAGTGAGGGGCTCGCCTGAACGCTTCTTAAAATTACAATAGTACCCGCGCGCGAGAGGATGCTCGATGAAGAGTTTGCTGCCGGGGAAGACATCGCTCACTGCCTTGTAAAGCACAAAGCAGAGCGAGCGCACATAGACACGACGCCCAGAGCCATCGCTGGCATCGATGAACTCCACATCACGGTTGTTGAACAGGCGGAACTTCAGTCCCTGCGACGCATTGTTCACCTTCGCCGACACCACAGGATAAGCCATATGCAACTCGTCGGCATAGGCCTGATAGACCTCTACCAGCGAAGTTCCCTCTGAGAAGGACTTGGTGATGCCGTTGTTCTTGCAGCGTATCTGGAGCATAGGCGTCAGCGTTTGTCAGCAATCTTACGGAAGCTCTGCAGTTTCTCACCGAAGCAGAGGTCACCACAGTCACCGAATCCAGGTACGATATACTTGTGCTCGTTCATGCCCTGGTCGATGGAGGCACACCAGATGGTGGCATCGTCGGGGAGCGCTTCCTTTACCACCTCGATACCCTCAGGGGCAGCGATGATGCAGCACACGTGGATCTTCTTCGGCTTGCCCGACATGAGCAGGGCCTCGATGGCTGCTGCCATCGAACCACCCGTAGCCAGCATGGGGTCGGCGATGATGAGCGTCTTGCCCTTCACGCTGGGGGCTGCGATATAGTCGGCATGGATGCCCACCTCGGTATGCTCGCGGTTGATATACATACGGAAGGCAGACACATAGGCATTGTCGGCACGATCGAAGATGTTGAGGAATCCCTGATGGAAGGGCAGTCCGGCACGAAGCACGGTACCGAGTATGATATCGTCTTTCGGCAACGGAATCTCCAGGGAGCCAAGAGGTGTCGTCACGGTCTTGGGCTTATAGTCGAGCCGCTTAGACACTTCGTAGGCCATCAACTCACCGATGCGCTCTACATTATGACGGAATGTGAGACGGTTTTTCTGGTAACTCTTATCACGGAGTTCTGACATGTACTGATTGATGATACTGTTCTGTTCTGAGAAATTAATAACTTCCATTTTGTCACATTTTAAGTTTGTTTGGGTGCAAAAATAAGAAAAAAAAACAGAAATCATGGCAATTTACAAAAAAAATACGTAACTTTGTCCCCGCATAACCGACTAACCATGATTCGAAGGCTGCTTTACCTAACCATTATTACAGCCATAATCTGTAGTGCATGCACCAATCGTAAACCTAATTACGTGATTGGTGTATCCCAATGTACTGAGGATATCTGGCGCGACTGGCAGAACTCAGAGATGATCCTTGAGAGCATGCTTCACGACGGTGTGGAGTTGCGTTTCAAGGCAGCCCGTGATGACTCCAAACGACAGATCGAGCAGATCGACAGTCTCGTAGAGAGCGGCATCCAGTTGCTCATCGTAGCCCCGAACCAGTTGGCCTCCGTGACCCCAGCCATCAACCGCGCCTATGATAAAGGCATCCCCGTGATTGTGTTTGAACGCAAGACCGACTCCCCCAAATATACCGCCTTCGTCAGTGCCGACAATTACGAGATCGGCCGCATGATGGGCGAATATGTGGAGATGCGCCTGAAGGGAAAGGGACGTGTTTTGGAGATCCTTGGTCTGAAAGGTTCCTCGCCTGCTGAGGAACGTCATAAGGGCTTTATCGATGCCTTGAAGGGTTCAGAGATAGAGATCGTAGCATCCCTGCAGAGCGACTGGACGGAGGAGAAGGGCTACGAGACGGTAAAGAACTACAAAGGCAACCTGGAGGACATCGACCTGGTGTTTGCCCATAACGACCGTTCGGCACTTGGTGCCCGCAGGGCCTTCATCGAAGCCAAGATCATCCCCTTGCCGCTCTTCTGCGGTATCGACGGTCTGCCTGGTCAGTACGGTGGCATCAAGATGGTGCGCGACGACATCCTTGATGCCTCGTATATCTACCCCACCCGTGGCGATCAGCTGTTGCAACTGGCACTTGACATCCTCGATGGAAAGCCGTATCCGAAGGAGACCGTGCTCACCTCAGCCATCGTGACCAGTGAGAACGCAAATGTGCTGATGCTGGAGAGCGACATGGTGGTGCGCCAGTCACAGCGTTTGACACGTCTGAAGAATATGACTGATACTTACATGCAGAAACTCGACACCCACAGGGTCATCTCCATTCTGGCTGCCGTCCTGATCTTCCTGTTGCTCCTGATGATCGTCGGTATCTATTACCATTACCTGCAAACCGCCCGCCTGAATGATGAGCGTAACAAGATGGAACGTGAGAAACTGGACTTCTATACCCAGGTGAGTCATGAATTGCGCACCCCACTGACCCTGATTCAGGGCCCGCTGGAGGAGTTGACAGAGACGGAAGAAGGCAAGAAGGCCAGTCCTGAGACCAGGGCCCTCTATAATATGCTGCGACGAAACACCAACCAACTGATTGAACTCATCAACAAGATGCTTGACGTGCAGGCCACAGGCAGTCTCGACATCCTGGCCACAGACCGTCAGAGCACGGTGATGGCACCCACCCAATTAGTGCTCCCGCCAGCATCTGTGGAAGATGACGGTTCGAAAAGCACGATCCTCATTGTGGACGACAATGCCGACATCCGTACCCTGCTACGCCGCATCCTGCAAGACCGCTATCAGGTGAACGAGGCCGAAGACGGTCAACAGGGTCTTGAACTGGCGAATGAGATCGTGCCCGACCTGATTGTGAGCGACGTGATGATGCCAGTGATGAACGGTCTGGAGTTCTGCCAGCGTGTGAAGGATAACATGGCCACCTCGCATATCCCCGTCATCCTGCTCACGGCCCGTGCCCTGAGCAAGCATCAAGTGGAGGGTTATGAGAGCGGAGCCGACGGCTATATCACCAAACCGTTCTCTGCCGATGTGTTGATCGCCCGTATCGACAACCTGTTAAGGAACCGTCTGCGCCTGAAGGGACTCTTTGGCAGCGAGG
>Ga0310695_10005591_pt1 | contig 21813 bp, 18 predicted proteins | sample RumenRJG_04DNA_FD_203882 | JGI IMG/M metagenome (GOLD analysis project Ga0310695, IMG submission 203882) | Bovine rumen microbial communities from Lethbridge, Alberta, Canada - RJG_04 (v2) (version 2) | ecosystem: Host-associated > Mammals > Digestive system > Stomach > Rumen | place: Canada...
TGATGGAAATATTATTTCAAGTGGTATTTCTTATAAAAAGTTAAGTCTTATTGAAAAAAGAAAAGGATGGATTGTTGATTTTAAACAATCTTAAATAGCATCAAAGGTTATTATGGAGCGTTTACAAACATTATGTCTCATTTCCCGGTTTTTATCGATTTTGCCGACAAAAATATTCTTATTGTTGGAGGCGGGAGTGTTGCTGCCCGGAAAGTGGCAACTCTGCAGATGTTCGGATCATGTATTACTGTAATTTCCCCGATGATTACAGACGAACTGGCGGGACTAAGCTCAAAATATTCAGGAATTAAACTGGTTGACAGAGCTGCGTGCGCGGATGATATCTGCAGCGATTACGATTTCTGCTTTATAACCTCCGATGATCATGATTTAAATCATAAATTGGCGGAGAAAGCCAGAAAATTAAAAATACCGGTTAATACCGCGGATGATCCTGATTACTGTGATTTTTATTTTCCTGCGGTAGTCAATCGAGGAAATATAGTAGTGGGGATAGGAACAAACGGTACTTTACCGGCTTTGGCGAGCGAATTAAGAAAAAAAATCGAGGTTATGCTGCCTGAGACTATAGTTCCAGAACTGGAAGAACTGGCTCTGATGCGAAAAAATCTGATAACAAGCGGCAAAAAGCCGCTGGAAGATCTGCATTTTATGTCCATGCTTGATGATTTGATGAGCAGGATAAAATAGATAGGCTCTGTTGTTACAACAGAACCAATAGATAATACAGAGATATTTGCCGAGAAAAATGAAAATAACAATAGGAACAAGAGCCAGTCAGCTGGCATTGGCTCAAACGTATCTGATAGCGGAACAACTTCGCAGGATTATGCCTGACTGCCGGATCGAAATCAAAACATATCAGACCAAAGGTGACCTTAATTTAAAAAGCAGACTGCTTGAATTTGGCGGGAAAGGAGCCTTTATCGAGGAACTCGAGGAAGATTTGCTTAAAGGCAGAATCGATTTGGCTGTTCACAGCGCAAAGGATCTCACCAATGAACTGTCACCGCAGACCGGTATTCTATCACTGCTGCCAAGAGAAATTCCCAATGATGTTCTGGTTACTGCCAGCGAACCGATGCGGAATATAAGAATTATCGGAACGTCCAGTTCGAGACGTGAACTGTTCATTCAAAAATATTATCCCGAGGCACAGGCGAAATTATTGAGAGGTAATGTCAATACCAGAATTCAGAAACTTCTGAACGGCGAATATGATGCTGTAATTCTGGCGATGGCCGGTTTGAAAAGACTGAATATTATGTCCAGTCTCAATTTGAATTTTGAACAGCTGCCTATCGGGAAATTTGTGCCCGCTGCGTGCCAGGGAATTATTGCCTGTCAGCTTATGAGAGATTCGGACCTGTATTCCGGGTTATTACCTTACAGAGATGAGTCTTCAACGTATGCCATGGATTTGGAAAGGCTGGTGTTAAGAAACCTGAATGCCGGATGTCATGATGCCGTTGGGGTTTTTTCGTGTCTGAGTGAAAATAATGATTTTTCACAAATCTGTTTTGCATACGAAAGGCAGGGAAAATTTTATCAGGCTGAAATTCAATGCAGAAAGGAAATACCGATGCAGAAACAGGTTGAACTTCTGTTTGAAAATGCTCAGCTCGATTTTGGAAACATCCCGGATCCTGCATAATTTTTTTACAGAATATTATTGATAGAAGAGATTTTTTTAATGGAAACACGAAAGGGCGTTGTTTATCTGATCGGTGCCGGACCTGGAGATCCGGAACTGATAACGGTTAAAGCTCAAAAAATAATTGCCAGGGCTGACTGCATAGTATGTGATCGTCTGGCAAGTTCGCAAATTTTATATCAGGCCAGACCTGATGCCGAGTTTTTTTATGTCGGAAAGGAATCTTCAAATCATACTCTCCCGCAGGATGAGATAAATAAAAAACTGGTTGAACTTGCCTTACAGAATAAAACTGTTGTTCGTCTCAAGGGAGGTGATCCCTTTGTTTTCGGAAGAGGAGGAGAGGAAATTCTTGTTCTTGAGGAACACAATATTCCGTACTTTGTGATTCCTGGTATCACATCGGCGATAGCCGCACTTGAGAATGTCGGCATCCCTGTTACTCACCGCCGTACTGCAAGAAGTTTCCAGGTTATTACAGGTCATACGTGTGATGATGATTTGACGGAAGAACTTGTAAATTATGCCCGCAGCAGCGGTACTCTGGTTGTTTTGATGGGGGTTAAAAATCTTGTCAGAATTGCAGAGATTCTGCTTTCAAACCGTAAGGATCCAGAAACTCCTGTATCAATTATAGAAAATGCCACCACTGTTGCGGAACGCAGAGTTGATACAACATTAAAAAACATGGTTGCTGATGCTGAACGCAAACAGGTAAAGGCACCAGCTATTATAGTATTTGGAGATGTATGCAGGTTCAGTTTGAAACACAAGAAATTTATTTTCAGTGAACTGAACATTGCAGTTACAGGAACATTGAATTTTTCCTTGAAACTTACGGATGAGCTGCAGCAGCTGGGCGCCAGAGTTTTAAATCTTCCGAATCTTGAGGTGTTCCCTGTTCCTTCAATTGAACCGTGGCTGAATAAAATCGGCGCGGCTGAATGGCTGGTATTTACCAGTGCCAACGGCGTGAATGTATTCCGGACTTTAATGCAGAAAGGCAATGTTGATTTAAGAATTCTGCTACATAAAAAATTTGCCGTGGTCGGCACTGGCACGTGTGAAGCTTTGAAATCTTGGGGCTTCATACCTGATTTCATTCCTGGTAAATTTGATGTGGCAACTCTGAGCCGCGAGCTGGTTCCGGTTGTCGGGGAAAAATCTGTTTGTGTTTTACGTTCATCGAGAGCCTCTCGTGAATTAAATGAATGCTGGGACAATAACGGAATTGACTACTGTGACTGCCCGATTTATGAAGTAAAGAACAATCACTGGCCGCGATATGATGCGGACAGATATTTAAGCCGTGTGAATTATCTGATTTTTGCCAGTTCGTCCGGTGTTGATTCCTTTTTTGAAAATTCGCTGAATGAAATTTATCCTCAGATGAACATTGTTGCGATAGGAACTCATACTGCGGAACTGGTTAAGGTTTATATGGAAGAATTGAATTTGAAAAATAAATTGCTAATAGCCGGTGAGTACAGCCGTAAGGGTATTATTGAGATAATAAAGGAAGATTTGTCGGAATTAAAAAACAGGAGATTATCATGAAGGTTCGTCTGAGAAGATTAAGAGCTAACGGAACCATTAGAGCCATGGTTCAGGAAAACAGGATAGATTTGTCTGAACTTGTATATCCGGTTTTTGTTGCCGAAGGTGAAAATATCAAACAGCCGATAGAAACCATGCCTGGTATATATCAGTATTCCATAGACATGCTGAAGGAAATTATGGATGAACTGTATAATAATCAGATCAGGTCTGTTTTACTGTTCGGTATTCCTAAACATAAGGATGAGGTAGGTTCATCGGCTTACGATCAGCACGGAGTAATTCAGAATGCTGTTTCATATATCAAGAATAATTATCCTGACATGATTGTTATTGCCGATGTCTGTCTGTGTGAATATACAGATCACGGTCACTGCGGTCTGGTTAAAAACGGTAAAATTCTAAACGATCAGACTCTTCCTCTTCTTGCCAGAATGGCGGTGAGTCTGGCAGTAGCAGGTGCCGATATTATAGCTCCGAGCGACATGATGGACGGAAGGATAGGCTATATCCGCGAGCAGCTGGATCAGAATGGTTTCACCGATGTCCCGATTATGGCATACAGCGCAAAATTTGCATCAGCATATTATTCCCCGTTCCGTGATGCCGCTCATTCCGCGCCTGCATTCGGAGATCGCAAAACCTACCAGATGGATCCGGCAAACGGCAGAGAAGCAATACGTGAAATTGAAGAGGATATTCTGGAAGGTGCCGATTTTGTAATGGTAAAACCGGCACTGGCATATCTTGACGTGGTCAAAGAGGCTTCCATGAGATTTAATCTGCCAGTGGTTACATATAATGTCAGCGGTGAATATTCAATGGTTAAGGCTGCTGCGGGATTAGGTTATATCGATGAAAAAAGAATAGTTATGGAAAATCTTCTGTCAATGAAAAGAGCCGGTGCAAAAATCATTATTACCTACCACGCACTTGATGTTGCCAGATGGATTAACAGTGAGAAATAAAATGCAAACAATCAAATCTGAAAGTTTATACAACCGGTCATGTGCCTTGATGCCAGGCGGAGTGAACAGCCCTGTACGCGCCTGCATGAGTGTCGGTGTTACTCCGAAATTTATTGAAAAAGGTTCCGGATCTCACATATATGATGCCGATGGAAATGAGTACATCGATTATGTTTGTTCATGGGGCCCTAATATATTGGGTCATGCTCATCCGCAGGTGATTGAAGCGGTAAGTAATGCCATCGGATATGGTTTGACCTTCGGAGCTCCTACGGAAAAGGAACTGACAATTGCTGAACTCATTAATAAATGTGTGCCGGCAATGGAAATGGTCCGACTGGTAAGTTCGGGGACCGAAGCGGTCATGAGTGCAATCCGTCTTGCCAGAGGGTTTACAGGACGCGACAAGATAATTAAATTTCAGGGATGTTATCATGGGCATTCAGATTGTCTTCTGTATAAATCGGGTTCAGGAACTTTAACAACAGGATGTCCTTCGAGCGCAGGTGTTACCATGGGACAGATTCAGGATACACTTATTGCCGAATATAATGATCCGCAGTCTGTTGAAGATCTTTTTATTAAAAACAAGGATCAGATTGCAGCGGTTATAGTAGAGCCGGTAGCCGCCAATATGGGACTGGTCTTACCGCAGAATAATTTTCTGCACTTCCTGCGGGAAATAACAGAAAATAACGGCAGCCTGCTGATTTTTGACGAGGTGATTACAGGATTCAGGATTGCTTTGGGCGGAGCCTGCGAATATTATGGTATCAGACCTGATCTGGTGACACTGGGTAAAATTGTAGGCGGAGGAATGCCTGTTGGTGCTTATGGAGGAAGAAATGAAATCATGCAGAAAGTTTCTCCGTCCGGCAATGTATATCAGGCAGGAACCCTGTCGGGAAATCCTGTTTCAACCGCTGCCGGGATAGCAACCATAAAATATCTGATTGACAACGAAACGGATGTATATGCGGAACTGGACCGAAAAGGAGACTTCCTTGAAAAATCTCTGCTGGAAATCTTTGGATCAGCTGTTTCGGTAAACAGAATAGGTTCTTTACTGTGCGTATTTTTTAAACAAGGAGGAGTAAGCGGCTTCAGTGATGTGGAAAAATCTGATCTGGATTTATTTGCTGTCTATTACCGGTTTATGCTAGAACATGGTATTTACCTGGCGCCATCCCAGTATGAAACCATGTTTATATCTCTTGCGCACACAGACGAAGATTTGGAGTATACAAGGGGGGTAATGAAAAAGTTTGCACAGCAATACCTGAAAAAATAGGATGCCTTTAATTCTGCTGCATCAGTCATAAAAGAAAAATCTGCAGTTGAAAACAACTGCAGATTTTAAAATCAAGAGTTCTCTGACCCGGATTGTTTCGACTTAACCGGGATTAGAAGTTATAGATTAAACCGATAGTGGCCAGATTTTCGCTTTCATTCTTGATCACAGATTCGTAACGGCGTTCCAAATCAGTGTAGATATTGAACTTAGGTGTTACGCGATAAATGATTTCACCGGTCCATGCTGATTTAAGAATGGATTTATCATTTTTGAATGATTCTCTGGTTAATTTCTTATCATTGTTGTGAGCGTACTGGTAGTTTGCTGTAAATGTCCAGTCTGTACCAGGGGTGGTATATGACAGAGCAGCTTCTACACCGTCTGATTCATAGGTGTGCTGAAGCTGACCATGGTTGTACACAACAGCGGCATAAACACCTGGCGCACCGAAATCACCGAAGAATACAGATACTGCAGCTTCGTTCTTGTTTGCACCGTAGAACAAACCGTTAGCCTGGTAACCTGAGGTTTCCTTGCTGTTGTAACCGTCGTAGTGGTTGTAACCGGCTAAAATACCGAAAGAATTGTCGGCAACTTCACCGATGTAACCGAAAGAAAAACCTGTACCGTAGTTGATGTACTTGTTGGTTTGTCTGAACTGGTATGAAGCATTGAAGTTAAAACCGTTGTATTTAACCTGGTATTTAACCTGACCGTCCTTACGACCGCCGAAGTCATTCTTTGATAAACCCCAGTAGGTAACACCGTTGTACTTACCGTAATCCACGAACAAATCGGTAACTTTGGTTACAGTGTAGAACGCATCAGTGAAACGACCAAATGAAACCTTGCCGAATTCCTTGAAGTCAAAGCCAATCCACGATTCCCTGATCTTGATACGATCTTCAACTTTTTCAGTTTCCTGCGCAGCCAGATCGTACATTACATAACCGAAAACTCCAAGGTGATCGTTAACTTTAGTGTTACCGGTAACACCTAAACGGGCAGTACCGCTGGCGCGGTGAGTGCTGTCGGCGTCATTGTTGTTCAGATTGGTTTTAACACGACCGATAATATCGAGATTTGAAGTATCATCCTTGTAAACATTTGCAGCTTCAGCAGCTGTGGATGCCGCGATTAAAGTTGATCCGATGATCAGACTCGAAAGTAATTTTTGTTTCATTTTAAAATCCTCAGTAGTATTTTTATTATTATTTTGTTAGTTAAAAGTCTGCTTAGTCATTATTCTTATAATGTTGCATATAAAATGTACTAAACACGATTTATATTAAGCATATTTTTTTGTGATGTCAATCAAATTTTTGATGAGCTATTATAGAATAAATGTTTAATTTATGTCCTTTGTTCCTGTTAACTAGTTGAAAAAACACAAAAAAAACATAATTTCAATAATATTTATTATTTTCCAAAACCTACTGAATTTAAGTAGAAAACAGAAAAAAATATTTTTTCCAAAAAAAAATGCTTGACGCTATATACAGAATTAAATATTATTAAAACATACTAATTCGGTATGAATTGTATGATATAAGATTTTTTATAATAATTACAACAAAAATTAATCTTATGAAAAACTAACAAAACAAAAAATAAACAAAAATAACTAACTGATAATTTAGGAGAAAATTTATGAATAAATCTGTTTTATCTATATTGACTGCGTCAGTCATCGGGCTGGGCAGTTTCTTTGGAGCTTCATATGCACTTGCCGGCGATGACGAGACTGTGGAAATAACCAATGTTTCCTACGATCCTACCCGCGAGCTGTACAAGGCATATAACCAGCTGTTTATTAAACACTGGAAGGAAACAACAAAGAGCGATGTAGATGTGGTCCAATCACACGGAGGATCAGGAAAACAGGCGCTTGAAGTTGCAAACGGACTTCAGGCTGATGTTGTTACACTGGCACTGGAGGGTGATGTTGATGCAGTAAAGGATGCCGGTCTAATCAAGGAAGGATATGTGAAGAATTTTCCGTTGGAAAGTTCTCCTTACACATCTACCATAGTATTCCTGGTGAGAGCCGGAAATCCGAAGAAAATATATGACTGGAGCGATTTGGTTCGTGATGATGTCAGCATTGTTACTCCAAACCCTAAAACATCAGGCGGAGCACGCTGGAATTATCTGGCAGCATGGTACTTCTTTGAAAAAGCTGGTCAGAATGAAGATCAGGTTAAAGACAGTATAAAGAAACTGTATAAGAATGTGGCTGTTCTTGATTCCGGAGCCAGAGGTTCTACAACTTCTTTTGTGGAAAACGGACAGGGTGATGTTCTGCTGGCATGGGAGAACGAGGCGTTCCTTTCACTTGTTGAATATCCTGGTAAATATGAAATTGTAGTTCCTTCAGTTTCAATTTTATGCCAGCCGACTGTAGCTCTGGTTGATGAGGTTGTTGACGAAAGAGGTACCAGAAAGGTTGCAACAGAATATTTAAATTATCTGTATTCTGAAGATGCTCAGAGAGTAGAGGCAAAATGGTATTATCGTCCTTCCAATGAGAAAATTCTGAAAGAATACCAGTTTGATAGCAATGAAAAAACAATCAAGCAGATACCTGAGAATGGAAAATGGATTATCACCAATGTTGATTTAACTAACATTGCACATTTCGGCGGTTGGACTGCAGCAACCAAAAAACATTTCTCTAATGGTGGATTATTCGACCAGTTATATGAGAAGTAATAATACTTGTTTGAAATCATTATTATAGTCAAAGGGGGTGAAAGCCTCCTTTTTTGTTCTTTTTATCAGAGCCGGATCATCTGTCGGAACAAAAAAGTCTTCCTTATTAATTACAGCAGCAGTAACGGATAAACATGATTATTAACTTTTTTAGTTAGAATTGAGTTAGATATAGTTTAAAGCTATAGTAAGTGATACATAATAAGTATTATCTTTGGCATAAAGATTTTGCTAAAATACCATAACAGTAGTGGAAACTTGTGAATATTAAGAGTTTTATATGAGTGAAAATAATAATGTAGGCTGGTCGTTTGAAGTTTTTCCGCCAAAGCGAACCGCTAATGTGTCATCTATATATATGGCACTTGCCGAGTTGAAGAAGTTAAAACCGGATTTTATCAGTGTTACCTATGGTGCAGGCGGAAGTGAAAATTGTCAGGCAACAGTGGAAATTGCAAACGCAGTTCAGAACAATTATCAGATGGAAGCTGCGGCACATCTTCCATGTATCGGTCTTACCAGACAGGATGTTGAAAATCAGCTGGCCAAATTTGAAGAAATCGGTGTGAAAAAAATTCTTGCTTTGCGCGGCGATAATCCTGCTTCAGGAATAATCAAACCTGGTGATTTTGCTCATGCAAGTGATTTGGTTGAGTTTATCCGTTCAAAAAATTATGATTTAAACATTTTAGCAGCATGCTATCCTGAAACTCATTATGAAGCTAAGTCTCCCGAGGAAGACATTAATAATTTGAAGATTAAGGTGGATGCCGGAGTGGACGGTCTGGTGTCGCAGCTGTTTTTTTCAAATGAATATTTTTACGATTTTATAGATCGCATAAGAGCAAAACAGATTAACGTTCCGGTTGAAGCCGGTATTATGCCGGTCATCAATTGCAAACAGATTGAAAGAATGGTTTCTTTATGCAAAGTTAAATTACCTAAGAAATTTACCGACGTCATGAGTAAATTCAGTGACAATAAAGAAGCAATGATGGAAATCGGAATTGCATATGCGGCAGATCAGATTATAGATCTGGTTGCAAACGGGGTTGACGGTATACATTTATATACCATGAATAATCCAAATGTTGCACTGCGAATCTTTGAAGCGGTAAAGAATGTAATCAACCGCGCATAAGTCCAATAAAATATCTTACTATATATGAGGTTGTTTCGCCGAAATGCGGGACAACCTTTTTTCATTAATACGCCGGCAACGACTGAGGGCGGATAAAGATTGAAAAATTATCCCCTAAAACAGGTATTTACGATTAAAACCTACTAAATATATAGAAATAGTATTGAATCAAGCACAGCGATCTCTTATAATAATTCCTACTATATCAGTATGAAATAGTTTCAACTGATTGTGTAGTAATGATCAGCAAGTATAAAAATTATAAAAGAGATATTTATGAAACAATGATGATAACTTTTTGTTATCAGATAAAGGTGCAATTATTATGGCCAAATTTAAAAAAACACGGAGCGTGATCCCGGGCTTTGGATTATCTTTTGGTATCACATCTGCAATATTAGCCCTTGTTGTTATTATTCCTCTGTGCTCTCTGGTGGTATTTTCATCGAAATTAACGCTGGATGAATTCTGGGGGATTATTACAAGGGATCGCGTACTTGCGAGTTATCAGGTTAGTATAATAACGGCGCTGATCGCATCATTGATTAACGTGGTTATGGGAACCGTTCTTGCTTGGATTCTGGTTAGATATGAATTCCCCGGAAAGAGATTTATTGACGGATTAATCGAATTGCCATTTGCTCTTCCTACAGCTGTAGCCGGTATTGCGTTAACCAATTTAACTGTCAAAAACGGATGGATCGGTCAGTATTTTTCAATTTTCGGAATCGAACTTGCTTATACAAAAATAGGTATAACCATAGCTTTGGTGTTTATTGGAATTCCGTTTGTTGTCAGAAGTATCCAGCCGGTTCTTGAAAAATTTGATCACGAATTTGAGGAAGCTGCTTTTATACTTGGTTCTTCCCCTTCTCATACCTTTTTCAAGGTAATCCTTCCGGAAATTAAACCTGCTATTTTTGCCGGTTTTTCCATGGCCTTTGCCCGTTGCATAGGTGAGTACGGAAGCGTGGTATTTATTGCCGGTAACAAACCTTATGAAACAGAGATTGCTCCATTGCTGATTATGTCTGAACTGCAGGAATTTGATTATTCCGCAGCAACGGCTATAGCTTTGGTGATGCTGATTTTTGCCTTTGTTATTTTATTTATCAATGCGGTAATTCAGACTAGGTCTCAGAAAATTGTCAGCGGCATAGCATAAACGGGAGGTAAAGAAATGATTATAGAAGAAAATAAAATAGTAAAGTGGAGTTTGATATCGGTAAGCATGGTTTTTTTATCTGTAATGCTGGTACTCCCGCTGGTATTTGTAGTAAAAACAGCCTTTGAAAAGGGATTGCCTACTTTCTGGGCCGCAATCAGTGACAAATATGCGAGGGCTGCAATCTGGCTTACCGTAGAGGTGACTGTTATAACTGTAATTGTAAATACTTTTTTCGGTATTTTTGCTGCATGGACCATTACAAAATATTCATTCAGGGGTAAAAAACTACTGTCTGCGTTAATAGATTTGCCGCTGACAATATCTCCTATCATTGCCGGCTTGATATTTTTGCTGACTTTCGGACGACAGAGTTTTCTTTATCCTATTCTGCACGACTTAAACATAAAAATAATTTTTGCGGTGCCGGGTATAGTATTAGCCACGGTATTTGTAACATTCCCTTTTATTTCCCGTGAAATTATTCCTGTTCTTGCATCTCAGGGAAAGGATGAAGAGGAGGCTGCCGCACTGATGGGCGCAAAGTGGTTCCGCATTTTCAGAACTGTAACATTTCCGCATATAAAATGGGCCTTTTTATACGGAATAGTGTTATGTACAGCAAGAGCTCTCGGTGAATTCGGTGCTGTATCTGTTTTATCTGGTCACCTGAGAGGAAAGACCAATACCATGCCTTTACACATAGAACTGCTATATCAGGGCTATGATTTTACTGGTGCCTTTGCAATGTCGGCAATTCTGGTGGTAATGGCAATAATAATTTTGATTTTGCGTAACATTCTGGAATATCGCGGAAAAAGAAAATTATCTGAAAAAGGAGCTAAATAATGAACGCTGCAACTTTAATAAAAGAAAATATAAACGATGTAAAAGACGAAGATAGCAATATTTACGTTGAACTAAAAAATGTTAATAAAAATTTCGGTGATTTTAAAGCTTCCGACAACGTAAGTTTTAAAGTAAAAAAAGGACATCTGGTAGGTCTTCTTGGACCGAGCGGCAGCGGTAAAACTACGATATTACGAATACTGGCTGGTCTGGAAACAGCCGATTCAGGCGATATCTTTATCAACGGTAAACGGGTAAATAAAATTTCGGCGCAGAAAAGAGGTATCGGATTTGTTTTTCAGAATTACGCGCTATTCAGATATCAGACGGTATTTGACAATGTTGCCTTCAGTCTGAAAATTGAAAAATGGGACAAAAAGAAGATTAGAGAGCGTGTTCATTATCTGTTGAATCTTGTTGGGTTGGCAGGTCTGGAGGATCGTTATCCTAATCAGCTGTCAGGAGGTCAGAGACAGAGAGTTGCATTTGCAAGAGCTTTGGCAAACGAACCTCAGCTGCTTCTGCTTGATGAACCGTTTGCCGCAATTGATGCAAAAGTTCGCCAGGAACTCAGAAGCTGGCTGCGTGAACTGATCCACAATGTTGGAATAACAAGTATTTTTGTTACCCACGATCAGGATGAGGCATTTGAGGTTGCAGATCAGATTATTCTGACAAATCACGGTAAAATTGAACAGAGCGGCAGTCCGTACGATATTTATATAAATCCGCAAACCGCTTTTACCAGCAAGTTTATCGGTCATCCGACATTGATAAAAAATCTGAATACGTTAAGAGGATTCGGTAAAACTCCTGATAACATTGAGGCTGTAGTAAGACCTGAGTTTATCAGTGTGGCAAGAACGGATGAAAAATTCCAGTATTCGGCTTCATCTGACAAGGGGGTTGTTGTTGACGCTTATTTCAGGGGTGCTGTAATCGAACTTCATGTCAAGGTTGGGGAAAATATTTTTGTTGTTAACCGTCAGCTGGCTGAAGGAAGAATAGATGTCGGAGAAAGCGTTTACATTTTTATCAGCAGAGTATATCTGGTGAATGCTTTGAAAGCTCAGACATATATAAATGAGGCTCTGAAACAGAAAAACGAGGTTTATATCATTTAGTCTATTATATTTTTTCTCTCTGTCATGCCTGGTGCTGATAAAATCAGCCGTGTGGCAGAGTTTTTATTGCGCTGACAAGCATCAGCAAATCATTACAGACCGAAAATCAACGAAATTTCATCATAGCAAATCGCATGTTAAAGATCTTTTTTTATTTCAGACAGATGTCAAAATACGAGTACCAGAAGAGATGTTTATAAAACCTACTGAATTAGTAGTAATTTACTTGACTAACCAGGGAAACACATATAATATATATCATACTAAAATAGTATGGAATGTATGAGTAATGGTTATAAAAATAGCAACTGATGTATTGATAATCGGCGGGGGCACGGCAGGTTGTTTTGCCGCGCATATTCTTGGAAAAATATCAGATTACAAGGTATTTATAGCCGAGAAAGCCAATATTCAGCGCAGCGGATGTCTGGCAGCCGGTGTTAATGCTTTGAATGCATATATAACTGAAGGTCATGAACCGCAGTTTTATGTAGATTATGCCAAAAAGGATGCCGATGGAATTGTTCGTGACGACCTTCTGCTCAGTATGTCTAAGCGTCTGAATCATGTAACGGATATTTTGGAAAAACTCGGACTGGTGATTTTAAAAGATCAGAACGGGAAATATGTTACCAGAGGAAACCGCAATATCAAGATCAACGGTGAAAATATCAAACCTATTCTTGCAAAAGCTGCCAGGGATAATCCGAACGTTACCGTTCAGAATCATTTGAACATAACAGATTTGAAGATTGTTTCAGACGGCAGTGAACATCAGACCGGTCAGGCAGTGGGAGCTGTGGGATTTGATGTTAATTCCGGAGATTATTTTGATATTGATGCGCGTGTTGTATTGATTGCAACCGGCGGAGCCTCTGGTCTGTATCGTCCGAATAATCCGGGTTTTTCCCGCCATAAAATGTGGTATTCGCCGTTTAATACAGGTGCCGGTTTTGCCATGGGTCTGCGTGCCGGAGCTGAAATGACAACATTTGAAATGAGATTTATTGCTCTGCGCTGCAAGGATACCATTGCTCCTACCGGAACAATAGCTCAGGGCGTAGGGGCAAAACAGGTTAATTCACTGGGTGAGATTTATGAACACCTTTACGGATTGACAACCTCGCAGCGTTTATATGGAACTGTAAGTGAAAATAAAGCCGGCAGAGGACCTTGCTATTTGAAAACCGACACGATCTCCGAGGAACAGGAATCCGACCTGTACAAAGCCTATCTGAATATGGCTCCGAGTCAGACTTTAAAATGGCTGGAGAAGGGAACTGGTCCGAAACAGGAAAACGTGGAAATTGAAGGTACCGAGCCGTATATTGTCGGCGGTCATACCGCCAGCGGTTACTGGATTGATGATCATCGCGCCACAACTGTAAAAGGATTATATGCTGCAGGTGATGTGGCAGGTGGATGTCCTCAGAAATATGTGACAGGTGCTTTGGCTGAGGCTGAAATATCTGCAGAGAGTATAGTTTCATTTTTAAAACAGCAGAAACAGTCTGAATTCAGTTCTTTATGGAATGATGAAAATCTGAAGGCGGGTACAGAAAAAATACTGAAGGAATATGAAAAATTTTCTGCTAATGAGGAAGGACTGTTTTCCGTTGAATCTCTGGAAGAGGCCATGCAGAAAATAATGGATCAGTATGCCGGAGGAATCAGCACAGGTTACAGTTTCAATTCTTACGGTCTTTCTCTGGCAAAACAGAAAATAGCCACTCTGGAACCTTTGCTCGGTTCACTTAAAGCAAAGGATGCAGATGATCTTCTGCATATTTATGAATTGAAGGAACGTTTGCTAGTGTGCAGAGTTTTAATTGCCCATCTGGAGGCAAGACACGAGACAAGATGGCATTGCTTTGCTGAAAACACCGATTATCCGCAGAAAAGCAAAGACTGGGAATGCTACGTGAATTCCAAGTTGGAAAACAACGAAGTAAAAATTATTATTCGAGATCTGGTTAAGCCGGGAGAAGTTTATGAGCATACATATTGATCGGAATCTTTGCATCGGATGCGGTCGCTGCAGCGAGGTTTGTCCCGGAAATCTAATTAAACAGCAGCCACAGCCCGGTGACAGGCATACCAAAGCCGAAATTAAATGTCCCCAGGACTGCTGGGGGTGTACCTCTTGCTTAAAAGAATGCCCGAGGCATGCAATAAAGTTTTTTCTTGGTGCCGATGTCGGCGGTCGCGGAAGTATTCTTTCGTATCAGAAAAAGGGATCATCCAGTATCTGGCGCGTAAAGGGAACTGACGGAACTTTCCAGGAAATTACCGTTAATACCAAAGAGGCTAATAAATATTAAAAATATTTAAGGAAATTTATGAAAACGTTAACTCACCTTGATGATTTGGAAGCAGAATCTATTTACATCATAAGAGAAGTTGCCGCTGAATGTGAAAAACCGGTAATGTTGTATTCAATCGGAAAAGACAGTTCGGTAATGCTTCATTTGGCTCTGAAGGCCTTTTACCCTGAAAAGCCTCCGTTTCCTTTTCTCCATGTTGATACTACATGGAAATTTAAGGAAATGATTCAGTTCAGAGATCGTATTGCAAAAAAGCTTGGAATTGAGCTGCTTGTCTATTCGAACGAGGAAGGAATAAAACAGGGTATAAATCCGTTTGATCATGGTTCCGCCTATACTGACATTATGAAAACGCAGGCGTTAAAACAGGCGTTAAATAAATATCAGTTTACAGCTGCTTTCGGAGGAGGCAGACGTGATGAGGAAAAATCGCGCGCCAAAGAAAGAATTTTTTCTTTCAGAAACAAGGAACAGTCATGGGATCCGAAAAATCAGCGGCCGGAATTATGGAAGCTGTACAATACAAAAATCCAGAAAGGTGAAAGTGTTCGTGTGTTTCCGATATCAAACTGGACAGAAACCGATATTTGGAATTATATCCGCCGTGAAAATATTGAAATTGTTCCTCTGTATTTTGCAAAGGAACGTCCGGTCATTTACAGGGATGGAAACATTATCATGGTTGATGATGATCGTCTGAAACTCAGAGAAAATGAAAAGATCGAATATAAAAAGGTCCGTTTCAGAACTCTGGGATGTTATCCGTTAACTGGCGGTATTGAATCAGATGCCGATACGCTGGATCAGATTATAGACGAAACTTTAAGTGCTGTTTCTTCTGAACGTACAAGCAGAGTAATTGATCATGAAGCGGCAGGAAGTATGGAAAGAAGAAAGAGAGAGGGATATTTTTAAAAATGAACAGCGAACATAATAACACTCGTTCTCAATTAAAATTTATTACATGCGGAAGTGTGGATGACGGTAAATCCACATTGATCGGTCATATCCTATATGATTCCAAGAAATTATACGTAGATCAGATACAGTCTCTGGAACTGGATTCGAAAATTGGCAGTCGAGGCGGAAAACTTGATTATTCACTTCTTCTGGACGGGCTTCTGGCAGAAAGAGAGCAGGGTATTACAATTGATGTTGCATATCGTTATTTTAATACTGATAAGCGCAGTTTTATCGTAGCAGATACTCCCGGTCATGAAGAATATACACGTAATATGGCTGTCGGTGCTTCTTTTGCCGATTTGGCAATTATACTTCTTGATGCAACAAAGGGAGTTCTTTCACAAACCAAACGACATGCAAGAATATGCAAGTTAATGGGAATTAAAAATTTTGTTTTTGCCATTAATAAAATGGATCTGGTTGATTATCAGAAATCGTTTTTTGATCAGATTGCAGAACAGATTAAGCTGCTTTCAGATAATTTAAAGCTCGATACCGTTTATCTTATTCCTGTTTCGGCAACCGAGGGTGACAATGTTACTGTAAATAATCACTCAATTGCGTGGTACGAAGGACTTGGTCTGCTTGAATACCTTGAGCAGGTGGATATTAAGGATAACAATAAAAATGAAACAGGGTTCTATCTGCCTGTGCAGCGCGTATGCCGTCCTAATAGAGAGTTCAGAGGATTTCAGGGTCAGATTGAATCAGGCAACGTAAGTATAGGAGATGAACTGACAGTTCTGCCGAGCGGTGAGAAAGCCAGGGTAAAATCCATTCATGTCGGAATGGATTCCGTAGATTCAGCACAGAAAGGACAGCCTGTTAACATAGAACTGGATCGTGAAATTGATATTTCCCGCGGTTGCGTACTCGAGAAGGATTCTGGGATCAAACTTGCCACAAACATTGATGTTCTGCTGCTGTGGATGGATGATCTGCCATTGGAGTCTGGCAAGGAGTTTTTTATAAAGCAGGGTAATAAAATTACTGTCGGTGTTGTTGACGCAATTAATTATGCAATTAATATAAATACCGGAGAAGAGAAAAAAACAGAACAACTCAGAAAAAATGAAATTGCCAACTGTTCTTTATTTTTTTACGATCCTGTTGTTGTGGATTTATTTGACAATCACAAAACTCTCGGTGAGCTTATTCTGATAGATCGTGTATCCAATATGACATCAGCATGCGGTGTAGTGACCTCTATCGGAGAACAGGTTGGCAATTTGACAAATGAACAGATCCGTGCAGAATTGACAAACACCCAAAATAATATTTTCTACTTTGATGTTACCAATAATATAAATTCGGAGCAGATAGTTAAACAGGTGGAGCGCCGATTGTTATTATCAGGCATAAATGCGTATATATATAATTATGCTGATAATTCATCAGAGGTTTCTGACAGAATAATTGAACATTTGTCCAAGGCAGGAGTAGTTACATTGGTTCTGGTTAATGGGGCAAATAAACAGTCAATAGAACTTCTTGATAAAGTAAAAGAGATTACTTCGGAAAGCTTATTTAACTATATTAAAAATCAATTGCAGTAATTAAAGTAGTAATTGACATCATAAAATCCATTAGTTCGAAAGATTTGATCGACTAATGGATTTTATTTTATTTATATATTTTTCCACCGCATATAAGTATTAGACCACATTATCAGTAACTGTAAACCTTTATTCCAAGTACAGTATAGACTTTTCTGTCATTCTCAATTTTTCTTTTTATCAAGGGCATTCCAAGTATTATGATATCCTTGTCTGTAGCACTGATATTCTTCTTCTCGAAAACAAACTTTTTAATTTTGATTAAAAAAAACTTAAGTGCATAAATTTTCCATGGTGTTTTGGCAAGATATTTAAAATAAAGATACTGATACTGAGACTTGCAGTTAAACATCCATGGTTTATGATGTGCAATAAAGTGAATTATGTTTTTGGGTATGGACTGATCGTCGAATCCTCTGGCAAAACCCTTACCGGTTCCAACGCTCTGTGCATTCCATGATATATCTAAAAATTCTATGTGATTATTGAACACAATGTTTATCAAATCCTGATCTATGCATGGCGACAGTTGAACCTTTTTTTCAAACAGTATTTCTCTGCACATTTGAAGAACGTCTAAATTGTCTTCTCTGATTTTTTTTAAATCAAACAGAATAACGCCGGAATTTATATATCCGTTTGTTGAAATATTCTCGCTTAATTTTTCAAAATCCATATCATTTACACCGGCTATGTAATTATCATTACGCAGTTTCATATCAAACAATTTGCTCAAATCACCTGTAACAACAATATCTGAATCCATATAAACGACACGATCCAGATCTTTCAGAATATCAGTGAGATTGAGACGGTAATAAGGTACATACTGACAATGTTTCGGGGAGTTCTGCATAACCTCCCAGACAGGAAAGTTTTCATAATCGCTGTAGTTTGCACTGCTGAATTTAATAATGGTGTCGGTGCCTTTAAATGTGTTTATTAATTTTCTTTTGGATTGCTCACTAATGCAGGAAGGATTTGAATCCAGTACATAAAAAGCTATCGGTTCGGAACTGTTTGAAACAGCCGACATCATTGTTACAGCCGCATGCTGTACATACTTTTCATCAAAAGACAGACAAACATTAATATAATTTGACATGAAATACTCCATTGGTTATTACAGTGCAAAGAGAAACTTACATATAGTTATTGGATTTTTATGGAATTCGTAATTTTTAACTGCAGATATTTGGTAAAACTGTAAAGAGCCGAGAAAAGTTTCAGTTTTTTCATCATAAAGATTCCCATCATTTTATAATCTTTTCTGCTCTGCGGGGACCAAAGGTGCTTATCTGAAGACCATGATGACCACCAGTATTTGCGGTTAGGTTCAAGGTACTCAATGTATGTTTGGTACAATCTGTTCCATGAATTCTTTAAATCAGCATCAGGTTTCCACGGCTTTTTCTTGTTGGCAAAATGAATAAGGGCAAGCTGACAGGGAGGCAATTGACCCGTTTTCGGATCTACAATGACAGTGGCATTAAATTTTTTAGGAAGATAAATAATTCTGTCTTCCGGAAGAACTAAATTGAGTGCATCCTGATCTGGAAACTCAAGTGTTTCCGAATTAATCATGAAGTTTACCAGTTTTTCTGAGACATTATCCTGATGCCATAGAAACAGGTTAATCAGCATAACCCCTGAATTAAAATAATAACTGTGCTCCCATGAAGGATTGCTGTTTTTGAAATTTTCTGTAAATTTCGGGATATCGGGAACGACGGCAACATATGAGTTTGAAATATCAGTATTGTAAAGCTCCGACAGATTGCTGCTGCATATAATATCGGCATCAAGATACAGAACTTTGTCAACGATACCGGCTAAATCGTTTATGGCAAGGATTCTGTAAAGAGAAGCCTCTGTCAGATATGATTTAAAGTTTCGCAGTATTTGTGCTGATTGAGAAATAAACTCATCGTATAACCGACAGTTTTCAATTGGCATGTAGTTAAACTTAAATCGGTTTGAATTACCAGAATTACTGACTGCAGGAATCAAATGAACGTTGATGTAATGCTCAATTTGAGATAATTCATCACTTTTACTATAGATAAAAAAATTGAATTCTTGCGAATTATCGTATCTGGATTCACATTTATTTCTGGAATTTTTTAAAATTGAATTGATAAGCACAGCAAGAGGAAGAGTAAATCTTAAATCGATACAGAGAAGAATGTTTATTTGATTATTTGTCATTTAGTGAAATAGAGAAAAAGTAAAAACTCACTAAAAAGGGCGCAACAAAATGTACGCCCTCTCAATGTTATGAAGTAATAACTAAATTATTAACTATTACCACCAAGCTTCAACTTGGCCACCCAAAACAATCTGATGATTATCTTCTAAATGAGTGTTTCTGTTATCCATTCCTTTTCCTGACATCCAAGTAGCAAATACTCTGATAGAAGGACGAGCCCAGAAATGAGAACCAGGAGTCCACTGTTGAGCAATTGTCAACTTAGATAAAGATGTTCTATGATTGCGATCTGCTTTAGATGCATCGAAACGATTCCATGTGTCTGAAGGTGCGCTGTTCAAATTTGCATAACCATACTCCAACACGGTTGAAGTAAAGTCAGACCATTTGTATGAAGGACGAATTACGAATACATAATCATTACCAGTTGCCGGAGTCCAAGAAGAACCGCCATCTTTATTATCGTTCATATTCTTTACATCATTGTGAGTAAGAATAACTGCATAACCTAAATTCCATGAAGGTTGTTCGATAACACCCCAGTCCAAGAAACGATAACCGTTTCCTCTTTGTTTGTATGGAATTACCCATTGAGCTTCATGATTCCATGTTGCAACACCAACACCATCTAAAGCATCACTACCATATGTAAAACTTAACTTATTGAATCCACCAAAGAAATTTCCCTGAGTATATTCAACTAAAGCCATGAAACCATTGTTTCCGTGTTGGTTACCACCTTCTTTTGATTTCTGCCATTTGTCCAAATTTTCCCATGCATAGATTAAATCAATATCTAATGATGCATCAGTCCACATAGGGATACCACGCCAACCGGCCTGTAACTTATAGCTGTTGATTGTAACATCTTGTTCTGGAGCTTCTTTACCAAATGCACCAGGATTACTCTTGATTATATCAAAGTTCAAGCTACCTAAATTACCTGCTGCGATATTATGAATACCTAAACCATAACCTGAATTGTTTAAGTAGTAGTAGTCCATAATATGAACATCTTTACGCTGGTTGTATCTCTTACCAGCCCAAATACTTGCACCATTTGGCATGGTGTATTCAGCGTAAGCTTCTCTTAATGAAGCTCTTTGACCAATATCCTGACCCGTTCTGTTTACTTCAGGAGCACTAACACCTTGCCAAGGGTTATATTGAGTATCCCAATTACCTTCTTTAGTACCCCAAACCATTAATGTATTAACAGTAAACTTATTGTCAGCTTTATTAAAAACTTCTTGTGATAAGCCGATTTCAGCATATGTATCACATTCGTCACCTAAACGACCAACAATATGACCAGCACCGCCATGTCCGATACAATATGCTGAACCACCTTGAGCAGCATAACTCATGCCTGCTCTCATATAACCGTGAAAATCAACTGCAGAAGCAGAAACAGAGCCTAAAGCTAATGCAACATTGGAAAATATTTATTTGATAATTCTATTTACCATAATTTAATTTCAAGTTGATAGATATTACGAATATTTTAGGATTAATGTATTTTTAACTATTAAAAATTGGTAATGTTCAGATGCGTCGCAAACCATTAAAAAAGGCATACATGAGTAATGTACACCTTTAATCTCAGTAAACTAAATTTATTAAACTTAGAAATCTATTACCACCAAGCTTCAACCTGAGCACCCAAAGTAATTTGGTGATTATCTTCATTGCTTGTAATTCTGTGGTTAATTAAATCACCTGACAACCATGAAGCAAATACTCTGATTGATGGACGAGCCCAAAAGTGAGAACCAGGAGTCCATTGTTGAGCCAATGTTAATTTGGTAGCTTTAACGCGATCTTTATCATCCTTTTGCCACCATAAACCTGTCCAACCATGATTCTTCTGATTTGTATAGCCAAACTCCAATACAGTTGAAGTAAAATCAGACCACTTATATGATGGACGAACTACAAATGTATAGTCGTTACCTGTTGGGTGAGACCAGTTTGCCCCACCTTCAGTTCCATTTTCATCAAATGCGTTCTTGTGCGTAGCAATTAAAGCATAGCCTAAATTCCAAGAAGGTTGTTCAATAACACCCCAATCAATGAATCTGTAGCCATTACCTTTTTCAGAGTAAGGAATTAAGAAATCACCAGCGTGGTTACCACCAACTGCCAAAGAACCTACATAATCCAAAGAGTCATGACCATAGGTAAAACTTAACTTATTGAAACCACCAAAGAAATTACCTTGAGTCCATTCTACTAAAGCAAGGAATCCATTGTCCATCTTTAGACCCTTATCTTTC
>Ga0310695_10005592_pt1 | contig 21812 bp, 15 predicted proteins | sample RumenRJG_04DNA_FD_203882 | JGI IMG/M metagenome (GOLD analysis project Ga0310695, IMG submission 203882) | Bovine rumen microbial communities from Lethbridge, Alberta, Canada - RJG_04 (v2) (version 2) | ecosystem: Host-associated > Mammals > Digestive system > Stomach > Rumen | place: Canada...
GATCTTGCAGCGCTCTTGTGATAGAAGACGGGAGTACGGTAATTCCAATTCCCGGATCTTGCAGCGCTTTTGTGACAGAAGACTTGTGTCAGGCTAATGCTTGATAAGCTGCCACAAATTTACGATAAACTGACGACAATACATCATATATATAGTGATATCTTGCAGCTCTAACAGCAGGACAGGAGGGAAGATGGGCAGCTATGATCTCAAGCGGCTGGAAGTCGCGGTTCAGTACATCAGAAGGATGGCAGAGGGAAGGAACCCTGTTACAAACAGACCTGCTCCGGATAATGACGTACTGACAAATATAAATGTGAACCGCTGCCTGAAGTTTGTGGAGGAAATCCTCACCGACGTCCACAAAGCAGGCGGTCAGGTAGGCGCCCTTCCCCGGAAATCCGCCCCCAGGCCTTCTCTGGCCGAGACTTTTCCCTATGATATTCTGTCTGAATTTCACTATGAGCAGGACCAGCAGATTTCTTATCTGCTGAACCAGATCGGACGTCCTCTGCCGGAGGATCAGAAGATGCCCGTTGCCGCTACGGTGATCACAAACTGGATGCGGGAAAACGGATATCTGGAAAAGCGCATGATGCAGGATATAGGTAAGGAAAACTCTGTGCCCACCGAAAAAGGCATGCAGCTGGGTCTGTATTCCGAGAAAGCCGGTATGGGTCAAAACATGTATTATCGTGTTTATTACAATGAAAAAGCGCAGAGGTTTATCGTAGATAATTTCCGCAGGATTCTCACAGAATATGAGGAAATCCGCGCACGCGGCAGGAAAACCGCGAAAAAGCCGGCTGCTGACAAGGCTGAACAGACTAAATCTGCAGATTCTGTATTCATCTCTTCCGGAGTAACAGGATCCGGAGTAACAGGATCCGGAGTAACAGGAACAGGCAGGGCAGGAAGAGGCGGACAGTCCCGCCCGGGCACCCGGACTAATGATCGATCCGGTCAGCGCAGACAAGGTGGGGATGACCCTGATTTGGCATCGCTGCTGTCTAATATTTCCGGCGGAGACTTATATGACGCGCAAGATGACGGCTTCAGTCAATTTGAGACCATGGGAGATGGATGGCAGGCAGCCGACGAGGACCTGCCCTGGTGAGCGTCATTCTCCTTCAAAAAAACAGCTGAAGTGAAAAGTTAACTTCCAGACGCTTTGGGGACTGGAAGTTAACTTTTCACTTCAGCGGTGCTGAAAGAGTTTCGGGCATGCCGACTTTTCTCTTTTATTTTCATAAGAAATGAGTTAGTATGTAAGAAGCAGAGCAAAAGCGCTTTGGCGCTTAGCAATGCGGTGCTTCTTACATGTGAGTCTGTGAGTTCTGCTCATGGCTGTAAGCATGATTAAAGCAGCGGGAAAAGCGGCTGCAATGCCGCACATTCTCGGGCATTTGCGGACATTTTTTGATGTTTAGATGGAGGATCAAGATGAGCAGATTAGGCAGATTGTTATTCGGATGTACGGTGCTTGGCGTTACGGCAGCGACGGTCTACTATTATCTGGAAGAGAAAGAAAAAGAATTCGTCCTTGACGATGATGACGATATTTTTGATGATGATTTCGACGATGATGAGGATGAAGAGACAGAAGAGCCTGCCAAGTCCGACCAGGAAGAGAAGGCTGCAAGAGTGAAAGCAGCTGCTTCCAGGACCTACACTACGATCAAAAACGGTTCAGCCCAGGCTTATACAAGGATCAAAGAGGCGATCGGTCCCAAGGGTGAAACTGTTCTTGAGGTGGTCGGTGAGACAGCCGGCAAGGTAAAGGATGTTTTTGCGGACGGAGCCGAAAAAGTTAAAGAGGCACTGCAGGAAGAGCCTGAAGAGGATATCTTTGATGAGGATTTCGTGGAGTCCGATGAAGATGAGTTGGACGAAGCGGTTGCTGAAGCAGTTGATGAGGCTGTAGCAGAGGAACTGGCAGAAGAGGAAACCGAAGCGGCTGAGGAAGCTGCCCCCGCTGAAGCGGCTGAGGAGGCTGAAGCGGCTGAGGAAGCTGCTCCCGCTGAGGAAGCTGAAGCGGCTGAAGAAGCTGCCCCCGCTGAGGAAGCTGCCGATATCGCTGAGAAATTTGAGGAGACACCGGACGAGGTTGAGGAACTCTTTAAAGAAGAATAATAAATCTTGTCCTCATGTTTTTTTTCGCTCCTGGATGTCTGTGCCGGAGCAGTCCAAACTTACTTCCCTGTCTAAGATTTTTTGTTTAATATTTTCCAGATAAAAAAAGGAGCTGTTCCCGGCCGTGGGAACAGCTCCTTTCTTCAGTCAGAGCTATAAGTCACAGGCACCCTTTACCTGCGCTGCTCCATGGGAACAAAATCCTGTTTGTCTCCCACGTATTTCGTTGCGGGGCGCATGATCTTTCCGTCGTAGAGCTTGTTTTCCAGATTGTGGGCGACCCAGCCGGCTACGCGGGCGGTGGCAAAGAGCGGGGTAAAGAGCTCTTCGGGAATGCCCAGCATGCGGTAGGCGAGGCCGGAATAGAAGTCTACATTGGAAGGGAAGACTAAGCCCTTTCTCTCCTGGACCACTTCGCGGACTGTATCCTCAAACAGCTTGTAGAAGGTAAACTTGTACATACAGCCCTGTTCCTCAGCGAGATTGCGGCAGAGTTTGCGCAGGAGCTCGGCACGTGGATCACTCAGGGTATACACTGCGTGTCCGAAGCCGTAGATCAGGCCGCTGTTATCGTAATAATTGTGATCGAGGATCGAATTGACGATCTTACGGATCTGGTCTTTGTCAGCCGTATAGTCAAGGTCCGCAATGACCTGCTGCATCATTCTGGAGACGGAAATGTTGGCTCCGCCGTGTTTGGGACCCTTGAGGGAGCCGATGGAGGCACTGAGTGCGGAGTAAATGTCTGTGCCGGTTGAACCTACGACGACATTGGTAAAAGTCGAGTTGTTACCACCGCCGTGATCCGCATGGATCAGCAGGATGGCATCGAGCAGGTTGGCTTCGTGATCAGTGAATTTGCCATCGGGGCGAAGCATGTAGAGAATGTTCTCAGCGATCGAATAGTCCCGACGGGGATAGTGGATGATCAGCGAGCTCCGGTCAAAGGAATGAACCTTGGTGTAATAGGCATAGCAGCCGAGGGCAGGGAACTTTGCAATCAGATTGATTCCCTTCAGCAGGTTTTGGTACACGTCTGTCTCATCGGGCGTTTCATCATAGTTATATAGAGAAAGTACCGAGGACTGCAGCTTGTTCATGAGGTTCCGGGCGGGCTTGAGAAGGAGCTCATTGGCCAGAAAACTCTCGGGCAGTTCATACCGCAGGGCAAGACACTGTTTGAAATTCTCAAACTCTTCATGGTCGGGCAGATAGCCGAACAGCAGCAGGAAGCAGGTCTCCTCAAAGCCGTAGTTTTTCTGGCGGTTCTTCAGAAGATCCCTGATGGAATAGCCGCGATAGAGCAGGTCGCCTTCGCAGGGAATGACCCTTCCCTGCTCGTCTGTTGTATATCCGATGACGTCGGAAATCCTTGTAAGACCGATCCGGACACCGGTTCCGTCTTCGTTTCGCAGACCTTTTTTTACATTGTATTCTGCAAAAAGATTGTTGGGGATATCTGTATAATTGGACGAACGTCCAAAGTATCTTGCAAGAATACTGTCATCGTTGAAGCGGGCACGATTTCTTACAGCCATGTCTCCTCCTTTTGTGACAAAAAAGATTTATATTTCAACACTGGTGTTGTGAATGTATTGAACAGAAATGAGAAAAAAGATAGCACTCAAATTGTATACATTAATACAGTGTATTAATGATTATAACATGGGAAACGAAAAAGTACAGTTATTTTTTTCCTTAATAAATATTCGAATATATATTTTGCCTGTAAACAGGGAAGGTCTGGAGGCTGCAGAAGGATAAGCAGGGAAGGTCTGCAGGCTGCAGAGGGATAAGCAGGGAAGGTCTGGAGGCTGCAGAGGGATAAGCAGGGAAGGTCTGGAGGCTGCAGAGGGATAAGCTGGGAAGATCTAGAGGCTGCAGAGGGATAAGCAGGGAAGAACTGCAGTGGGAGCAGGTGAGAGGCTGGTGCCGGTGATTATGGTGAGGCACGATGAGGCATGATGCATGATGAGGCACAGCCAGGCAGGAAAACAACAGCTTTTCTTACGCTGCTGTAGTGTGATAAAATATAAAAATGCCGGATGGAAGCAGCAGAAGGATGTTTTCCGGCTTTCCTGGTGGGCGTCTGACATTGACGGCTGCTGAATATGCTGTGAATAAAAGAACGCTGCTTTCCGGCTTTTACTTGTGAGAAAAAATCAGGCTCAGGCCTGAGGATATGTTTTCAGGAGTCATCATGAAATGTAAAGAATTCACGGGCCTGGTACCCGCTTTTCTGGAAGACAGCCTGGACGATACGACGCTCCAGGAATTTCTGGATCACTATGACGGCTGCCAGGGATGTCGGGAAGAGGTCGAAATCCAGTATCTGATTGACCGTGTTTTTAATGATAAGAGAGTTGATAACGGCATAAATCTTGAAAAGGATCTGCCGGAATATATAAACAATGAGAGGAGACAGCTGGCTTATCGCACGAAACTCGTGAACGCGGCTTTTGTGCTTGAGCTGACCGCAGTTGTCGTTGCTGTCGTGACGGCCATACTCTATGTTATGTAACAGTCATGCTGCCGGCATGAAGAACTGAGGACTATAATCTGATATCTGACAAAACAAAACGATTTCTGAAAGAGAATGGAAAAAATGAGCGCAGAAGAGAAAAAGAAATTAATGCTGGTCGACGGGCACAGTATTTTGAACAGGGCCTTCTACGGGATGCCCGATCTGACTAATTCGAAAGGGGTCCACACAGGAGCTGTCTATGGTTTTCTGAATATTCTTTTCAGTCAGCTGGATGAGGAAAAACCGGATTATCTGGTGGTCGCCTTCGATGTCCACGCGCCGACTTTCAGACATGAGGCTTATGCGGAATATAAAGGGACCCGCAGCGCCATGCCGGATGAACTGCGCCAGCAGGTTCCCCTGATCAAAAAAATGCTGGCTGCCATGCAGATTGAGATCTGCGAGCAGGCCGGGCTGGAGGCAGACGACATCCTGGGAACTCTGGCCCGCAAGGCAGAGGCTATGGACATGGATGTGGTCCTGATTTCCGGCGACCGCGACCTTTTGCAGATCGCTACGGACCGAATCTGCATCCGGATCCCCCGAACCAGGCAGGGGCAGACATCAATTGACGATTTCCGGGCTCCTCAGGTCCTGGAGAGCTATGGAGTGACCCCGCTACAGTTTATTGATGTCAAAGCCCTGATGGGTGATTCATCGGACAATATTCCCGGAGTCCCCAAGGTGGGCGAGAAGACTGCCACCCAGCTGATCAAAGATTACGGCTCGGTGGACGGCGTCTACCAGCATCTGGAGGAGATCAAAAAGCCCGCCCTGCACAGGAATCTGGCGGAAAATGAAGACAAGGCCAGGCTCAGTCTCTTCCTGGTGACCATAAAGACCGACTGCGATGTCGAACTGGACCCGGAGAAGGCGGCAGCGGGAGACTATTATACCCGTGAAGCGTTTGAACTTTGCACAGAACTGGGATTTAAGAATTTCCTTCCCCGTTTTGACCGGGATGTCCTGGAAGAGAAGGAGGAAACCTTTTCAATAGTAAAGATAACCGGGGCAGACGGGTTGGCGGACCTGGAGAAGACCCTTCTTGGCATGATTTCCGCGGAGAGCAGATTCACGGTCGGAATCTGGCCGGTTCTGGACCGGGCAGGTTACGGGATGGAGAAAAAATCCATGCTCTCGGGTGCCGCGGTGTCTTATAAAGAAAAAAACGGTGTCCGCAATTGCTTTATCGTTCCGGAGCAGGGAAAATTTGACCAGTCAGCTCCATGGGCCGGTCCCTACCAGTCAATAAATGGAAGTGCCGTAGATAAAGATGCTTCAGATGCGGCAGAGTCCGGAGGGGCAGCAGGCAGCAGTACCGGATCCGGCGGTTCCGGGGCAGAAAAGTCTGCCTCTGGTCTGACGGCGGCGGATCTGATCGCCTTTTTGAAAAAAATAAGAATAGCGGTCAGGCAAAGTGCCTCAGCCGCAGGGGAGAGCGAGGGAGCGTGTCTCGCTGTCTTTGCCCAGAAAGATCAGATGGGTCTTTGGGCTGTCGACTCACGCGGGGAATTTTCGGACGGCGTGCACATGGAGGGGATTATGGACCTTCTGGTGTGCTGCTATCTGGCCAACCCGCTGAAAAATGATTATGAGATCGAAGATGCAGCAAGCGAGTACCTGGGTCTGTCACTGCAAAGCAGAAAACAGCTCTTCGGCAAAAAGACCTGGGCGGAAGCTGCAGCGGAGGAGCCGGAGGCCGTCTATAATTACGCCTGCCGGGCCGCGGACGCTCTTCGCCGGCTGGCTCCCCTTGTCAGGGAAAAGCTGACGGAGCAGGAGATGTGGGATCTCTACAGGGAGATCGAGCGCCCCCTGACCTTTATTCTGGCCGATATGGAAAGACTGGGGATCAGGATCCGGCCGGAGTCACTGAAGGAATACAGCGCGCAGCTGGGCGGCAGGATCGACGAGCTGGAGCAGCAGATTTACAAAGAGACCGGGTCGGTCTTTAACATAGCATCTCCCAAGCAGCTGGGCGAGGTCCTCTTTGAAAAAATGGGACTTCCCGGGGGCAAGAAGACCAAGACCGGCTATTCGACCGCTGCCGGTGTTCTGGAGAAGCTTGCTCCGGACTACCCGGTGGTAAATGATATACTGGAATACCGCGGGCTCACAAAGCTCCGCTCGACCTATGCCGACGGACTTATGGCTTATGTGGCGGATGACCAAAGGATCCACACCACCCTGACTCAGACCATCACAGCGACCGGCAGGATCAGCTCAACAGATCCCAACCTGCAGAATATCCCCATGAAGACAGACCTGGGAAGACAGATCCGCAAGGCCTTCATTCCCATGGACGGTTATATTTTCACGGACGCGGACTATTCCCAGATTGAGCTGAGGATCCTGGCGCATATGTCGGGTGACCAGGGCCTGATCGATGCCTACAGGGAAAGTGAAGACATTCACAGGATCACCGCCTCCAAGGTCTTCCACACACCTTTTGAGGAGGTCACCCCTCTGCAGCGCCGCAATGCCAAGGCAGTCAATTTCGGCATTGTCTACGGGATAAGCTCCTTCGGCCTCTCCCAGGGGCTGAGTATCACCAGGCAGGAGGCCTCTGAATACATCAAGGCTTATTTCAAGACCTATCCCGGAATCAAAACATTCCTGGATGACCTTGTTGCGTCTGCAAAGAAAAACGGCTATGCCAAAACCATGTATGGGCGGCGCAGACCTGTGCCGGAGCTCAGCTCCAGCAATTTCATGCAGCGCTCTTTTGGTGAACGTGTCGCCATGAATTCTCCGATCCAGGGATCGGCGGCGGACATTATGAAGATTGCCATGATCCGCGTCTGGGAGAGGATCGCCCGCGAGCAGCTCAGATCCAGGCTGATCCTTCAGATCCACGATGAACTCCTGATCGAGACGGCTCCCGGCGAAGAGGACACCGTCCGTCTCATCCTCGAAGAGGAGATGGAGCACGCGGCGGAACTCTTAGTGCGCCTGGAGACGGATGTGCACAGCGGGAGCGACTGGTACATGGCAAAATAAGAGAGGAGACAGGGCGTTGAAACTGATTGGTGTGACAGGCGGTGTGGGCTGCGGAAAATCGGAAGTCCTCCGCTATATAGAAACAAATTACAATTGCAGGATTGAATTCAGTGACGAAATTGCCAGGGCCCTGGAGGCGCCCGGAGGGGCGATTTATGAGAGTCTGATCCGGCTGCTGGAACAGTATCCGGCAGACGGCGGGACCGGCCAAAAGGCAGCGATCACTCTCGGGGACGGCAGGATCAATAATCCGGAGATGGCCCGCAGGATTTTTTCCGAGCCGGACCTTCTGCAGAAAGTCAATGACCTCGTGCATCCTGCTGTCAGGAAATATATAGTGGATGAGTTCAAAAAAGAGAGCGAGGCTGGACGGCTGGACTTTTTTGTGATCGAGGCTGCCCTGCTGATCGAGTGCGGCTACGGAGAACTTGTAGACAGCATGTGGTATATCTACTGCGATGAAGAGGAGAGAAGACGAAGACTCCGCTCATCCCGCGGCTACAGTGACGAGAAGATTGACAACATCCTCAGGAGCCAGCTCAGCGAGGAGGCTTTCCGCAGCAATGTGGACGTCGTGATCGACAACAGCGGCTCCATCGAAGATTCCTGCAGGCAGGTGGATCAGGTCCTCGCAGCAGGCGGATTCAGGAAGAAAACTGTCTGAACCGCATCAGGTGCATATCACATATCGATAGAATGGATCAGGCGCATATCACATATCGATAGAATGAATCAGGCGCATATCACATATTGATTGAATGGATCAGGTGCATCTCGATTGAATGGATCAGGTGCCTATCAATATAATGAATCAGGCGCATATCGATCTGCACTCAGTTGAATCTTTTGAATAAAAGAGAAAACAATTGATCATAAATACCTTATAGTCTATATAGACAAACGCCCGGAAGGAGATTCCTTCCGGGCTTTTTTATGACGCTTTTTTATGGCATTTTTTATGACACTTTTTGTGATACTTTTTTGTGACACTGCCCGTGAAATGTATTTACCGCTTTGCGGCGGACACGGGCCGGTCGGGGGGCAGACGGCTGCATGGCCGACTCTGCCCTAATGACACAGTTAGTGTAATTAATGTGGAGAATATGTAGTATTTGGACACTAATATTGATTTTGTCTATAGATTAAAAAGAAATATTCATGGATAAAAGCTCTTTGTGTATATGCAAAACCTGAATAATGTCGTTATAATTCTGTATGATTTGAACGTTATTTTTTTATCATTCTTGTGTCATGAGCGCAATTTGCAGTGCTCAAATATTTCAAAGGGGGAACAGATGAAAGGAATCAAATGGCTGGACCGGCATTTTGAAGAAATCCTGCTGGTACTGCTTCTTTTTGTGATGATGATCATTATGGGAATCCAGATTTTTGCCAGATACGCCCTGGGCAATTCTCTTTCCTGGTCGGAGGAGATTACCCGCTTCTGCTTTATCTGGACCGGATTTCTGAGTATAAGCTACTGTGTCAAAAACAGCAAATCCATTAAGATCGAACAGTTCGTAGAGTGGTTCGGAGACGATTTCGGAGGAAAGGGCGTGCACGTCTTCCGCCTGGTCAGCTATCTGATCGAGATGGTATTGTTCGCCTACCTGCTTCCGTTTGCCTTCCATTTTGTGAAACAGTCTTATATCGGGCAGGCAGCAAGTCCCGCGGTGGGTATCCCCATGTGGATTGTTCAGTCGATCACCGTGATCTCTTTTGCCTTGTGTGAATTCCGCCTTATCCAGAAATTTATCGAGCGGATCCGCATGATCCGACAGGGTGTCAGGGAAGAGATCCATAAGAGAGGGGAGGTTTAAATGTCTGCTGCATTTGTAATGATCCTGTTTGCGGTATGCCTGCTTCTGGCCGTACCGATTTCCATGGCGCTTGCGGCTGCGTGTGTTCTGCCCGGCGCTTTTGACGCTTCCTTTACGGCCAGCGCCACCTATATCGTGCGAGCTATGTTCAACGCACTCAACAGCTTTCCCATGCTGGCGGTGCCTATGTTCATTCTGTCCGGCATCCTTATGGCCAAGGGCGGCATATCCCGCCGGCTTTTTGACCTTTTCTCCTACCTGATTGGAAAGAGGACCGCAGGACTTCCCTGCGCGGTCATCGTTACCTGTCTCTTCTATGGGGCGATTTCCGGTTCCGGCGTCGCAACCGTGGCTGCAGTCGGCAGCATGACGCTCCCCATTCTGCTCCGACTGGGCTATGAGAAAAAATTCTGTGTTGCTATTATTGCTGTTGCGGGCAGTCTGGGAGTCATCATCCCGCCCAGCATTCCCTTTATTATGTATGGTCTGGCATCGGGAGAATCCGTGAGCGACCTGTTTACCGCGGGTATCATTCCGGGTGTCCTCATCGCGCTTCTGCTGATGGTCTATGCTGTATATCACTGCAAAAAACACGGCGAGGACAAGGAAAAGATCGCGGAGTACATTGATGAACTGCGCGGCAGAGGATTTATCAGCGTCATGAAAGAGAGCTTTCTGGCTGTACTCTCCCCGGTCATCATACTGGGAAGTATCTACAGCGGAATTGCTTCTCCTACGGAAGCTGCGGTTATCTCTGTGTTTTATGCGCTCCTGATCAGCCTGGTAGTATACAGGGAGATCAAACTGTCTGAGCTGTATGGCCTGTTCCTGGAGGCGGTTGGAACCTACACACCTATCCTGTTTATCATAGCTGCGGCGATCGCTTTCTCCAGGGTCCTGACTCTCATGCAGGTTCCGCAGAACGTCAGCACCTGGATTCTGGCCAACTTTACCAGCAAAGTGATCGTTCTGCTCGTGATCAATGTTTTCCTCCTTATCGTGGGTATGTTTATGGACACTACGCCTGCGATCCTGATCCTGACCCCCATCCTTCTGCCGATCGTCAAGGGGTTCGGCATGACCGGAATACATTTCGGTGTGATGATGGTCGTCAACCTTGCCATCGGATATGTGACACCGCCGATCGGCGTCAATCTCTTTGTCGCCAGTTCAATGACGCAGATTCCTGTCATGGAGATCTCCAGAAAGGCAATCCCGCTGATCTTCATGTTCCTGATCGCCCTGCTGATGATCACCTTTATTCCGGCCATCAGCCTGTTTCTGCTGTAGGATCAAAATCATATATGTTTGCGGGCACCCGCCCATGGCCACAAGTATGATTTGAAACAGCAGGAAAATGAAACGGGAAGCAGGAAGGCAGTCATGTCCGGAACCGCCTGGAGAAGGAGTTCCGGCATAGGAGCATAGGAGGTAAGTATGAGTGGAAAAAGAATCAGGCAGCTGATCGCTGTTTTGATCATATTCGGTGCGATCATTTACGGCGCGCTGAGCAGCAGAAAGAATGAGCAGACATTTGCATGGCCGCTGGCCACCTGCAGTTCCGGTGAGACAGTCACAAATGTCTTTGCGCAGACGTTCGCGGACTATGTGAGCGAACTGAGCGGGGGAAAAATGAAGATCCAGGTGTACACGGACAGCACCCTGGGGACAGACCTCGAGCTGATGGAGAGCATGAAGGACGGCGATATTCCTTTTATCGCGGCTTCCCCATCCCCCCAGGTCAGCTATATTCCCCAGCTGTGTGTCTTTGACACACCCTGCGTATATACAAAGATCGAAACATTCCGCGAAAATATGCAGAATGAAGAACTGATGAACGAATTCCGTGAGATCTATAAGAAGGCAGGCTATCGCTTCCTGGGAATCACCGATCAGGGATTCCGTGTGATGACCATGTCCAAGCCCTACACCGACCTTTCATCCATCGCGGGGCAGAAGATCCGTGTCATGGAAAACAAATACCACATTCAGTTCTGGAAGAGCGTGAAGGCAAATCCGACCCCCATGACTTTTTCGGAGGTCTACATAGGCCTGCAGCAGGGCACCATCGATGCCCAGGAAAATGCGCTTCCCCTGATCGTGACCGCAAAGCTCTATGAGCAGCAGAAACGTGTAATCCGCACAAATGCCGTGCCGGATCCCGTCACACTGATTGCCAGCGGTGTCTTCATGGACAGCCTCACCGAGGAGCAGGCGGGTATTATCGAAGAGGCGGCACGTCTGGCACAGGAGGATGCCAACAAGATCTCTGATCAGAAAGCCGCGCAGGCGACAGAGTATCTGGAGGAAGCCGGCATGGAAATCGTCACACCCTCTGATGAGGACTATGCGCAGATGAGAGAGATGTGCATGCCTGTCTGGGATACGATCCGCAAGGACTGCGGCTCAGAGCTTTTTGACGAGTACACTGCGATTGTGAAGGAAGAATAAAAAATTGCGCTGATGCAATAATTGTATTTGAAAAACATCTAAAAAACAGGCATTGACTGCCCCGAAAGGGACCGCCGATGCCTGTTTTATTATTCAGGTGCTTTGTTTCAGGAACCTGATCAGGGAACCCGCTTTAAAGGGCTGTTTCAGGAACCTGATCCTGAAGATCTGAATTAAGAGATCTGTTCCGAGAACCTGCAGCAAAATTATCCGGTCAGTTTATTAAGCTGTGATTCCGCTGCAGTTTCCTGCGGGGCTGTTTTGAGCCGGAAGATCAGTCATATTTAATACCGAGTTTTGCTTTCATGTACTCGCTGTCGACCTTCTCGCCCATGATGAGCTCGATGGCAGCCAGGCCCTGGAAAAGCATCATGCCGGTGCCGTTCATGGTCTTGCAGCCGACTTCCTTTGCCATCTTGAGCATAGCCGTCTCTGTAGGAGCATAGACGACATCTGTGACGATGAGGTCAGGACGGAAGAAGGATTTGTCAGGAATGTAGGTGTAGCCTTCGAGAGGCTTCATGCCGCAGCCGGTCGCGTTGGTGAAGAGAACGGAGTCGGCGATTTCCCTCTTGAGGGCATCCAGATCTTCCAGATGGAAGAGAGTTGCCTTGCAGTTGGTCTTGGTGTTGATCTTCTCAACGGTCTCAACAGCGTTGGAATAGAACTTGTCATCACGTGCGAAGATGGACATTTCGGCAACACCGTCAAGGGCAGCCTGTATCTGAATTGCAGTTGCGGCGCCGCCGGAACCTGCGATGGTGATCTTCTTGCCGATGATGTCGATGTCGTTGTCCTTGAGGGAGGCCATATAGCCGAGTCCGTCAGTGACATATCCCTTCAGATAGCCGTCGCGGTTTGTGAAGGTATTGCAGGCACCGACAAGCTGTGCTGCGGGATCCACTTCGTCCAGATATTTGTGAACGATAGTCTTGTTGGGCATGGAGATGTTGCCGCCCAGGATTCTCATGGCACGGACGCCCTTCATCGCATCTTCAAGATGCTCTGCGTCTACTTCAAAGGCCAGGTTGACTACGTCTTTTCCGAGTTTCTCATACGCGGCATTGTGCATTGCCGGAGAGTTTGAGTGACGGATCGGATAAGCCAGAAGACAGGTTAATTCAGTATGTCCGGTAATCTGATGTCTTTCCATTGAGATCTCCTTTTTTATTGTGAGTGCATTTATGCCCCCCTGAAGAGGCAGTTTACCAAATAAAGTGCGAATGTCGTTAAAAAATCATTTATGTAACTATAAAAAACACTCTAAAATATAAAATAAATGAATTGGTCGGAATATACAAGACCTAAAATGAAAATGTAAATCGGAAGGAGAAATCAGGCCGCCTGTCCGCCTGAAACGCGGGAAATTTTTCCGACAGTCGAAGCCTGGTTCTATTCGGGAAAAAACCGGACAGAACGAAAATAGAACGTGTATAACGAAATTAGAACAGGTATGCGGTAAACAACAGCTGTTTCCGTAAGTCTCCAGACGCAGTCGGTGTAAAAAAATTACCCGCCGCACCTCTTTCAGGTGGCGGCGGGTATAAAGAAGGGGTCGGATCTGGCCTGGGACGGCTCCTGTTTTGCGGCAGCATTTTTAGGATTTTTGTTACAGATCCACCCGGAAACTGTAGTGTTTTGTGCACCGGCGCGAAAAAAAGGAAGTTGAATTCCCTTTCTTAGAAAATATAGCGTGATGTGTACCGGTATGACTTTGCGAAATCTTTGAAGCTTGTCACAAGCGGCGCGTAGTAAATGCCTTTGAGGGAAGCCATGTAGAAGTTGCGTTCCGGCACCGGGTCAATGATCTTGAGTGACTTTAAAGGCATTTCCAGAAGAATATGCATGTCCGGGACAATGGCTATTCCGAATCCTTTTGCGACCAGACCTGCGATCACCATGTCCTCTTCAATCTCCATGATATATTCAGGAAAGCCGCCTGCTTTTATAAAGAGTTTGTCGATAATGTCTCTGAGGCCGCTGCGCTGGTTAAAGAAAATGTGCTGATAGGAAAGAGTGTCCTGCAGTCTGACAGTATTGTATGCGGCCAGAGGGTGGTCCAGGGGAACAGCCAGCACCAGATCCTGAGAAGCAATCTTGAAAAAGTCGATCATCGGATCGTCCTTGTATTTGGAACAGAAGGCGACGTCATACTGACGGTTTTTCAGGCCTTCGATGATTTCTGCCGACAGTCCGCCGACACCGTGCAGGCGGTAGCGGATGTTTTTGTCCGGGTTGGCCTTTATAAAATCACGCATCAGGGATGGCACATAACTTGCGCCCAGTATGCGGATACAGCCAATGTCTATAACGCCGTTGCCGCTTCCCGTCATTTTGAGATTTGCGACGCTGCTGTCGAGATGTGCCAGTATATCCTCTACGTCTTCCAGGAATATCTTTCCCCATCTGGTCAGGACGACATTGCGGCCGTCCTTCTCAAACAGGCGGACATTCAGTTCCTCTTCCAGAGAGGCGATGGCATGACTGAGGGAAGGCTGCGTGATCGACAGCTGCTTTGCTGCTTTGGTGTAGTGCTCCAGGTGAGCAAGAGTCACAAAATATCTCAGGTGATACAGATTCATATTCTTATTCCTTTCCCGGAATTAAAACTGTTTCTTAGAAGTTTATTGAGACATTGACAGAGAAATTGGCGGGCAGCATGTGTCCGCCTGGTCTGGTCTGGATCCCCGCTGCAGGATCGGAGAGACCGGCAGCTTTTGCCGAAGCGGATCCGCTGGTTTCGCGGACAGACTCCTCAGCCTGAAGACGCGAAAAGGCCTGTCAGCCCTGAAAATGCGGCTTAACAAATTATACAATAATTAATAGCAGAAATCTATCAATAGTATGAATAATATGAATTTGTCTTTAAATTCACAAGGCGGTAAAATGAAAATAGCGTAAAAAAACAGTTGGCTTTGGTATATTTTGCCCAAATTTATATGCATGAGAAAGGAGTTAATTATGGCTAGAAAGTACCCTATCACCGTCAGTTCCTGGACACTTGGAGACCAGTGCAAATTTGAGGACCGCGTGATCGCGGCCAAGAAGGCGGGCTACGATGGAATCGGTCTTCGCGCGGAGACTTATGTAGATGCTCTTGCGGAAGGTCTTCACGATGAGGACATACTTGCCATCCTTGACAAGCACGGCATGAAATGTACTGAGGTTGAGTACATTGTTCAGTGGGCAGAGGACAATCGTTCCTATGAGCAGAAGTATAAAGAGCAGATGTGCTTCCATATGTGCGAGCTCTTCGGCGTCAAGCAGATCAACTGCGGTCTGATGGAGAACTATTCCGTTGAGCATACAGCTCAGAAGCTCAGGGAACTCTGCCAGAGAGCAGGCAAGTGGATCATCGGCGTTGAGCCCATGCCTTATTCCGGAATTCCGGATATCAAAAAGGGCTGGGCAGTTGTCAAGGCAGCAGACTGCGAGAACGCAAAGCTGATCCTGGATACCTGGCACTGGGTCCGCGCAAATCAGCCCTGCGATCTGGAACTCCTTGCAGATATCCCCGCAGACAAGATCGTCTCCATCCAGATCAACGATGTCTGGGAGAGACCTTACGCAAAGAGCATCCTCAGAGATGAGTCCATGCATGACCGTCTTGCACCCGGAACCGGCATCGGCGCCACCATTCCTTTCGTCAAGATGATCAAAGCGAAAGGCATTGAGCCCGCCGCTCTCGGTGTTGAGGTCATCAGCGACGCCATCCTTGCCAAAGGCATCGAGCAGGCCGCAAAAGAGACCTTCGACGGCTGCTATGCTGTACTGAAGGAAGCATGGCCGGAGGCTCTCGAAGAGTAATCCGGATTCTGCTGAAGCAGAAGGCCACAGAATTGATACCCGGCTCCGCCGTGCGCTCCGGCGCAGGGCGGAGCATCCCGGATAAACCCGCGCAAGCGGCCTGAGACGGGACTGTGCAGACGGTTCCGCCGAAGGATCGGCAGCCGGATTACATCGCATTATATTGCGGCTGATCCTTCTTTTGCATAATCGATTAGTCTAACAAGCAGAGAGGTTACAGGATGAAATTTAAAAACATGTTTTCCCCGATTCAGATCGGACCGATGCAGGTAAAGAACCGCTTTGTCGTGCCTCCGATGGGCAATAACTTTGCCAACACCGACGGCACCATGAGCGATCAGTCCTGCGCATACTATACCGCAAGGGCAAAGGGCGGTTTCGGCCTTATCACCTTTGAGGCAACTGTCGTTCATAAGGGCGCTAAGGGCGGCCCCAGGAAGCCCTGCCTCTATGATGATTCCTCTATCGAGAGCTTCAAGAAGGTCATCGATTCATGTCATGCGGAAGGCGCAAAGGTCTCCATCCAGCTGCAGAACGCAGGTCCCGAAGGCAACGCCAAAAATGCAGGCGCTCCTATCGAGGCGGCTTCTCCCATCGCTGCCGCTGACGGCAGGGACATCCCCGTTGAAGTTTCTACCGAGAAGGTCTATGAGCTGGTCAAGGGATACGGCGAGGCTGCAAAGCGCGCCATGAAGGCCGGCGCAGACGCCGTTGAGATCCATATGGCACACGGCTATCTGGTCAATTCCTTCCTGTCTCCCAGAACCAACAAGCGTGTCGATGAGTTCGGCGGCAACTTTGAGAACAGAATGCGCTTCTCCCGCCTGATCATCGAGGAAGTCAAAAAGGCAACAGAAGGCAAGATCGCTATTCTGGCCCGTATCAACAGCACCGAGGATATGTTCGGCGGTCTGGACAACCACGATATGTGCGCAGTCGCTGCATATCTTGAGGAGTGCGGTCTGGATGCCCTTCATGTATCCCGTGCAGTCCATATCAAGGACGAGTACATGTGGGCACCTACCGGTATCCACGCCGGCTTCTCCGCAGAGCTCGTTGCCAACATCAAGAAGTGCGTCTCCATCCCTGTCATCACTGTCGGCCGTTATTCCGAGCCTCAGTTCGCTGAGCAGGTTGTCAAACTCGGCTTCGCTGATCTGGTGGCGTTCGGACGTCAGTCCCTGGCTGATCCCGCAATGCCTCTGAAGGCACAGGAAGGCAGACTTGAGGACATGACTCCCTGCATCGCATGCCTGCAGGGCTGCGTTGCTAACATGTACAAGGGCCAGCCCATCTGCTGCCTGACCAACCCTGTACTGGGCCGTGAAATTGAAGGCCTTCCCAAGGCGGAAGTTTCCAAGAAGGTCTATGTCATCGGCGGCGGTGTTGCCGGCATGTGCGCAGCCTTTACCGCACAGAAGCGCGGCCACAAGGTCACCCTGTTCGAGGCATCCGACAAGCTCGGCGGCAATATGCGTCTTGCGGCCTTCCCTCCCGGAAAGGGCGATATCTCCAACATGATCCGCAGCTACATCACCAAGTGTGAGAAGACCGGCGTCGAGATCAAAATGAACACCAAGGTCGATATCGACATGATCAAGGCTGACAAGCCCGATGCAGTCATCCTTGCAACCGGTTCCGAGACCCTGATCCTGCCTTTCATCAAGGGAATCCACAACCCTGACATCGTTCACGGCATGGATGCCCTCGAAGGCAAGCGCCCTGTCGGCCACAAAGTCCTGGTCGTCGGCGGCGGCATGGTCGGCGCTGAGACCGCTGAGTTCCTTGCAGAGCTCGGCCACGATGTCTCCATCGTCGAGATGCGCCACGAGATCGGCCCCGATGTCATTCACGAGCACCGTGTCTTCCTGATGCGTGCACTGAATGAGTACGGTGTGCAGGAACTCACCGACGCTGCAGTCCAGGAGATCTTCTCCGACGGCGTCAGCTACAAGAACGCAGCCGACAAGACCGACGAGACTGTATACGAGGCGAGAGGATTCGATACAGTAGTCCTGTCCATGGGCTTCGTATCCCGCTACAGCCATCGCGATGCAGACCGCAATGTAGTCTATGATTTCCGTGATGAGATCAAGGCAGTCGTTCCCGAGACCTATATCGTCGGTGACGCGGTTCAGGCCAGAAGAGCACTGGATGCAACCAAGGAAGCTTACGATGCGGCTCTGAAACTGTAATTCGAGCCTTTGGGACATATTTGGGACATAGCTCATACCTTTCCGCCGGACTTATACTGCGTCCGACGCAGGTGACTGACAATATTAACATCCGAGCCGGAGAAAATCATCTCCGGCCCGGACCACAGCTACTAAGGAGAACATAATGGAAAACAGAATCGACGGCCACACCGGTCTCCTCGCCCTGTTCGGCACACCCGTTGGCCATTCCGGATCCCCCGCTATGTACAACTGGTGCTTCCGCAAACACGGCCTCAATCTTTCCTACATGGCATTTGATGTCAATATTGATGACATGGAACAGACCATGAGCACAGTGAGGCTCTGGAATCTTCGCGGCGGCAACTTCACAATGCCTGTCAAGAATATCGCAGCTACTCTGTGCGACGAGATTTCTCCCGCTTCCCGCATCATCGGCGCCTGCAACGTCTTTGTAAATAAAGACGGCAAGATTTACGGCGATGTAACGGACGGTGTCGGTTTCATCAAGAACCTTTCCGTCAACGGCGTTGAAGTCAAAGGCAAGAAGATGGTTGTCCTGGGCGCAGGCGGCGCTGCAACAGCCATCCAGGTTCAGGCAGCACTTGACGGTGCAGCTGAAGTCGCAATCTTCAACAGGGATGATGAGTTCTACGCAAGAGCGGAATCCACAAAGGAAAAGCTCGCCAAGGAAACACCCGATGTGAAGGTCACTGTCACACACCTTGAAGAGGCGGACAAGCTCGCGGCAGCAGTCAATGCCTGCGATATCCTTGTCAATGCAACATCTGTCGGCATGAAGCCTCAGGACGGCATTTCCCTGATCGACAAGGCTCTCCTCAGGAAAGACCTTGTGGTAGCGGATACCGTTTACAATCCTGAGAAGACACAGCTGATCCTGGATGCGGAAGAAGCAGGCTGCGCGAAAGCGATCGGCGGCAAGGGAATGCTTCTGTACCAGGGCGCTGTCAACTACGGACTCTTTACCGGACTTGAGATGCCTGTGGAAGAGTACCAGGCATGGCAGGCAGAGCAGGCCAAATAATCTGACAGCTGAAGAATTATCGGACTGATTAAATGATCTGACAGGTCGGATGATTTGACGGACCGGATGATTTGACAGGTCAAACAATTTGATTTGTTATCGGATCCTGTGAGCCGGAACAGTATTGCTCCGGCTCATGGGAACCAGACAAATAGATGAAACAACAATTTTTTATTCATTAAGAGGGAGTTAAATGAAAGCGAAAAAATATGCACTTTCTATGATAGCCGTTTATATGGCTTATCTGACCCATGGTATCCAGGCTCTGATCTTTTCACAGAATAAGATCAATTTCGCCACCCAGTGGGGATTTGACATGACCAATCCCGAATCTGCGACATATGCAGCAGGTGTTGCGGCAGTCAGTACTGCAATCGCCTGGACAGGATTCGGTAAGTTCTGCTCAGTCTGGATCGGCGGTGAGATTTCCGACCGCGTGGGCCGTAAGAAACTGATGATCGGCGGCGCTATTCTCTACGTCATCTGCTTCATCACAATGCTTAAGACCGGCAATGCTACACTGGCAGCCTTCGCAGGCTTCCTGGCAGGTGTCGCCACTTCCGGTTTCTGGGATGCATCCGGTTATCCCGCTGTTCAGGAAGCTTATCCTGCAGCTCCCGGTGCTGCCCTGATCGGTATCAAGTTCTTCGTATCCCTTTCCGGTATGATCTATCCTCTGCTTGCAGTCCGCAACACAGATGCCGGCATGTGGAAGATGAACATCTATATTCCGCTGGTTATGTCCTTCGTAGTCCTTGCACTTGCCATCATCGCTCCTTATGTCTATGACGATGAGAAGAAGGCAGCCAAGGCAGCTGATGGCAAGGGCTCCAATGAGATCGAAGCTGAGATCCAGGCCGCCAAGGACCGCATGCTTGTCAAGCCCAGCGCTTTCGCGAAGTTCTGCGCTTACTTCTATGCTTTCCTGTGCATGGCCATCATGTACGGCGCACAGCAGTATACCAAGGCTTTCGGCCAGGCTTATTCCGGACTGACTGAAGTTCAGGCTGCAGGTATGACCACCATCTACACACTTGGCTCTCTTTGCGCAGTTATCTTCTGGGCATTCATGATGGCTAAGCTGAAATGGAACCCGCTGAAGGTTATCATCGTTGACTCCGTGATGACAGCGATCGCTCTGGCAATCGTTCTGCTCATCCACAATGTCATGATCGTTTATATCGCGATCCTTGCCATCGGTTTCTTCTCCGCAGGCGGTGCTCTGCAGACCGGACTTGGTGTTGTTCAGATGTTCAACCCCGGCCCCAAGGGAAGAAATACCGGTATCTACTACACATTCATGGGTGCTGCCTCCTACCTGATCCCCGTCGTAGCTGCCAAGCTGACCGTGATCTCCGGTGAGGGCGCTGCTGTTTACACTCTGATGGGCATGATGCTTGTACTTGCAATCCTTGCAACTCTGAGCACTCTGTACCTCATTTCACAGCACAAGAAGGTATTCGGAGAGAGCCCGCTGTAAAGAAGGGCTTGCGGAAGGAAACATTTCCGTGTATATTTCCGGGTTTCCGAACAAAATGCTGAGAGTTTCCGAAACGTAATGTTTCGGAATTCCGGGCATACATAGTTTCTGTCTGACATGTGGTTCCGGGCACTATGTTCAACAACCGCGGGAGATAGAAGAACTGCTTGAAACGAAACAGGCAGGATCGGCTCTGAGCTGATCCTGCCTGTTTTTTACTGTAAAAGTCCGATTAAGCGGCTGCTCGGATGGGCGTGCTCGCACGCACAGACGCGCAGACATTTGATCGGACCCCCATGTATGAGACAAAAAGACACGCGAAATCCGAAGGATGAGCGGGGCGATTGTCGAATACAGGGGGGCGATTGCGGGAGCATGGCTCCGCCATGCGAAGCAATCGACTTTTCTCACTTGGTAGAGGCAGTCATACTGCCATAGCGATTTATTGTAAAAGAAAAAGCTGATTGCTTCGGCGATGCGGCCGGGGCAGAGAGCGGCGGAGCCGCCTCTGCCCTGACCCTGTTTTGAATATCGAAACTAAATATCAAAACTAAATATCAAAACTAAATATCGAAACTAAATATCAAAACTAAATATCGAAATTAAATACCGAAACTAAATACCGAAACTAAATATCGAATATGAATATCGATTATTATTCGATGACCATGAGGAGCTGGCCGCCCTTGACGGAGTCGCCCTCTGCGACGAGGATCTCCTTGACGGTACCGGCCATGCGGGCGCTGGTGGCGGTCTCCATCTTCATAGCCTCGATAGTGATAACGGTCTGGCCTTCCTCGACCGTGTCGCCGACCTTGACATTGATCTGCGCCACAGCGCCGGGGATAGAAGCACCGATCTCGGCCTTGTTCTCAGGGTTGGCCATGGGAACCTTGACGATGTGCTTCTGGGCTTCGGGATCCGGGACCTTGACTTCGCGGCGGATGCCGTTGAGTTCGAAGGAAACCGTCCTCATGCCGTCCTTGTCCACTTCGCCGGGGCCAAGATATTTGATGACCAGGGTGTTGCCGTCCGCGACATTGACCTGGTTGGTCTCACCGATGGAGAGGCCGTGGAAGAAGACATGGCTGCCAAGGCGCATGATGTAGCCGTACTGTTCTCTGTTCTTGCAGAACTCTTTGTAGACCTTGGGGTAGAGTCCGTAGGAGAGGACGGAACGCCAGGTCTGGTCAGAGTGGAATGTAGAGATCTCCTGACGGAGCTTGTCGAAATCGACCGGCTCAAGCAGTTCGCCGGGACGGCAGGTGATAGCTTCCTTGCCCTTGAGTACGACCTCCTGCAGATCTTTGGGGAAGCCCCATGCGGGCTGGCCCATCATACCGGAGAAGTAGGTGATTGCGGAATCCGGGAATGCCAG
>Ga0310695_10005593_pt1 | contig 21812 bp, 18 predicted proteins | sample RumenRJG_04DNA_FD_203882 | JGI IMG/M metagenome (GOLD analysis project Ga0310695, IMG submission 203882) | Bovine rumen microbial communities from Lethbridge, Alberta, Canada - RJG_04 (v2) (version 2) | ecosystem: Host-associated > Mammals > Digestive system > Stomach > Rumen | place: Canada...
CACAGCGTGTGAAGCTTCTACATTGTTCGTGTGAACATAGTAGGGAACGAGGATGCGCATCAACCCCACCTTCACCTCCTCGTTGGGATAGCCAAGTGTGTAGAATTGCATGATTGGGTCATAATCCTTAATGGTGATGTAACCGCTCTGATAGAACAGCGGCAGGATGGACTGCATGTTCTCCGTAGGCTGGTCAAAGTCGGAAGCCCACACCTCACTGCCATCGATCTTTGTGATGTCGGCGTGGAAGTGCTTGAGCATGTTGACCAAAAATGTTGGTGTACCCGTGGAGAACCAGTAATGGTCGAATTTGCGGTTGTTCATCGCCGAGAGCAGGCTGAAGGGATTCAAAACGCCCTCGCTGTCCTCAGAGAAATGATAGCCGTCGTAATGATAGAGGAGCTTGTCAATGACCTGCTGATGGCTGTATTGGTATTTCTCTGCCAACACACCGATTCCCTCCTGGAAGTTGTCTTCCAGCTCCTTTATTGTTATGCCGCACATAGCCGCATACTGCGGCAGCATCGAGATGTTGTTCAGGTTATTGAGCTGCGAGAAGATGCTGAGCTGCGAGAACTTCGTGATGCCTGTGATGAAGACGAAACGGAGGTAGGGATCGAGATCCTTCAGCGGAGAATAAAACGCCTGCAACTCCGTGCGCATCTGCTCGAGGTGATCGTGGTCATGGAGCACGGTGAGCAACGGCGCATCGTACTCGTCGATGAGGACGACGACTTGCGTACCCGTCTTCTCGTATAGTGAAGTGACCAACTTTTGGAAGCGCTCAGAGATGTTGGTGATGTCTGTGTGGATACCGTGGCGTTTCTCGTTGCGCTCAAGCTGGATGCGAAGCTGCACATGCAAATCCTCTACCGTGCCGAGTTTTGCCGATGCCAGGGAGAAGTGAAGCACGGGGTATTGCTTCCACTCCTTTTCCAGTTTCTCTATGGCAAGCCCCTTGAACAGGTCTTTGCGGCCGGAGAAGTAGGCGTCAAACGTACTCGTGAGCAGCGATTTGCCGAAACGACGGGGACGGGAGAGAAACACATATTGACCAGGATGAGTGACTTCATATATGTACTTTGTCTTGTCAACATACAAGTATCCGCCTTCACGAATCTTTTCGAATGTCTGAATGCCAATTGGATAGTTTACCATAGTTGCGCTATTTTTCCACAAACTTAATCAATTTCTGTGAGTTTACAGCTTGCCGTTAACAGATTTTAACCGCAATAGACGTGTAATATTTGGAGCGGGTCAATTAATGTTATACCTTATGCAGCATAAACCTTTAATACTTTTATTTTATCCTTTGCGCTGTCGGGTGATACAGAATTCATGGTCAGTTGCCCCGAATTCATCGCGATGATGATAAAAAATGCGAAGAGTCTTTGCCTATTCGGCGGAATATGGCTAAATTTGTAGCATATAATTCATTCTGGAAGAGAAATCATGGCTAAAGGCAAGAAACAACGCAAGCGCATCCCATATCAGTTCAAACCCGACGGACTGGACCTGAAGACGTGGCAGATATTGCTCCGTCGACAAGCGGCAGTCGACGAGCACCTGCTCATCAGCAACATCGACGAGGAGAATGCGCCCGGCACCTACCGCGTGTATTCACCCAAGACCCGTCAGGAGTACAAAGTGGTTTATCGCGGTGCGCACAGCCCATGGAACTACTGCTCCTGCATGGACTTCAAAGCCTCACAACTCGGTACCTGCAAGCATCTTGAGGCCGTGAAGCGCTGGATTCACGGTGGCCGCCACGTGCATCGTGAGACGCCTGCCTACACTTCGGTTTATGTCAACTACACCGAAGGCCGTAAGGTCTGCATCCGCATCGGCAGCGACCATGAGGCAGCGTTCCGCCAGTTGGCTTCGGAGTATTTCGACGACAAGGGTGAGCTACTGCCAGAGGGCTTTAACCACTTTGAGACCTTCCTCCAGCGCGCCATCGCCATAGACGATACGATGAAGTGCTACAACGATGCGCTCAACTTCGTGTTGGAGACGCGGGAAAGAACACAGCGTCGGCAGTGGGTGGCATCGCTGAGCCATGATGACTTCGCCCATCTGCTTAACACCACGCTCTATCCCTATCAGGAGGAAGGCATACGCTTCGCTGCCACGGCCGGGCGCGCCATCATTGCCGATGAGATGGGCCTCGGTAAGACCATTCAGGCTATCGGCACAGCAATACTGCTGCACAACAAGGGACTCGTCAGCACCGTTCTGGTGCTTTGTCCCACCTCGCTGAAATACCAGTGGAAGCGGGAGATAGAGCATTTCACCAACGAGAAAGCGCATGTCATAGAGGGCAGTCACCTGAAGCGTCGCGCCCAATACGATGCGCCCGAACTGTTCAAGATCGTTTCGTACAACTCGGCCTGCAATGACATCAAAGTGCTGGGGCAGTTGGAGACGGATATGGTGATTATCGACGAGGTGCAGCGACTGAAGAACTGGAACACACAGATAGCGCAGGCGGCCCGTAAAATCGAGTCACGCTATTCGGTGATTCTCTCGGGAACACCCTTGGAGAACCGACTGGAGGAGCTCTTCTCCGTTGTCGAGCTTGTCGACCAGTTCTGCCTCGGGCCTTTCTACCTCTTCCGCGATCGCCATATCATTACCGACGACAAGGGAGCGACCATTGGCTACAAGAATCTCAACGAAATCAAGGATAAGCTGAAGGATATCCTCATCCGCCGCACCAAGAAACAGGTGCGCCTGCAGATGCCTGAGCGTCAGGATAAGAACCTGCTGGTGCCGATGACCGAGGAGCAGATGGCGGTTCACGACGAGGCTAAGACCGTCGTGTGCCGGTTGCTGCAGAAATGGGAGCGGATGCATTTCCTCTCAGAGACCGACCGCAACCGACTGATGCTGTCGTTGCAGCAAATGCGTTGCGTATGCGACAGCACCTATGTCCTCGACCAAAAGACGCGTTACGATACCAAGGTGGACGAGGTGATGAACATCATCAGCAACATCGTTGAGAGTGGTGACGAGAAGGTGGTCGTCTTTAGTCAGTGGGAACGTATGACGCGGCTCATTGCCGAGGAGCTGCGCAAACAAGACATCGGCTTCGAATATCTTCACGGCGGTGTTCCCTCGGCCAAACGGAAGGATCTGGTCAACAACTTCATGGATGAGCCCGACTGCCGCGTCTTCCTCTCCACCGACGCAGGCAGCACCGGACTCAACCTTCAGGTGGCGTCGACGGTCATCAATGTCGACTTGCCGTGGAATCCGGCCGTGTTGGAACAGCGCATCGCAAGGATATACCGCATCGGCCAGCAGCGCAACATCCAGGTCATCAACCTCGTGTCGGCCAGCAGTTTCGAGGAGACCATGCTCGGCAAACTGCGGTTCAAGGCTTCGCTTTTCGCCGGTGTTCTGGACAATGGTCAAGACACCATCTTCGCATCCGAAAACAAGTTCAACGAGATGATGGAAGACCTGCAGTCGACAGTGGAGGATACCGGCAACAGCGATGCACAACCGATTACGCCAGATGAGGTGGAACCGTCGGCTGATACCTCGCAGCCGGTGGATGACGAACTGGGCGATGAGCCTGTAGTTCAGCAAGAATCGGGTGAGAAAGCATCCGAAGGGCCGCAGGATGATGGCGAGGCCGAGGGTTTGCCAAGGCAGGAGTCTTCGGAGGAATCGCTTTCTGGCGCCATTCCAACGTCCAAAGAGAAGGGCACCCCAAAAGAGAAGGATGCCCTCAACACACGCGACAGCGGTATCCAACCGCGCCCGCATTACCGTTCACCCCGATCGCCACAGGAACTGGTGGCCGATGGCGTATCGTTCTTCACCGGCCTCTCCAAGACCTTGGAGTCGCCTGAAACCACACGCGAGTTTGTCGACAGCCTGGTGGAAGTCGACAAGGAGACGGGTGAGACCAACCTGCGCATCCCCGTTCCCGACAAGGAGAGCGTCGTGCAGGTGTTGGGCGCGCTGGCTAAACTGTTTACGCAGTTCAGTAAATAGTTCAGCGGGTGGTCGACGACCCCGTCACATGACCGTAACGGTCTTTGTAAGTGGTCGTTGTCGATCCGTTGCTGTTCGAGCGTGACTTGCTGGATCCGGTGATATGGCCATAGGAATCTTTATAAGTCGTGGAACTGCCGTAGCGGTCGGAGGTTGTTGAACTTGAACCGGTGATATGCCCATAAGCATCTTTGTCGGTGGTGGTCGTCGCCGTTCCGGTGATATGACCATACTGATCCTTCTGCGTTTCTACAGTTTTGTTGCTCTGTGCGCTGACGGTCAACGTAGCCGTCAGCAGCATCATGATAAGAAGTCTCCGTTTCATAAGCTTTCTTGTTTTAGTGGTTCTGCCGCAAAGATAACCTTTTAATCTCAAACCTTCAGTAGGGATATTCCTATACTTTCGGCGTTGAACCCTATGGATTAGTCTGCATCAAACGGACCTTCCACGGGTGCGTTTCTCTGCCTCACCTTCTCCTCTTGTTTCTTTCTCGCCTCCTCAATGGCTTTCTCGTAGCCGGTGAGCGCAGCGAAGGGGGAGAATTGAGCCGCACGGTTGTACATGCTCATCCGCGGATGTTTCGTGGATGAGGGGTGGGGCAGGTTGATGATGTCGTCGTAGTTGTCGGTCATGCTTTATGTCCTCCTATCTGACTGTTTCTGTCTTTCTGTGTGGCGCCCTCGGCATAGTTGAGTCCACGGAGCAGGGCATTCTTGCCAAACTCCTTCTTAATCTTCAATGCCGCCTCCTGCAGCCGGCGCTCTTTGGCCGCCAACTCATGCTCATGCTGTTGCTTTTCTACCACCGCTTTGTAGTCGGTGAAGAGATCGAGCTGTACGGGCTTATGCATCTGTTGTTTGGCCAGTTCCTCACTGATGACGCGGTTGACGGAGATGTTTAGCCTACGGATTAGCAGGATGGGGTTGACGATTTGGTCATAGAGCTTGGTGACCGCCTCCATGATCTGCGTTGAGGAAGAGGTGGGGTGCTCGAGCATCATCGTGCCGTGGGCGTGTTTTGGCACTGCGCGACCATACCAGTCGGTCGTCACCTCACCATGATACCGGGAGCGGATAGCGGGGTCGGTGAGACTCTCGCGGTCGTATCCCACCGTGAGGATAATCTGGTCACCGACGAGCCGCTTATCCACCAGGTCGAGCGCCAGTGCATCGGCCATCTCGCGGACCACCACACGGGCTTTGTCAGTGGTGTAGGGGCATTGCAGCACCTGACCGCTCCCCAACGAGTTGGTCTCGGGTTTGTAAGCCTTGATGTAGTCCATCGTCACCGGCTCCCAACCCCAGGCGTGGTCGATGATGAGTTCGGCATTGACACCAAACAACTGATAGAGCAGTTCCTCATTGTTCAACGACAGCCGCGCGAGTTGTCCCATCGTATTGACGCCGATGGTGCTGAGCCTTGCGACGATGCCGCGGCCGAAGCGCCAGAAGTCGGTCATCGGCTGGTGGTCCCACAACTGCCGTCGGTAGCTCATCTCGTCGAGTTCGGCAATGCGTACGCCATCCTTGTCGGCTGGAATATGCTTGGCTACGACATCCATCGCCACCTTGCAGAGGTAGAGGTTGGTGCCGATGCCCGCCGTGGCGGTGATGCCAGTCGTCTTCAGCACCTGCCGGATCATGGTCATTGCCAACTGGTGGGCGGTCATCTTATACGTTTGCAGGTAATCGGTGACGTCGGCGAAGATTTCGTCGATGGAATAGACGTGGATGTCCTCGGGAGCGATGTATTGCAGGTAGATGCCGTAAATCTGACTGCTCACCTTGATGTATTCCGCCATCCGTGGTGTGGCAGCGATGTAGTCAGCTTCCCAGTCGGGATGGGCGGCCAACTCAGTGGCAAGATACGACTTCCCCGTGAATGGTTTGAAGCCGATGGCCTGGCGCCGCTGGTAGTTCACCTGCCGCATTTTCTCTACCACTTCGAACAACCGCGCGCGTCCACCCAGACCGTAAGCCTTCAACGAGGGCGAGACGGCCAGACAAATGGTCTTCTCCGTGCGGCTCACGTCCGCCACGACAAGGTTAGTCGTCAGCGGGTCGAGTCCTCTGGCGACACATTCCACCGAACTGTAGAAGCTCTTCAGGTCGATGGCGATGTATGTTCTCTGTCTGTCGGTCAATGCTTTTACCTTGATGCAAAAATACAAAATATTCATCAATCAACAGAATGTTTCATCAATCTTATTGATGTGCCTTATGAATGCTTTCCGACAAGAGCAGGTAGAGATCCTTCAACCTTGGGGAGTCGGAGAGGAGCTGGGCTTGGGCATTGATGACGTTCTCATCGAAGCGGATGGCAGGGCCCGTCTGCGCATCATGCGGCGAAAGACTGTGCACCTTACGCGCTGTCTCGTCGATGAGGGGCAGCATGACGTCGAAGGGAATGCCGTGGGCCGAAAGAATCTCCGAGGAGATGTCGTAACAATGGTTGACGAAGTTGCACGCCCAGACGGCGGAGAGATGCAAATACTTGCGGTCGGCTGAGGCAAGGGGATAGACGCGCTGCGAGATGGTGTGGGCGAGGCCATCGATAACAGCTTCAGCAAAGTCGTCGTTAAACTCTATGAACGTGGGGATTACGCTGAAATTAACTTCGCGGCTTTTGGAAAAGGTCTGCATCGGATAGAGCACGCCATAGTGCTGGGTAAGGCCTTTGAAGACATCCATCGGCATCGAACCGGCAGTATGGAGGAAGACTCCCTTCTGGCATCTTTGGCAAAGCTCAGCGGCCACCTGCCGAAGGGCCGAGTCCTTGATGGAAAGGATATATACGTCGGCATCGTCAAGGATTCGGGCAATGTCGTTGGTCGCCTCGCAGTGAAGGGTGTCGGCGAGCGTTGTGGCGTTGGCCATCGTCCGGCTATACACCTGACAGACATCGTGTTGCGCCTTCACCAGCGCCTTACCAAGATTGGTGGCGAGGTTGCCGGCGCCTATCAATACAATTCTCATCTTGTTATTCATTCCTAAGTAGTTTGGGGTCACTCAACGCCGCACCTATGGCCGTACAAAATTCGCTGCGCTCAGGGATGATGAAATGGACGTTGTAGAGCCGGTCAAGGCGTTCATAGACCTCCTTGCATTGTGGCAGGCGTGACAGGTTGCCGATGAGCACAAAGTCGCGTATGCCACTGTTGAGCGAACTCAGTATGGCCGCCGAGCCGATGGCCTGCAGCACCATGCAGATAAGGCCTTTGGCAATATCCTCGCGGCGCGCGTTGCCTTGTGCGTTGGCAAAGAGACTGGCCGTGGCATCCTTCGGCAATCCGGGCAGCGGGTTGACGGAGATGTCGCCGATGAGCAGGTTGATACGCGAGATGTCGCCGTGAATGGCCATCTCGATGATTTGCTTGATATCGTCAGTCTGGAGCAGCAGACGGCTGAGTCCGTTGAGCGTGCCGCCGCCAATGCCTATTCCGCCGATGTGACGGATTTCGCCCTTGTCATACGACACAAGCGACGTACCCGTACCCATGGACACGACAATCATCCGGTTGAGGCGGGACTCGTAGGCAGCGCCAAGGCCGTCGGCAAGGAACTCCTCCACATGATGAGTGGGCAGACCGTAGATGGAATCATTGATGTAGGCAGCGCCCACTCCCGTGAGCATGACGCGGCTCACGTTGTCGAGCGAGATGTCGTTCTCATGCAGGAATTTACCGAAGGCACCATAGAGCGAAGTCACAGGGTCGGTGGCCTTAATCCACAATGGTGAGGTGACCCCGCCGTCCTGGATGCCCACAATTTTGGTGGTGGATATGCCGACATCAATGCCGATAGCTATTTTCATGTTGCTGCTTGTCTTAAACGTTCATCAATGACTCGAGCTGGTCGATAATGTCGACGGCCACCTTGTCCTTGCTCTTCTTCGGATAATCGGTTCTACCCTTCGCCGAGATAATAGTAATCTGGTTGTCATCACTTCTGAAGGTGGTGCCGGGGATGCGTGTAGAGTTGAGTACGATGAAGTCGGCGTTCTTCTTCCAGAGCTTCTCCTCGGCGTTTTGCGCCTCGTTGTCCGTCTCCAAGGCGAAGGCGACGATATGCTGCCGATTGGTCTTCATCCGGCCCAACGCGGCCGCGATGTCCTGTGTGGGTACGAGGTCGATATGGAGTCCGTCGCCCTCCCGTTTAATCTTCTTGTCGGCCACATGGGCTGGCTTAAAGTCGGCCACGGCGGCGCAGAGAATGGCGGCATCGGTATTGGGGAAGGTATCGACCGCAACCCGATACATCTCCTCGCAACTCTCCACATTAATGCGGTGGATATCGGGATGGCAAGACAACGACACAGGTCCGGCAATCAACGTCACCTCAGCACCTCTCCGTCGGCATTCCTCAGCCAGGGCGAAGCCCATCTTTCCGCTGGAATAGTTGCCGATGAACCGCACGGGGTCAATCTTCTCATAGGTAGGACCGGCGGTGATGAGAATGCGCTTGCCGGATAGGGTGGGGCGCACGGCGCTGTCGTCAGCCGCGGCATTGGCTTGCTGCTCAAAGAATTGGTCCAGCACTTCGATGATCTTCTCCGGCTCTTCCATCCGCCCTTTACCTTCCAGTCCGGAGGCCAGGAACCCGCTCTCCGGCTCGATGATGTGGTTGCCGTAGCTGCGCAGTGTCTCAAGGTTGTGTTGGGTGGAGGGATGGCGGTACATGTCGAGGTCCATTGCGGGCGCAATGAACACCGGGGCCTTCATTGAGAGATAGGTGGTGATGAGCATATTGTCGGCCACACCGTTGGCCATCTTGCCCAAAGTGCTGGCCGTACAGGGCGCAATGAGCATGGCGTCGGCCCACAGTCCGAGGTCTACATGTGAGTGCCAAGTGCCGTCGCGCTGCGAGAAAAACTCGCTGATGACGGGTTTGCGTGTGAGGGTGCTAAGGGTAAGGGGAGTGATGAACTCCTTGCCCGACGGTGTGATGACTACCTGCACCTCGGCTCCCTGCCTGATGAGCAAGCGGATGAGCAGGCAGGCTTTGTATGCGGCAATGGATCCTGTTATGCCTAAGACAATCTTCTTTCCTTTCAGCATTTCACAAAAACTGTTTACATAGTGCCCGCAAAGTTACGAAATATTTATATCTTTGCATTGTCTAACAACTAATAAAAGTAATGGGTTATTTAACAACAGACAAGAAGAAGATTACCACAAAGACTTTTTTGGAGATGAAGGCTGCAGGCGAGAAGATTGCCCAGCTCACGTCTTATGACTTTACCACCGCCGGTATCCTTGACCGCGCTGGTATCGACTCCATCCTCGTCGGCGACTCCGCTTCCAACGTGATGGCGGGCAATGAGACGACGCTCCCCATCACCGTTGATGAGATGATTGTCTATGCCCGCGGCGTTGCCCGCGCCTGCCACCACTGTCTGGTGGTTTGCGACATGCCTTTCGGCTCCTATCAGGTCAGCCGCGAGGAAGCGGTGCGCAATGCGGTGCGCATCATGAAAGAGACGGGTGTTGATGCCGTGAAGATGGAGGGTGGCGCTGAGATTGCCGACACCATTCGCGCCATCATCGCCGCCGGTGTTCCTGTAGAAGGCCATTTAGGACTGACCCCACAGAGCATCCATAAGTTCGGCGGCTATGGCCTGCGTGCAAAGGAAGAGGCAGAGGCCGCAAAGCTCCTTGCCGACGCCCATGCCCTCGACGAGGCCGGTTGCTTTGCCATAACGCTTGAGAAGGTACCGGCCAAGCTTGCCGCTCAGGCCACAAGTGAGGTAAAGGCGGTGACGATAGGCATTGGCGCCGGACCCGATACCGATGGTCAGGTGCTGGTCTATGCCGATGCCTTGGGCATGACGCAAGGCTTCAAACCGAAGTTTCTCCGCCATTTCGCCGATATGGCGCAGTGCATGACCGATGGCGTCCACGCTTATGTGGAGGCCGTGAAGTCGAATGATTTCCCCAATAGCGAGGAAAGCTATTAAAAAATAAAAGCCTCTCCCCGGCCCTCCCCCAAGGGGAGGGAGGAAAGAGCCTAAATTGGTGGAACCCGCTAATAATTCATAAATGATAACTTGATGAGGTTAACGCCATGAATTACAGTTTGTTTCCCGCTTTCGGAAACACGATGGTGGGCTTGAAGGTCTTGGCTTCCTCGAAGTCCATGAGGGCGTAGGAGATGATGATGACCACATCACCGACCTGCACCTTGCGGGCTGCGGCGCCATTGAGACAGATGCAGCCGGAGCCACGTTCACCTTTTATTATATAGGTCTCAAAGCGCTCACCATTATTATTGTCCACAATCTGTACCTTCTCGCCGGCAATCATGTTGGCGGCATCCATCAGATCCTCGTCGATAGTGATGCTGCCCATGTATTGCAGGTTGGCATCGGTGACGGTCACACAGTGCAACTTACTCTTAAGTACTTGTATTTGCATGGCTAATCCTTGTTGTCGGGCGACTTATATTTGATATGGTCGATGAGGCGGATGGGCGTCTTGCCGCAATACACGGTGATGCAGCCAACCACGTAATCGCTGTCGTTCCAGTCATTGATGTCGAGAAGGGTGTTGCCGTCGACAATCTCGAAGTATTCCACATCCAGACCGTCAATGGCATTGATGTCAGCCACCACCTTGTCGTGCGTCTCCTTGACACTGTGGTCTTTGGCATAAGCCACGCTCTCCTTGAGTGTCTTATAGATGTTGGGAGCGATAGCGCGCTCGTCAGGAGCGAGGAGGGTGTTGCGTGAGCTCTTGGCCAGTCCGTCGGCATCGCGGACGATGGGGCATTCCACAATCTTCACCGTCTTGTCGTAGCCGATGTATTTCACCAGTCGTTTCACTACGGCAATCTGCTGCCAGTCCTTCTCACCGAAGTAGGCCCGGTTGGGTTTCACGATATAGAAGAGGCGGCTCACCACCTGGCAAACGCCATTGAAATGCCCCGGCCGCTTGGCACCTTCCATCACCGTACTCTGCGGTGGAAACTCGAAGTGGCGGGTGTCGGGTGTCGGGTACATCTCCTTCACCGACGGGGCGAAGACATACTGTGCACCGCAAGCCTCGCAGAGCTTGCAGTCGGCGTCAAGGGTGCGCGGGTAGCGCTCCAGGTCGCCTTTGTCGTTAAACTGTGTCGGATTGAGGAAGATGGACACAACCGTGGCCCCGTTATCCTTTACACTGCGCTTAATCAGTGAGGCATGACCCTCGTGAAGAGCGCCCATTGTTGGCACCAAGCCAATCTCCTTGCCTTCCTTGCGGGCATTGAAAAGCTCGTTCTGAAGGTCAACAATTGTTGTGAATACTTTCATTGCTGTGATATTACAACGTGCAAAGTAACAACTTTTTTGGCTAAACGACAAGAAAAGGCCCATTCTTTTTCACCTGACGGTCAGATTTATCCGATCTCTTGCGTGGGGCTTAATAATAAGTTAGTCTTTTGGCTATGCACAAAACAACAGCCAACAGTCTTGCTACGCTTGTTTTTTACGGTGTTGCGCTTGGATGTCTCGCGTAAATTATTTAACTTTGCAATCCTAAGTTGGTTAGTATTCAGTTTGCCGAAAACCGAATGAAAACAAGATATTATGGAAAATAGAAAAGTGGCCCTTATCACGGGCATTACAGGGCAAGATGGTTCCTACTTGTCGGAGTTGTTGCTGAGTAAAGGATATGACGTACACGGAGTTATCCGCCGTTCATCAGTCGATTTCCGTCCGCGCATTGCTCATCTGGAAGGTAAGCCTAACTTCCACTTGCACTATGCCGACCTCAGCGACTCGATGAGTGTGCTGGGTGTTATCGGTATGGTCCGTCCAACCGAAATCTACAACCTCGCGGCTCAGAGCCATGTGCAGGTGAGCTTCGACTCGCCCGAATACACGGCCGATGTGGATGCCGTGGGTGTACTGCGCATCTTGGAGGCTGTGCGCCAGTTGGGTCTCAGCGATAACTGCCGCATCTATCAGGCCTCCACATCCGAGCTTTATGGCAAGGTGGAGGAAGTGCCGCAAAACGAGAACACGCCGTTCCACCCCTACAGTCCTTATGCCGTGGCCAAGCAATACGGTTACTGGATTGTGAAAGAATACCGCGATGCCTACCACATGTTTGCCTGCAACGGCATTCTGTTCAATCATGAGAGTGAGCGCCGTGGCGAGACCTTTGTGACCCGAAAGATTACGCTCGCCGCAGCCCGCATCAAGCAGGGAAAGCAGGAGAAACTCTATCTTGGCAATCTGTCGAGCCGTCGCGATTGGGGCTACGCCAAGGATTATGTGGAGTGCATGTGGCTCATCCTGCAAAACAACAAGCCAGAGGATTTCGTCATCGCCACCGGTAAACAGCACACCGTGCGTGAGTTTGCCACGCTGGCCTTCCACTATGTTGGTATCGAACTAGAATGGCAGGGTGAGGGTGCCGACGAGAAGGGTATCGACAAGGCTACGGGGAAGGTGCTGGTGGAGGTTTCACCCGACTTCTATCGTCCAACCGACGTGGTCAACCTCTGGGGCGATCCGACCAAGGCCAAGGCTGAGCTCAACTGGAACCCGACAAAGACATCGTTTGAGGAACTGGTGAAGATCATGGTCGACAGCGACATGAAGAAGGTTGCCGCCGATGACGCCGCCGCAAAGGTGAGGGTCAATCTTGAGGAATATCTCGAAAAGGGCATCGTGAAGTAAGCTGCGAATACGAATAATCAAACTGATATATGAAACAAATTATTCTGGCAATTGCTGCCATGTTGTTGCCGCTCACGATGAGTGCGCAACAGCTGCCGTCTTATCTTGACGAAAGCAAGAGCATTGAGTCGCGCGTTGAGGATGCCTTGAGCCGGATGACGCTTGACGAAAAGATTGCGGTCATCCATGCGCAGAGCAAGTTCTCTTCAGCAGGTGTTAAACGGTTGGGTATTCCCGAATTCTGGACCGATGACGGTCCTATGGGCGTCCGCCCCGACGTGTTGTGGGATGAGTGGGAGCAAGCCGGTCAGACCAATGACTCCTGCGTTGCCTTCCCCGCGCTGACCTGTCTGGCCGCTTCGTGGAACCCCTCGCTGGCTTACAGCTTCGGTAAGGCCCTTGGCGAAGAGGGACGCTACCGCAAGAAGAACATGATTCTCGGTCCCGGCGTCAACATTATCCGTTCACCGCTCGGAGGCCGTAACTTCGAGTATTTCAGTGAGGACCCGTACTTGGTTTCCCTCATGTGCGTACCTTATATTAAAGGGCTTCAATCAAACAACGTCTCTGCCTGTGTCAAGCACTATGCACTCAACAACAGCGAGGAATATCGCAATGAGGTGAATGTGAAGATCAGTGACCGCGCCCTGCACGAGATTTATCTCCCCGCCTTCCACGCAGCCGTGACCAAGGGCAATGTGTGGGGTGTGATGGGTGCCTACAATCTCTATAACAACCAGCACAACTGCTACAACGAGATTCTCGTCAACAAGATCTTGAAAGGCGACTGGAAGTTTGACGGCGTGCTCGTCAGCGACTGGGGTGGTGCCCACAATACGATGGAAGCCATTCGCGGTGGCCTCGACATGGAGTTCGGCTCATGGACCAACGGCTTGTCGAAAGGCGCCAGCAATGCCTACGACAATTACTATCTGGCCAACGCCTATAAGAAACTCATCCTCGAGGGTAAGGTATCCACCAAAGAGTTGGACGATAAGGTGCGCCGCGTGCTGCGTGTTATCTTCCGTACGAGCATGAGCAGCAACCATTCTTACGGTTCGCTCTGCGCCGAAAGCCACTATGCCACTGCGCGGGCCGTCGCCGACGAGGGTATCGTATTGCTCCAGAACCGCGGCAATGTGTTGCCGGTCAACCTCAGCAAAGCCAAGACCATCCTCGTCGTGGGTGAGAACGCCATCAAGATGATGACCGTGGGCGGCGGTTCAAGTTCGCTCAAGGTGCAGCGCGAGATTTCTCCGCTCAATGGCCTCAAGGCTGCACTCAGCGAGATGGCACCCGATGTGAAGGTGGAATTTGAGCGCGGCTATGTGGGCGATACCACGGGTGAGTACAACGGCGTGAAGACCGGTCAGAACCTCAAAGACAACCGTTCGGCTGCACAGCTCATCAGCGACGCTGTGGCCAAAGCTAAGAAGGCGGACTACGTCATCATGTTCGGTGGACTCAACAAGAGCGACTATCAGGATTGCGAGGGTCACGACCGCAAGAGCTATGAGCTGCCTTATGGTCAGGATGATATCATCAAGGCGCTGGCCGCAGCCAATAAGAATTTCGTTTATGTGAATATCTCCGGCAATCCCGTTGCCATGCCCTGGTCAGCCAAGGTTCCCGCCATTGTTCAGGGTTGGTTCCTCGGCTCCGAAATGGGTAATGCGCTGTCCGATGTGTTGCTCGGTAAGGTCAATCCTTCCGGCAAACTGCCTTATACGTGGTATGCTAAGCTCAATGACTGCGGCGCCCATGCGCTCAATGCCTGGCACGGTACCTGGCGCCCCGACCATAAGATTATCGACGAGGAATATAAGGAGGGCATCTATGTGGGCTACCGCTGGACCGACAAGCAGCATCTCAAACCGACATTCGCCTTCGGTCATGGACTGAGCTACACCAGCTTTAAGCTCTCCAACGTCAGATCGTCAGCTACGACAATGACACCGTCCGACAGCGTCTCGTTTACGGTGAACGTGAAGAATACCGGCAAGCGCGACGGTGCCGAGACCGTACAGCTCTACATCCACACCGCCAAACCAACTATCGACCGTCCTTACAAGGAGTTGAAAGGCTTCCGTAAAGTGTTCCTGAAGGCTGGTGAGAGCCGTGATGTGACCATCACCATCGGCCGCGATGCACTCAGCTATTGGGATGAGACCTCAAACGGTTGGAAGGCCGAGCCGGGTGCGTATGTCGCACTCCTCGGCACTTCGAGCGACAACCTTCCGCTGCAAGCTAAATTTGAATTGAAATAAGCTCACACCATTGCCACGCCGAAGCTGGGATTTTCACCCGGCTTCGGCGTGGTGCTTATTATTGGACAGGGCAAACTGATGCGGCCTTTTCCATAAGATTTCGGCAAATGTAACGAAATTGAAACACCGTTATCACACGAATGCAACATTTTCCTTCTAACTTTGCAATCGAAATGGAAAACAATACGAACATACACATCTTAGTGGTTGACGACGAGGAAGATCTCTGTGAGATACTCAGGTACAACCTTGAAACCGAAGGCTATCAGGTCGACACGGCCAACTCCGGCGAGGAGGCATTGTCGCTGAATGTAACCAACTATCAGCTCATCTTGCTTGATGTTATGATGGGAGGGATGAATGGCTTTGAAGTAGCTAAACAACTGCGCAGCAACGAGGTCACCAGTCACATTCCTATTATTTTCCTTACAGCAAAGGGCTCTGAGCACGACAAGATTACGGGCTTCAACCTTGGGGCCGACGACTACATCTCCAAACCTTTCTCCATCCGCGAGGTGCTGCTGCGCATCAGGGCGGTGCTGCGCCGTACGCATGTAGAGAATGTCGAGGAACCTAAGCATCAGTTGCAATACAAGGGACTGGTGGTTGACCTCGACCGCAAGGCGGTAGAGGTCGACGGCGAGGATGTGGTCTTCACCAAGACGGAGTTTGGCATCCTCTGCACTTTACTGGAAAAGATGGGGCGGGTGTATTCGCGCCACGACCTCATCCGCCACATCTGGCCTACCGACGTCATCGTCTCCGACCGAACGGTCGACGTCAATATCACCCGCGTGAGGAAGAAGCTCGGTCCCTATGCCGACAACATCGTGACCCGTTTGGGCTTCGGTTATTATTTCGATGCATGACCCCTTTTATTATAATGTAAACCATGCGTAAGCGGTTAACCATAGGCAACAGACTCTATCTCAGCGTGCTGACGCTGTTCTTGCTCTTTGCGGTATCGTTCATCGTCTTTCAGCAGTACCGCGAGAAGCAATACAAGATTAGCACGATGGATCTGCGCCTGCAGTCGTTCAACAAACAGCTGCACGATGCCATCGTCTACATGGGAAAAGGCATTGATGAGACGACCATACAACAATACCTTAAGAAGTATAATACCGACGGATTGCGCGTCACCATCGTCAGAGAGGATGGGAAGGTTCTTTTCGACAATGTGCAGAAGAACTATGCCTCGATGGCCAATCACCTCAACCGCCCCGAGATAGCGCAGGCGTTGAAGAAGGGCACTGGTTCGATTGTCGACCGCAACAGCCCTACGCTCAACCACGATTATTTCTACAGCGCGACCTATTTCCCCAACGACCATTATGTCGTACGCTCGGCATTGCCCTATAGCGTGAGTCTGAGCAACAGTCTGCGCGCCGACCAACATTACATCTGGTTCGCATTCGGTGTGATGCTCCTGCTCACCTTTGTGCTCTACCGCTTCATGCATCGCTTGGGCAAGAGCATCACGCGACTCAACGATTTCGCCACACGCGCCGACCACAACGCCCGACTGGACACCGAGGAATTGGTCAATTTCTCCAACGATGAGCTCGGCGACACGGCTGCGCGCATCATCAAACTTTATCTCAAGCTGCAGCGTACGCAGCAGGAGCAAAATGTACTCAAAAGACAGCTCACGCAGAATGTAGCCCACGAGCTGAAGACACCTGTAGCCAGCATTCAGGGCTATCTGGAGACCATCCTCGAGAATCCCCATATCGACGACAAGACGCGCGACGTCTTCCTCGACCGCTGTTACGCCCAAAGCAAGCGACTCGCCGCATTGCTCAACGATATGTCGACGCTCAACCGCATGGACGACGGTGCCGACGTGATAAGTTACGAGGATGTCGATGTAGCTGAGTTGATACGCACCATCGAGAAGGAATGTCAGTTCAATCTTGAACAGCACGATATGACGATGCGCTGTGATATTCCCAGCGAAATCAAGGTGCACGGCAACCGCAGTCTGCTCTACAGCATCTTCCGCAACCTCACCGACAACGCCATCGCCTACGCCGGCATGGGCACCCATATCAGCGTGAAGGCGCAATGGGAGCAGCCCTATTGGCATTTCACCTTCAGCGACAACGGCATCGGTGTGGCACCCGAGCATCTGCCGCGTCTCTTCGAACGCTTCTACCGTGTTGATAAGGGCCGAAGCCGGAAGATGGGCGGCACCGGATTGGGACTGGCTATCGTCAAAAATGCCGTGAGAGTGCATGGCGGCACCATCACGGTCAACAACAATCCTTGTGGCGGCCTCTGCTTCAACTTCACGCTGAAGCCATAGGAGTGTCGGTATTACTGCCGATGAATGGATAAATCAGAATCATCTTGCAAGGTTTTTACTGAGCCTTGCATTTATTTTTTGTAGGGCTTTGATAAAAAAGTCTATACCGTATAGGGGGATTCAGATACTCTTCCGTCTCTAACAATAGAGGATATTACAAAAAAATAAAATGCCAATAAAGGAAAATACTGCCAGTGAGGCAGCTAACATGCTGAATGACATTGCCCGTTCTATGCATGAATGGAGAGACCGAACGGCAATGGTGATAGAAGGAGAACACTATCGTTATTCCCAGCTCAGCGCGCTTACCACCAGACTGATGGCAATCATCGGGCGGAACAGTTGTACAACAATAGGCATCGTGGCTGAAAACAATCTTCAGACCTATGCCGCTATTCTTGCAACGTTATTCTTAGGCAAGACTTATGTGGTGCTGCATCCCGATTTCCCCGATGAGCGCAATGCAAGTATTATCGCCGATGCAGGCATCGAGGTGGTGGTGTATTGCCGCAACATCATCGGTTGTGCATCTGGTCTGAAACAAATCTGCTCGGCCGACGTCAGCATGGAGCCGGACTGCGACATGCCCATCAGCGTGACCCCATCCGACAATCCGGCTTATATCATCTTTACCTCCGGCAGTACGGGGCGGCCAAAGGGTGTCCCCATCTCGCGCGACAACCTCAATGCCTTCTATGCTGCCTACCGTCAATTGGGCTTCCATTTGGACCACAACGACCGCATGCTGCAGATGTTCGAACTCACGTTCGACGTGTCGGTGGTATCGTTTCTCTATCCGCTGACGCTCGGAGCCAGCGTCTACACCGTTCCTTCTGAGGGTATGAAATACCTGAATGTACTCGATGTCATCGAAAGCGGCCAGCTCACGTTCGCTGCCATAGCGCCGTCGGTATTGCGTTTGGCGCGATCTTATTTTGGCGAAATCTCACTGCCCAAACTGCGCTATCTCATCGTCACAGCCGAAGCCACTGATGTGAAGCTGATGGCCAGCTTCCGCCCCTGTATCCCTAATGCCGAGGTGTTCAATCTCTATGGTCCTACCGAGGCCACCATCTATTGCACCGCCTACCACATGCCTGCCAATAATTGTAAACACCACAACGGCATGGCAGCCATAGGCAAACCCTTCGCCGGTATGGAGGCGCGCGTTGTCGACAAGGATGGCAACAGCCTGCCCGACAGCGAGGAAGGTGAGCTGTGGATTGCCGGACCGCAGGTGATGAAAGGTTACTGGCATAATCCTGAACGTTCCGCCTCATGCTTTGTTGAAAAAGACGGACGCCGGTATTATCGCACCGGTGACCGATGCATACGCGATGCTGAGGGCGACCTGCTCTATTGCGGACGTGCTGACTCTCAGGTAAAGATACAGGGCTTTCGCGTGGAACTCGACGAGATTGCATGGCAGACGAAGACTTACTATGGGCACAAACGCGATGCCGTTGTACTGGCCGAGGCCAATAAGGAAGACAACATTGAGTTGCACCTCTTTATCGAAGGGCAGGACAGCGACGAGTCAGCGCTGCTGCATCACCTGCAGCAGGTGTTGCCTCCTTACATGGTGCCTCACCACATCCACTTTGTGCCGGCGTTTCCGCTCAACAGCAACAACAAGACCGATAAAAGGAAATTAAAAGAACAATATATTAAATAGTTAAGCTACAATGGACGAACAAACCATTTTAGAAACGCTCAACAGCATCTTCCGGAAGGTGCTGAAGCGCGACAACATCAATCTCACCCCGGATACGACCGCCAAGGATGTTGACGGTTGGGACTCGTTGACCAACATGATTCTTATCAGCGAGGTGGAGAAAACGTTTCACATTCATTTCTCCTTCAGAGAAATCGTACGGCTGAAGAATATCGGTGACCTGTGTGCCGGTATCAGCAAAAAAGCGGAATAAAAGCATCTAACTCCATTAGCAATGTCGTTTATCTCGATGGAGTACGTGCTGTTGTTCGTGCTCACTTTCCTTGTTTTCTATCTCTCTCCGCAACGCTTCCGCAAGCCCTGTCTGCTGTTGGCCAGCTGCATTTTCATTGGCTATTACCATTGGATGTTTCTTGTTGCCGCCTTGGTCGTGGCGTTGTTCACTTACGGTGCAGGCATCGCCATCTCTCGCGCCTTGCAGGGTCGTCACTATTCACTGGTCTTTTGGTCAGCCGTAACGGTGCTCGTGCTCACCTGGCTCGGTGCCCGCTACGCTGACGAATGGACCGGCGACCACTCGCTCATCTTCCCGTTGGGCATGTCGTTTTACACTTTCCAGGCACTCAGTTATCTGACCGATGTGTATTGGGAAGAGCAACGGGCAGAGCGCAATGTCGTTGATTTCCTGCTCTATATGTTGCTTTTCATGAAGTTTCTCTCCGGCCCTATTGAACGCTCTGGCAGTCTGCTGCCGCAGCTCAAGACGCTGAAGCCAGCATGCTATGAGGATATGACCTACGGATTGAAACTCATCATCGTGGGCCTTATCATGAAGATCGTTCTGTCCGATTCCGTCTCGCCTTATATCGACAACGTCTTCAACCATTATCAGAGCGCGTCCGGCTTGCAGTTGCTCATGGCTTGTCTGCTCTATCCCATTGATATGTATGGCGACTTCGGCGGCTACACCAACATTGCCATTGGTTGCGCCGCCATGTTCGGACTGAGGCTGTCGCCCAACTTCAACCGTCCGTTTATCTCCACTTCAACGGCCGATTTCTGGCGACGGTGGCATATCTCCCTCTCCTCGTGGGTGCGCGATTACCTCTACCTGCCGTTGGCCGGTACTTTCCGCCAGTGGGGGCGTTGGGGCATCTCGTTGAGTCTGCTTATCACGTTCGTGGTACTGGGTATATGGCATGGCGCCGGGTGGAACTTTGTGGTCTATGGACTGATTCAGGGCCTGGTGATTATTTTTGAACAGAACACGTCGACACTGCGGAAGACCGTACGTGAAAGGATTGGGAACGGCATTGCCAACACCTATTCCATCCTCCGGACGTACATCATCTTCGCCCTGTCGCTGGTTTTCTTTAAATGTCCGTCGCTGTCCTCCGCATGGTATTTCATCAGCCACATCTCGCTGCAGGCGCACGACAGTTGGAAGGAGATGAACCTCGGTATGCAGGACCACACTGCCATCGTTGCCGGTGTGGCATTTGTGTTGGTGATGGTCTATGAGTTCTTCACCGACCGCCGTGACCTCTTCCAACTGCTCGCTAAACGTCCGACTTGGCAGCGCTGGGCCGTGTATTACATGCTTGTCGTAGCGCTTTTTATCTATGGCAAATATGGCGAAGACACCTTTATTTATCTGCAATTCTGATGAAAACGCTGAATTCCCATCATAGCGCCCCCGCGCGTAAAGGGCGTCGTGCTGCCGTGCGACTGCTCGTTAGAATACTCATCTTCCTCAGTCCCTTTTGGGCTATAATGGCGCTCTATCTCATCGACGATCCCTTCATGGCACTGCATCGTTATCAGACCTATGATGCGCCCACCCGCCTCAATGAGAACATCGTGGAGTGGGGCATATACCAGAATGCGCGCGATGCCCATCGGCCATTCAACTCCTTCATACTCGGCAACTCCTGCACAATGGCTTTTCGCTGCGCCGACTGGGAGCGCTACTTGCCGAAGGGCAGTAGGGCGGTCCGACTCTTTGGCAATGCGGAATCGCTGGCTGCGATAGATGCCAAGCTCAAGGCGCTCGACAAAGACAAGGCCAACATCGACAACGTGCTGATTATATTGGATGTAACGGCTATGGATAAAGATCAACTTAAATCCGGATTCGAGTACATCCTTCCTGCTGAAGTGTCGGGGCGTAGCCAACTGCTCACCCAATTCGACTTGCTGCGCGCTTTCTTCCGACCCGATTTCTTATACGCTTATCTGCGCTATAAGGTGAGTGGTAAAATCGATGAAAACAGCAAGTTTATGAACCCCTATGGGCGTGTGCGAGACTCGCGCAACAACGACTGTCTCAATCCAAGGGAGCGGATGATTGCCAAGGAAGGCGAGCATTATTGGGAGGATATCAAGCAGAAGGCTGCCTTGCGAAAAGCATCGGTGGCACCACCTTATATCTATGCGCCTCAGGCAGAGGTGTTGCGCAGCATTGCCAGTCAACTGAAGCGTCACCATACCAGCTATAGGTTCGTCATTAGTCCTGATTTCAATGAGGTCAAGCTCAATCCGAAAGACAAGCTGGCGCTCGAGACAATCTTCGGCAAGCAAAACGTCTTCGACTTCTCGGGTAAGAACGCTTATTCCATCGATTATCATAATTTCTACGAATCATCGCACTACCGCCCCTGTCTTGGCAGACAATTGTTGAAGGTGATTTACAGATGATGTTTGTAGGAGGGTCGGCGACCATAGCACTAAAATCTTTGCAGTAATATTGCCGAATTGAGAAAAATAATCCGTATATTTCCTCTAAAAAAGCTATTAGTCTTAGAGCTGATATTCTGATAAATAGGGGGGTGGTAGTTTTGAGACACATACCCCCGCATGCCCAAATGGTTATTCCAAATGGTCAATCCGTTTTAA
>Ga0310695_10005594_pt1 | contig 21808 bp, 22 predicted proteins | sample RumenRJG_04DNA_FD_203882 | JGI IMG/M metagenome (GOLD analysis project Ga0310695, IMG submission 203882) | Bovine rumen microbial communities from Lethbridge, Alberta, Canada - RJG_04 (v2) (version 2) | ecosystem: Host-associated > Mammals > Digestive system > Stomach > Rumen | place: Canada...
ACTGCATATCACCCCTGCCAAATACAGAAAGCAGGCTACAGGCATGAAATAGGGACGGTCCTTTTGTTTCCGTCCCCCTGTTCACGTATGAGCAAGGGGTCGGAAACAAAAGGACCGTCCCCTTTTTTCCCACCGGTGCGGTGGCAATATGCCAATGAGAAGAATGATATAATTATTCAGGACATCAGTATTAACAGATTGCGTGAAAACATATCGTTCGAAACACACTATGGAGGGATTCATTATGAGAAAGATACGTACTGGAATTGTTGTTTTTCTTGTATCCGCTATGCTTTCATTACTGCTCTGCTCCTGCGGGGGAGGCCCCGGCGGCACGGAAGTTGATTATGGAGATGCCGCAGCTTTCGAAGAGGCACTTAACCGGGGAGAGAATCTTGAGAACAAGACGCTTATGTTTACCGTTACAGAACTGCATCCGGATTCTGCCTTAGGTTTTAATGTCTGCGGAGGTGAGCACCTCAATTTCATTTCCAGCCGGAACCCTGATTTAAAAGTCGGAGATACCGCAGGTGTCAAAGCGACCGAGATTACCAGTTTGCTTGGTTCATGGATTATCAAATATGAAATAATAGATAATCCGATCATCGGCGATAACACAATTGTATCATCTGCACAGGAGGGCAATGCTTCTGAAGAGCAGAAAGCGGCTGACACTGACGAGGTGTCCGCTGATCCTTCTGCCGTTACTGAAGAAGAAATTACCATTCCGGAACCATCTGAAACCGAGACGGAAGACATCGTGCAGGAATCGGAAAATGCAGCAGGAAATGCCGCAGATAATACTGCAGAGAAGATTGCAGAAAATGCCGCAGAGAATGCAGCAGGAAATGTTGCAGAAAATCCCGCGGATAATACTGCAGAAAATACCACAGAAAATCCCGCAGAAAATGCAGCTGGGGATACTCAGGAACAGTCTCCATTGGAAATAGTTGATTCCAAGATTGTTGCTTTTAAAGACTATTTTGGAGAACCCTCAGTAAGCGCATACGTGGCCTTCAAGAACAACACGGATTACTGTATTGGCATTAATAGCCCGAGAATGGATTATCAGGACAATGATGGAAAGCTGATCGCAACAGACCAGTTTGCGAACTGCATTCCTGAAGTTGCTAAACCTGGACAGGTATTCTACTTATACTCTTATCATTTCAGTATTAAAGATGTAGATACATCTAATGGCTTAAACTACAAGCCTGATGGAAATCCCTATGAAGCGAAGAATTTTTTTGAAGTTGAGCTCAGTGATGTCAGCTTCAAAACAGGAGATATCATGGATGTCTCAATAATCGGAAGAGGGACAAATAATACAGATAAAAATCTTTATGGAGAACCCGGCGCTGTATTCTATGACAGTGACAATAATGTAGTCGGGTTTTGCTATGGCTTAGAGAGCTTTGATGCCGGACAGACAAAATCCTTTGAGATTTCGGGGGATATGATGTCTGAGGAATATGACCCGTCTATCGTAGATCATGTAGATGTCTTTATGCAGGGGAATACCTATTAAGTGATGAGTGATACGGAAATACGGAAAGAGGCATCTTGTGATTCACTCCAATATGATTAACGAAGAAAAAAAGATAGAAATGGGATAAACAGAAAAGAAAAAGAGGAAAAAGCTGAGGATTAAAAGAGGCCCTCATTGCACATGCAGAAGGGCCTTTTTTAGTGCTATAATTTCATACTTGTGGCCATGGGAAGGCACCTGCAAACATGTATTCTTCTTCACACCCTGTAACCAATGCGCTATAATCCCTTTTAAGCATATTATATGATGTCGTTTTGGGGAATCAATACATGGAAAACCCTGTGAAGTATTACCTGTTTGAGTTAGGGTATACTGTCGTCAAATATGATGGCAGATCCTGGTTTGCCCGGGATCCTGAACTACATCTCTGGAAACTGGATGGAGAATGGAGACGGAGATACGACGATTCGATGTATGATGTGATTGAAATCGATTATGATGAGGAGAACGAGCGGATTCTTGCGAGAAGGAAAATTCCGGGTTTCTGGTCGATTAACTTGGATAAGTTGTTGAACCCGGATTGAATGGGTATTGGAATACGACCTGGATTTATCAGGAGGAGAGGCAAAGGGAGTCTTTACGATTGGAGTCGGGAGATGCCCGGGTAGAAACGGTCTCATTCGGAATGTATGGTCTTCTCTGAAAAGTAAAGTCTCTTCAAGAAAGACACTGGATTGTGTAAGAGGATATATGCCAAAAATAATCAAACGCATCCGCAGCGGGGGGCAGACCGGAGTAGACAGGGCCGCTCTGGATTTTGCTAGAGAACATTGTATAGATATATGTGGCTGGTGTCCCAAGGGAGGCTGGGCAGAGGATTATCCTTCCCCGCCGGGGCTTCTCGCAGTGTATCCTGAACTTAAGGAAACCCCTTCCGCCGGGACATCTCAGAGAACACGATGGAATATGCGGGATACCGATGCTATTCTTACGATTATGCCGGAAAGCTCCGGAGAATCAAAAGGGACTCAGGTCGGTTTAGAAGAGGGAATTCTCCTTCAGAAGCCCATGTATACGGCTCGGGGACCGGAAGACATTCCCGGGATCAGGGCATGGTTGGAGACACTGCCGGATGATCTGGATCTCTGTGTGGGTGGTCCCAGAGCAAGCGAGTGCCCGGAGGCGTATCAGATAACAGCGGAAATATTGTCTGCTATTTTGTGTTAAGCAGGGGGACGGTCCTTTTGTTTCCGTCCCTCTCGAATGAACAAGGGGAAGCAGGGGGACGGAAACAAAAGGACCGTCCCCTTGCCTGGCTGGGCTGCCCATCTGCCTGGCGGGCTGGAAACATAGGTGAGCTTTAGATATGACGAAAAACCATAGCATTGCGCGACTGAAGAATCTTTCCGCCGGGCAGCTCGATGAATTCTGCATCTACTGGAACTCCGGTCCGGTTCATGATGGGAGCCGGCAGAAAGCAAAAGGGATCACAATCTACAAGGACCAGGATTATCAGAAAGGTTTTTACAGGCAGTATCTGCTGTCGGACGGATGGGCTGTTTATATCCATAGGCACGATGATCTTCTGATCCTGAGTGAAAATGACACGGTCCGTCTGAAAGGAAGCGCAAAGGAAATCGTCGGTCTGCTTAATAATATTGTCCTTACAGGTCAGGCCCTTCAGAAAATCCCTGACAGGGAATATGGACTGGTCCTGTCCGGAGGAGGGGCAAAGGGCGCCTTTGAGATCGGGGTCTGGAGGTGTCTGGAGAGGACCGGCCTGATCCGGAAAATAATGGGTATTTCGGGAACCTCTGTCGGCGCGCTGAACAGTATCCTGTTTTCCTGTACCGACCTGGAAGAGGCCGAAGAGATCTGGCGCTCCATCCGGCAGGATGACCTGACCCATGTGAACCGGGAGTCCTTGAAGAGGGCGGCCCAGGCGATCCTGAAGACCATGACACTGACAGCTTTGAATCCTGCAAGCCTTTCCATGATCGTAAAAGACTGGCTCCCCCTGGTCGGTGAGACTTTTTTTACACAGAAAAAGCTGAATGAAATAGCGGATCGGGTTCTGGAGGACAGTTTTCCTGAGGACAGAATCGTGTTTTCCTGTCTTGCAAGGCAGAGCCTGCAGGAGCAGACGGAACCTCCGATAGAGCTTTTTCTGGGAACTTTTCACAATGCAGATTACTACTGCCTCAATGGCAGGAAAAAGGGAGAGATCAGCAGGATCGTACTTGCTTCAGCGGCACTGCCCTTTATCTATGGATCCATAAGGATCAATCATTTTGAATACAGGGACGGAGGATGCAGGGACAATACACCCTACATGCCTTTGGTAAAGAGCGGCTTTAAAAAGCTGATCGTGGTACACCTGGCAGAGCGGAGGAGGGAGGACCCTGTTGTGGAAATGGTGGAGAATACCATTCTGTTTCATGTGTACCCGACCCTTTGGGCAAATCAGGTGATCGATACCATACGTATCAGCGTGGACTCGACAGAGGACTGGATCAATAACGGGGAGCAGTCCGCGACCGAACAGCTCGGCCCATTTTTGAAAGACGGAGAACTTGTTCTGCCGGTAATAACGGACCATCTGACCGGGAGGAATATAGAGATGGATAGATTTGATTTTGAGAACTTTGACTATGAGGAAGCATTCAGGCAGGTGCAGGAGGAAGTCAGTAAGCCCAACATCCTGATCTGCGGTGCGACCGGAGTCGGTAAGAGCACGATGATCCGTGATATTTTTCAATTGAGTGAGGAGGAGGGCCCGGAGATCGGCGATCAGGGCCGCGCCAGGACGACCGGGATCCACGCCTACAGTCCGGAGGGAGCCTCTATTACTCTGTATGACAGCCAGGGTTATAACATAGGTGCGGATGAACAGAAATTCATGAAAGACGTCCTGGGTACCATCGGGGAAAAGTTCAGGAAGAATCTCGATGATATGAGCGGGCACATCCATGAAGTCTGGTACTGTGTGTCGGCGGCCAACAACCGGTTTTTCGAAGCGGACGAGAAGATGATCGAGGAGATCCAGAAGAAGTATACGACTCCTGTCATGATCATCCTGACCAAAGTGGACTGTGCGGATGAGGAAGGGATCGGCTATCTGAAACAGGCGATCCTGGAAAAATTCCCCGATATTTCCATCTTTACCTATGCCTGCGAAGAAAAGACTGCCGACTGGGACCAAGGATTGCGGAAGCAATATGTCCAGAAGGATGAGATCACGGAATGGGCTCTCGAGCATCTGGATGAATCCCTGAAGGCGGGATTTATCCCTGCCATCAAAAAATCCCTTGAAGTAAAGAGAAACTACATTGCCGGAAAAATCATTCCCAAATATGCTGCTCTTGCAGGCGGCACGGTCGTTGCGACGTCTTTTATTAACGTTCCGTTTACGGACTCCATTCCCTTGATGGCCCTGCAGCTCAAGATGTCCAACGAGATCATAAGAGGCTACGGGATCAGGACCGAGGGCCAGAAACTGGCAGCAGATCTTCTGGGTACATCGGCAGTCACCCTTCTGGGCAGGACGCTGGCTTCAAATCTGATCAGAGTCATCCCGCTTGCCGGAAACATTTTCAATGCAACAGTCAATACCACGGTGGCTGCCAGTGTGACTGCTGTCCTGGGCTTTGCGGTTGCCATGGTCTGCGAGCAGTATCTGGCGGCCTGCGTTGACAGCAACGGGGCGGAGAATCTTCCTTTCGCCCAGTACATGAACAGCGACCGGCTCAAGGAAGCGGTCAAATATGTGACAGAGAACAAAGGCGAATTCAATATTCAGGAGATCATAAAGCAGGACATCATAAAGCAGGACACCATAAGGCAGGACATGAAGACCGATGATAAACCGGAGGAATGATCAGCTATGCGTGACAATTTCAATAAAGAAAGTACCAATGTACTGATCATAGGAAAGTCCGGAGTGGGCAAGAGCTCTCTCGTAAACTACCTGTTCGGTAAGGAACTGCAGCCCGTAGGAGTGGGCGCCCCGGTCACCAAAATGCAGATCAAGGAGTTCACTTACAAATATGATAAGCACTTTGAGATTCATATCTATGACACCTGGGGACTGGAGCCGAGCACGCAGAAGGCGGAGCTGTGGAAGAAAAAAATCTTTGATGAGATCGCGCGCCATGATGAGGAGAGCATCAGCGAATGGTTCAACACTATCATTTTCTGCCTCAATGCAAAGTCTTCACGCATTGAGGACTTTGAACTTGATATCATGGAGCAGCTGCTGAGAGAAAAGAACCACCTGACCATTGCGCTGACACACTGCCGTTCCAAAGAAGATCCCGATGGCATCATCTTAAGGAAAAGCATCCGGGAAGAACTTGAAAAGAGAGGGATAGATTCCCTCGAAGACCGGAATTTTGTCTTTGTAAGCAATGTAAAGAAGGCACTGCTTGGCGGCTCGGTCGAGCAGTTCGGAAAAGAGGAGATTTTTGTTTCCATCATCCGAAATGTATGGGCCTCCCTCAAGAGCAAAGTCCCCTACCAGGCAAGAAAGCGGTTTGAGGAAAGCTTTAAGCTGAAAAAAGCGGAGCTTCTGAAAAAGCCGGACAAGCTGAAATGGATCGTGCCTTTCATGAAGGAGATCAGGATCAACAGGCTGGAACAGGAGATCAATAAAAACTGTGATGCCTTTATCAGAGACCTGGTCACGGAAATCAATGAGATGTACAGGAATGCGATCGCATACTACTCGGAGCTTTCCAGAAAATACGCGATCGTAGGCTTTCAGATGAACCGGGGCGATTATGACACTTCCGCAAAGATCCACTTTGACGCCATGCACACGGTTGAAGACCAGGTGGCAGCAGACCTGAAACTGCTGAGAAAAAGGATGCGCTTCATGAATGACATCCTCAGTGATAAAAAAGTTGAGTCCACACTCCGTGACACGATCATCAGTTTTAAAATCCTGATCAGGGACACAAATAAGATCCGCGAAGACCTCAAGGCAGAACTGGAACGGTTTATGGAGGCAGTAAAACAGCAGCTTGAAGAGCACCTTTCCGAGATCGAAGCAAGTCTGAATTCACTGGAGATCGATGATCTCTACACATTCCAGATGTAAAGCAGAGGGACGGTCCTTTTGTTTCTGTCCCCATGTGGGATAAAGCAAGGGGACGGAAACAAAAGGACCGTCCCCTTAGGGAAAAAGCCAGGGGAAGAAGGGCCCCTGGCTTTTTTGGGGGAAATGATTCAAACTAGAAAACTGTACGCGCCTGATCATCTCCAATGCGCTAATACATGGCAGAGTCAAGATAGGCATCCTGGATTTCCTGGGCGATATCGGAGTAATTATCCATGAGCTTGCCGGCCCAGCTTTCATATGTGCTGTAGGAGTCTCCTCTGGAGTTCATGAGTTCTGCCATTTTTCCGACCCCCTCGTTGCATATCTCTGCAAGTTTTCCGATTTTGTTGTTGCAAATTTCAGCAAGTTTTCCGATATCGGTAATGCCGGATGCCTCAGAACGGTATTGGCTTACCAGCCCCGGCACTGCCTTTTCCATCTTTTCAGTATATGTATCAAGGATAGATTGGTAGGAACTGCTGTCTCCGACAGTGCTGCTGCGATCATTGTTGTTGAGGTTAGTGTCGCGTTCAGTGCTGCTGCCGGCGCTGTTCGCACCGCTTCCGTTTCTGCTGCCGGCGCTGTTTGCCCCGTTTCCGCTGCTCTGGGCGATCTCTGTTTTGTGATCCTGGATGTAGGGGCTTTCTTCATGTGATTTCGCAAAATATAAGGGGATCTCATTTGCTTTTGCTTTCCCGGTCATAGGATCAAATTCAACGAATTCAAAGGTGTTATCGTCCAGGACGTAGATAATGTAGGGCTTTTTTGTTCCTGATTCAATTTTGACGAGTTCATTTTTATCAGAATCATATTGATAGATCGTGTCTGTCTTCAGCAGGAAACAGTCGTATTCATCGTCCGTTTCATACGGCTCATAAGTGCCGCCTTTGGGGATCGCATCCAGGTAGGTAAAGTGTCCGTCGGAGCCGAAGCTCAGATAAGTTGCGCGATAGAAGCTCTCGAGGTCTTTGTTATCGTGGATGTCAACGACTTTGTTCCTGACGAGCACGCCGCTGACTTCCCACAGCTGTCCGCCCAGAATGTCATATCCTTCAGCGCTTTTCTGAGCAGCCGGATCTGTCTGCGCATCCTGCGGTTTCCCTGAAAACGATGTGTTTTCGCCAATGCCTTCTGCTGCACTGTTTGGTGAATCTGCAGTGGGGCTGCCGGAGGAAGCTGCGTTTTTATCTGCAGTACTGTTTCCGCATGCCGACAGGAGGAACATGAGTACAGCACAAAGGGATAATAGCTGGAATGCCTTCCTTTTCATCTTTTCTTTCCTCCTCGTTTTTCAATGAGCTTTTTAATAAGCTCTTTTTTAATAATCCATTTATATAAGCCCTTAACATTACGCCTTATATAAAACTCGTCCGTAGAAGTTCTTAGAAGTTGTATCCGTTTTCTCCGGGCAAGTGATCATAAGGAGAACAGACTTTGTCATAGTGCAGAATTGTCACTTTTCCATCGATTATGTTATAAAACCAATTGCTGCCATGACGCATTTCTGTGTCAATGCCGCCGAAATTAAGCCTATAGCTGCCTGTCTCGGGACCATAATAGTAATATTCGCCGGGGGCTCCTCCTGTGGCTTCAGTAGCACTTTCGGATATTACTTTACCGTCGTTGAAATAGATGTTGTGCTCACTGGACGAATTCTTCCCCAACAAGTTCCTGAATGTTGATCGAACATTCCAGTAGCCCTGAATCCCTTTATCGATTTCCTCCATGGTGAAATACTTGTCTTTTTCAAGGCTGATCGAATCCCCCTCCAATGTGTAAGGAATCTCCATCTCAGAACCGTCAGCCATGGTTAGGAGGATTTTTTTGTCATCGACAGTAAAGGCGTAGGTGCTGCTTCCGTTGTCATGCTTTCCGTTTCCGTCATAAGAAACCTGGGCAATTTCAGCCTCCTCGTCTGTAAAACTGATTTTGTTCAGGATCGTATCGGAACCTCCATTGAAAAGCCATGTCTTTCCATTGAGTGCCTGCAGCACAGGACCATATTTCTGGATCATCAGCTTCTTATTGGCAGAACGGATCTTTTCCTGAGAATCTTTAAAATCTGGGATTGTCTCGAAAATTGCAATCGCGCCCTCATAATCGCCCGCTTCGAGAAGTGCGGATGCCGAATTATAATCACATTCGCTCACGAAATCGGCACTGTTTTCATAATCACCCAGCTCTGCAAAGGCTTTTTTGGCCTCCTCGTAATTTCCGGCATCAAACAAAGCTCTGGCAGCTTCATACCTGCAGGCTATGACCATGTCCTGACTGTTTTCGTAGTCACCCAGCTCTGTGAACTTTTCGGCAGCCTCTTCGAACTGTCCGTTCTCATACATGGACATGGCCTTCTTGTAATCCCCGCCTTTTCCGCAGCCGGTTACGATCACAGCAGCCATCAGCAGCATACACAGGGATACACATATTCTTTTTTTCATAACTTGTTTTTCCTCCCATGATGAATATTTAAAAAGAGATCCTTTATGAATATAATAAAGACATATTGGATCTAATTGGTGGGCTGGGAGCCCACTCTCGGGGATGGTCCTTTTATTTCCGTCCCCCGTTTAAAAGAACAAGGGGACGGAAACAAAAGGACCGTCCCCTATTTCGGAGTATTCGTTATGAATAAAAAAGTTTTGATAATCAACACAGGAGGTACGCTGTCATCAGTCGCAAAGGAGCACGGACTGACTCCGGGGCTTACGACGAGCTCTATGCTGCGTGAGCTCCATGTGGTGGCAGGAGAAGCGGAACTGTTCACACAGGAGTTTTCCTCACTGGACAGTGCCAATATTTTTCCGGAGGACTGGGTGCGGCTTGCACAGGCCATCAGTCAGCAGCGGGATGACTATGACGGGATGGTTGTAATCCACGGCACAGACACCCTGGCGTATACGTCATCCATGCTGTCCTTTATGCTCCAGAATATCCACATTCCGATCGTGATTACCGGCAGTCAGCTGTCAATTTCCAACCCGGTTGCAGACGCTATGGAGAATCTGCGATGCGCCATTTACATGGCGCAGAGCGGATGCCCGGGAGTCTTTGTTGCCTTTAATAGAAAAGTGATGCTGGGATGCAGGACATCCAAGGTGCGTTCCCTGAGTTTTGATGCTTTTGACAGCATTAACTGTGAGAACGTAGCGGAGATCAGTTCCATCGGGATGAAAATCAATACACATGTGCTCCCGCAAAGAAATGGTATTTTCCGCCTGCAGGATCGGTATTGCCCGGATGTGGCTGTGATCAAGCTGTTCCCCGGCATTCACAGGGAAGTTCTCCGTATGTATGCTGAAAATGGTTACAGAGCATTTTTTATCGAAGCATTCGGCCTGGGAGGCATGCCTTTTCTGCGGCATGACTTCATCAGCGGGATCAGCAGGCTGACAGAACAGGGCTGCACTGTCCTCGTCGGTACACAATGCAGATTCGAGGGGAGCAGCCTCGAAGTATATGAGACCGGCCGGCTCGCGCTTGAGGCAGGAGTCCTTCAGGCATATGATATGACGGCTGAGGCGGCAGTGACCAAGCTGATGTGGGTGCTTGGCCAGACGGAAGATCCCTTGGAGATCAGGGAATATTTTCAGCTGAACCTGTGCGGGGAAGTCGCTATCCCTCACGGGGCATGAGCAAAGGGAGGAGACACAGAACCGTCCCCCTGTTTCCGTCCCCCTGTTCTGTAAAAAACAGCCTTAGTCCATCCGCAATGAACTAAGGCTGTGCAGTAACTTATCAGATATTCAGCTGTTAATTCTTCCCCCGGGACAGCCGGATATTGACGATCGCTGCCACTACCATACAGGCCGCAAAAATCAGGAGGGTTGACATACCGATGTGCATCCCTTGTGTATTGGCAACGCTGCCGATGATCGCGGGGGCCACGATGGCGCCCATGCTGGTCATGAACACGAAGAATCCCATGCAGACCGGGTATTTTGAGAAGATATCTCCCGCATTGGAGACGGAGGTACCGAACATGCCCGACATGCCCAGACCGATGCCTGCAGTGGCAATGATCAGACCTGCAGGTGATTTTGTCTGCAGGAGGATAACCATGAAGCCTGTCGTGATCAGGGTCAGCGCCAGGATCATAGACCTGGGGCTGAATTTTGTGGCGGCGGCGGAACAGAGGAGTCTTCCCGCCATCAGGGCCATCCAGAGGACAGACGTGGTGAACTGGGCAAGGGATTCCGCCATGACTCCGGTATCGATCAGGAAGCTGGTCATCCATCCCATAAAGGAAGCCTCTACCGCCTGATAAAAGAAGCAGATGATGACGGTGACCCAGAACAGCTTCTCTTTTATAAAGCCATAGTCAACTTTCTTTTTCCCGCTGTTTTCTGCGCTGGCTGAAATATCCGGCGCATCAGATGTTTCGAGGTCCTTGTCCGAAAAACCGGCCGGCAGCAGGAAGGCAAGAGAAGCCGCGCAGCAGACACAACCGATGATCACAGCCGGCCGCCAGCCCGTGACCACCATGGCGATCAGCGGCGCTATGACGGCACCTGCGGCGAAGCAGGCGTGCAATATGTTCAGAGGTCCTGCATTTCCCTCACTGTAAATGTTCATCAGGAGATTGTTGTAATTGGTGATACCGCCCTTTCCGATTCCGATCAGGAACATGGCGGCCAGGAGCCAGACCGGGTTTCCGCTGACCAGAAGCATCACGAAGCCCAGGGTTACGGACAGCTGTATCAGGATAAAAGAAATCTTGATTCCGAGGACAAAAGGCAGATAGCCTGCCAACAGCCCTGCCAGCACATAGCCTACAGACTGGACCGACAGCAGCGCTCCCCCGACCTGATAAGAAAGCGCGTAATCCGACTTCATTTCCGGCAGGATCGATCCCAGCATGATCAGGACCAGTCCCAGAGACATGTAAGCATAGAACAGATTCAGTACAACACCCAGTTTTCTTTTTCCAAGAGATGAAAAAAAGCCAGCCTTTTTCATAAACTCCCCCTTTTTCTGATGCCCGCTGTAAAAAAATCAAGTCTCCACCCGTATCTTTCTGGGGAAGAAATTATAGAATATTGCTCTAAAATAGTAGCATAATAGCCCTGAAATAACAATATCCTGCTATTTTCGGAAAAACAGGGGGACGGAAACAAAAGGACCGTCCCCTTGTTTCTCCCCTTGTTTTCCGGCAGCTGCGGGAAGACGAAAATTTCCGGAGACTGATCATGGGGTCAAGTGGTACAATCTATTTAATGAATCTGTTTTGGTGATCAAGACGGACAATCGGTGACATATAGAGCTGTCGCGGCTGTTTAGCCGGAAAAGGGTGCAATATGATTGAGAAAGGCAGGAGAGATGATGGGCATACTATTTCAAAACGAAATATATGAGTTCACACTTAAAGAACTAAAGGGCCAGGGACAGACCGGTGCGGAGATCACACGGCGCCGGCAGCAGGATGGGGAAGAGATCGTTCTTTTTTCTTATTACTGGCCCGCGCAGCTGTCGGTTGAGGTTGAAAAGGGAGATTGTACTCTTAGAGAGGACGGCATTTTGTGCTGGCAGCTCCACGTCACTGCTCATCATGTCAAGGGTATGGTGCAGGGAGAGTTCACTGAGACGGAATGGTTTGAACTGGACAAGCCCTTCGGCACAGGGGAAGAGATGGTATGCAGGACGGTGGACATTGTGAGGAAAACGCGCTTCGCGATTGCTGAGCGGCACTTGAAACATCTCCCTCACCAGACATATCCGCCCGTGGAAGGACGTCAGGGCCCTTACGGCCACCCGTAAATGACTTTGTAATGGAGGATGTATGACATGCCAAAATACGGCGTGCCCAACAGGGGGAATTTCCTGGTCAATATGCTTGGTCAGGCTGATATTTCCTTTTCCACCACACAGCATCGCGCTGTCACTTATGTGCGGGAGGTGTCCGGTCTGATTCGGCAGGCAGCCCTTCTTCCCGGAGGGGCATACAATTACGGTAGCGAGAATACACTTACTATGTTTGAGACTGCGGAGTGGCTTAAAGAAACACTAGGTCTTCCCATAAATATACATGACGCCGGACCCCGACATCATCTCTGGATGGACTGCTCCAGGATCAAAAAACACGGTATTTATTTTTGCAATACGATTGCTGGACTGCAGAAATGCATCGGGGATTATAACCTCTGATCATGAGAATTCTATCCTGCCCGGGAATGTGCATGCCGCCTGCAGATCTTCCGCAGGATGATGAAAAATAGCTGAAAACGCAGGGTGATGAAAAAAAGCTGAAAACGCAGGCTGATGAGAAAAAGCCGGATATTTGCAAAGGACATCAGTGAGTGATGAATGAAGACAGTTTCCAAGGTTGGAAGATTTGACTGGAAGAAAGGAAATAAGAACATGAAAACATTGCGAATCGGAGTGATCGGTCTGGGTGATATCTGCCACGCTTATCTGTCAAATCTGCAGAAGTATCCGGATGTCGTGGAGCTGTATGCCTGTGCCTGCCGCACACCGGCCAAGGCGAAGGCCAAAAAGGAGCAGTACGGATTCCGAAAAGCTTATGCGACCGGCCAGGAGCTGCTGCAGGATCCCGAGGTGGATCTTGTCCTGAATCTCACGACTCCTGCAGCCCATTATTCCTACAATATCGCCGCTCTGCGCGCCGGAAAGCATGTCTATTCCGAGAAGCCTCTCGCTGCAACATTTGCGGAAGGACAGGAAATCATGAAAATGGCACAGGAAAAGGGGCTTTACGTGGGATGTGCGCCCGATACCTTTATGGGGGCCCGTCTGCAGACCTTCCGCAGGCTGATGGATGAAGGTGTCACCGGCCGGATCGTCGCGGGAACAGCCAACTGCATTTCGCACGGCTGGGAGTGGTACCACCCGAGCCCGGCTTTCTTTTACCAGAAAGGTGCCGGCCCCGTTCTGGATATCGGCCCCTATTATATGACAGCTCTTCTTTCCCTGCTGGGGCCGGTTGAATCTGTCTGTGCCATGGGCATTCAGCCGCAGAAGGAGCGCATGATCTATTCCGAACCCATGAAGGGACAGATGCTGCAGGTGGATCCGGATATCATGACCTCCTTGTCCGCAGTGCTGAAATTCAGGAGCGGCGCCGTCATCAGCTACAATATGATCTGGGATGCCTGGGATTCTGTCATGCCGCGCATGGAGCTTTATGGCACCAAGTCAACCCTGGTCATGGCGGATGAGGATCCCAACCAGGGACCCAACATTTTCGGCGGAGATACTCTGGTAAAGAATGCGGAGACCTATCGCTGGAAAAATATGCCGCGCCATGAGGGCGACGAGGACATCCCATGGGAGATTGCGGAGGTCAGGCATGACTTTGGTGCGACCAGCTTTGTTACCAATGACCGCGGTATCGGCCTGATCGACATTGCGCATGCAATCGAGGAAGGACGTCCCTGCCGCGCGAGCGGGGCCATGGCCCTGCACATGCTCGAGGTCGGGGAAGCCATCCTGATCTCTGCAAAGGAAAACCGGTACGTGCAGGTGAATACGACATTTGATCGTCCCGAGGCCATGCCGCAGAAAAAGTAACTCTTTCCGAACGTGCCGGAGTGAAAAATATCGCATCGGCAATATTTTTCACTCTCTTATCGAAGAGACATACTAAAGATACCTGCTTTATTTGATAAGACACTGTTTGTGTGCTAAGATTCAGATAAAAAACAGCCCGCTTATGTGATCGGTCAGCAGACACATAGAGGCACAAAAATGATAAAGAAAGGGAAAAATGTTATGGAATTAAAAGTCGGGATGAAGAACACGATTACCATTAATGTCACAGCTGAGATGTGTGCGGATCATCTTGATAGTCAGCTTCCGCAGGTTGATCTGCCTCATGTCTTTTCCACCCCCAGCATGATCAATCTGATGGAGCTTACCTGTGCGGATCTCCTGGCCCGGAATCTGGAGGAAGGGAAAGGCTCTGTCGGTATGGCTGTGGAAGTCAAGCATTTCGCCGCGACCCCTGAAGGAGGAAAGGTTACCTGCGAAGTCGAGATCGCTGAGATCGATGGTAAGAAAATCCTCTTCAATGTGGCTGCCTCCGATGAGAAGGGTGCGATTGGAAAAGGCACACATAAGAGAGCAGTCATCACGAAAAAGTGATGTAAGATCCTGGAAAGATTTGTAAATCAAAGCGGCAGAGCCGTCGTACCGGGCCATTGAGGCCTGTACGACGGCTCCCTTATAATGTTTTGGATTATGGAAGAAAGGGATGGATAGAATCTGACTGTTCCGAAACAGTGCTGCAGTAATCATACTGATACAGTGCATTTACAAATGATATAACGGAAGGACATATCTTTATCATGGAAGAGATTGAAAAAAATGATGACGTTCAGGAAATGAAGGAATCATTGGGAAGTATGATGCAAATGAATACTCCGGTTCTGGATTTTGTGGAAGAAGCCGTTTTGCTGCCTTACAGACTGCTTATGAGTCGTCTGGCTCTGACTATCGCTGAAAGTCATTAACCATCTGGAGTATGACATGGATCATATTTATCACGCGGCCATTACTATTAATGAGGGTCAGAAATATGGCATGAGTCCTGAAGAAATCCGTTTATTCTGTAAGTGGTACACCAACCTGATGGCGGAAAAGATGGAAAAAAACGGGGAGCCGTTTACCTTATCCAACCTGCCGGCCAATCAATCCTCAACATGATATAAGACAATTAACAGGCAAAAAGAAATCGACACCGACGCGGACTATGGCGACGGTGTCGATACTTTTCAGTGTGACTATGGGATTATTCTTCGTCTGCGGTCTCAAGGACGAAGCGGAAGTATTCCTCCTTTTCTTTTTTCTCCTTGAATTTTGCCATGTAGACATATCGGCCCATTGACGGCCAGTCGATGGGCGGCATTTCTTCCTGCATCACGATAGCGCTGCCGTAGCGGTCCATGATCTCTTCCGGGGTATGTGTGTAGAGGCAGCCATCCTTGCGCGCCGCATATGCGCAGACATAGTGCTCCGCTGCCCGGGGGATGTCCGCCCTGTCAGTGGTGACCATCTGCGCGTAGATGTCGAAGACGTCGATTGACTGCGCGAAATTCATCATATCGGGATCATGCCCGCCGGCGGGCCGCATATTTACTTCCATGATCGCGTAGTCACCGGCTTTTCCTATGCCCTCATAATCCTTTGTGATGTTGATGAACTCGAAATGGACAAAGCGCCGGTCCGCGCCAAATGCTTTGGCGGCTTTCCTGCCGAAATCGCGCAGCTGCACGGGCACATCAGGCACTGTATAGAAATGGATGCTCTCGTCGTTCTGCACGGAGTCGATCACGGGCGGATAGGTGCACATGGACTCAAAAAGAGGCTCGCAGCCGGGGCCGAGGATGGCGTCGTAGGTGCAGATATCGCCGCTCAGAAACTCCTCCATGACATATGGGGTCTGTGGAAGGTCACTGTAAAAGGCCAGAAGCTCGTCTTCCCTGTTGATCTTCATCGTGCCGTTTGCACCGACGCCGATATCCGGCTTGACGATCACAGGATAACCGACTTCTTTCACGAAGGCCTGTGCGGCTTCCAGGTCCGAAACAATGTGCTGGCGTGCAGTCGGGATCCCGGCTTCGATAAAGAGGCGCTTCATGCAGGACTTCCTGACCAGGTCGCCGATCCTGTCCTCTCTTGTGCCGATGGCAATGTTAAAGTCTGTGCGCAGCCTTGCGTCAACCGGAAGCCAGTATTCGTTCAGAGATTCCAGCCAGTCGATCCGGCCGTATTTGTGAATGAAAAAAGCAACTGCGCGGTATACCTGGTCATAGTCCTCAAGCGAATCCACGAAGTAGTATTCCATCAGGGAGCTTTTCAGCTGGTCGTTCAGAGTGTCGTAGGGCACGTCCCCGATCCCGAGCACATTCACACCGTGCTTGTGCAGACGGTCGCAGAACTGTGTGCAGGTGACAGGGTAAGCAGGAGATATAAATACATAATTCAAAGGACATCCTCCTTTATGCCGATTTTGAGCAGTGTCATTGTCTTTCAGCCGTCTGCTCAATGTTTGTCCATATCAAAGTAAATCGCAGACAAATGTATAAAAAAATGTATTATAATGAATCATGTAAGTATATTATGGCAGATTCCGCAAGGGATTTCTATATTTTGGGAGGAATAACAGTGGTTAATGCGCCGGAGATCACATATTCAACTGCCGAGGAGCGGAGAGAATTTATAAGAAAAAAATATCCCTGTATTGCGGACTGCGATATGTGCGGCTTGTGCAAGGTATTTCGCGGCCGTGACGCAGAACACGCCTTTGAAGACTATATTGCGGGAAAACGTTCATTTATAGATGTTTCGGCAGATTATAAGAGGTAGTTTTTGACTATAAGAGGCAGTTTTTTTCGACATTGACACCTTGTGTGTCAATCATTTCAAGTTATTCAGGGTCAGGAACCCGGCAGGCGGAATTTGGAATGAGATTCCTTTGATGCCTACAGCGACTTGAAAAAGACTGTACTCTGGGGGCGAGAATGGAAGATTTAAAGGAGCTGCTGGAGTTGATGCCCGAGGATTTGCAGAGCGACGTAAAAAAGGTGACCTCTGAGCAGGACAGATAGGGGGAAAAGTTGGAGAAGGGTTTTGATCGTATTTATGGCGCGATCAGCAGACGTTTATTGCGCACGGTGGATGGTATCATCGATCAACGCATCTGCGGGCAGAGTCTTGTGAAGTATGTTCCGAGTGTCTACAGGGATGATGCCAACGGTGTTGGTATGACCGGTTCGCAATCCACCAGCTATGTCATTCTGGATCGCATTTTTTCCCATGTAAGTCTGACAGAGGAGGATTCATTTCTTGATGTCGGCTGCGGAAAAGGACGTGTCCTGGCTTTTCTGTTAAAGGAACATGCACCATGCGCTTTGTATGGGGTGGAGATCAACGAAATATCCGGAAGCGTGGCAGTGGAATGGACAGCCAGGTACGAACAGGTATCCGTGAAGATCGGTGATGCCTTCGAGATGGACTATAATCCTTACACGGTTTTGTTTATGAATCGTCCCTTTCTGCCCAAAACTTTTCTGGAATTTATAGAAAAACTGGAAAGCACACTGACTTATCCGATCACGTTTATCTATTGGGTGGATCAGCAGAGCGGATATCTGCTGAAGGATCGTCCGGGATGGAATATGCAATTTCGGGAAAAGCTGACTTCTATTTACGGGGTGAAAATAGCAAAAGCTCCGCAATACTATTCAATATGGACATATGATCCGGGTGTGTGAACGAAAAAGGGGGCTGTCGCTTTTGAACAGTCCCTTTTTGGTGTGTGTCCGGGCAGCACGGACAAAAAAGGACCGCGGAATCGAAAGAGATTTCGCGGCCCTTCCAGGTTGTATCACATTGCCGGTGATTATTATTCACACGGGCATCTATTTTGTGTCCAGGGGCTGTGCCTCCTGACACCAACCGCTGATGCTGTCGTTTTCATCGCGGGATTAATCATTTGTTATGTTGTAAGAATCATAACATCTGCTCTGTTCAAATCGGCAAAACCGTGACAGATAACCGTTTTGCGAGGATGAACGGCAGCATTTGGAACAGTAATATCGTCAACAAGAGTTTGTTTTGTGATATCATGGAAACACGCTGGATCTGAATAAAGGATCCGGCACCGGCACGGAACAGGCAGGCTGGAAAGGGTCTGAAACCGGATTCCCCAGGAGATGTGACCCTTATAAGGACCTGAGATTTGATCCTCAGAAGGCCAAAAGGAAAGGAATGAAATGGAAGTATACGAGGCATTGACACTGCTGCGGGAAAAGGCTGTCAAAGATCCCGCTTTGAGAAAAGATCTTCTGGAAACCGGAAACAGAAGGACGCCGCTGTCAGATTTCTGCAGGCTCAGCACGCAGGCCGGCATAGAGCTCTACGAAATGGATCTTTTGTCTGCCGGAGAGGATTATTATGCTGCCATGCGAAGGTCCACAAATGGCGGCGGAGAGAATTCTCCCCTGCTTGTCGGCGAGGATGATTACTATGAACTGTTTATGGAGGAATTGGAAGGGTTATGAGCTGGACAGTAAAACAGATTCAGGAAGATGACTGCGGGTGTAAAGAAGGCCCGAAAAAAAGGACGATTGGAAAAAGAGGATTCCTGCTCGTGGGTCTGGTCCTGGCGGGACTGGTAATTTTCGGGACTTTGCAGCAGGGGATTCACGCAGAGAAGGTGAGTCCTGAAAAAACCGGTGCCGGGAAGATGGTGGATCAGAATGCCTCCGGACCTCAGCAGGCGGCTTCCGGGCAGCAAAAGACAGATTCTCAAGCTCCGGAGAAAACCGACGCCTCGAAAGGAGCCGGTTCTCAGACTTCAGAGAAAACCGACGCCTCGAAAGGAGCCGGCTCTCAAACTTCAGAGAAAACCGACGCTTCGAAAGGAACCGGCTCTCCATCCTCAGAAAAAACAAAAACATCAAAGGAGGCCGGGGAGCAGGATCTCAGCTACGACTTTACCCTGGGCTTCGCCGGTGACATCTGCCTGGCGGATAATTATATTCCCATGCAGCATCTGGCAGCGATCGGCTCAGATGATATTTCCGACGGTATCGATCCGCGCTTTATCGATATCATGAAGGGCATGGATCAGATGTGGATCAACAATGAGTTTGTCTACAGCCGCCGCGGGGAGCCGCTACCCACAAAGATGTGGACATTTTGCGGAGATCCGGACAATGTGTCCTATTTAAAGGACCTGGGTGTGGATATCGTCGGACTTGCCAACAATCATACCTTCGATTTTGGTGAGGTTTCTTTCCTGGATACACTTGAGACCCTGGAAAAAGCACAGATCCCCTATGTCGGTGCCGGCCGGAACCTGGAGCAGGCACAAGCACCTGTTTATCTGGAGGCAGATGGCTTCAAGATTGCCTATGTCGCGGCGTCACGTGCAGAATATACGATCTATACACCGGAGGCAGCCGAAACGGAACCCGGGATACTCTGGTGCTATGACTATACCCGTTTCCTGGAGTCCATCAAGAAAGCGGCGGAAAATGCCGATTATGTCATTGCCCTTCCCCACTGGGGTGTGGAGCACAGTACGGTGCTGGAAGACGAGCAGATCTACGGCGCCCATGCCCTTATTGATGCCGGCGCGGATGCCGTGATCGGGGCTCATCCGCACATTCTACAGGGAATTGAATATTATGAGGGAAAGCCTATCCTCTACAGTCTGGGTAACTTCTGGTTTGATGATTATGATATCGATACGCTTGTGGCTGAGTTACATATAAAGGGCAAAAAAACGGACAAGGACGCCTCTCTGAAAAAAGCAAAGGTTGAGATCAAGCTGTATCCGGGCACCCAGTCCGGGGTCTATACCGCGCTGGCGGACACAGAGGAGTGGAGGAACCGGATCCTGCAGTATCTGGAGGGCATTTCTGTAAATGTAAATATTGATGAAAAAGGCGTGGTGCATCCTGATTCGGATTGATCCGGCGGACGGAAGTTGACTCGGGTTGACACGCTATTTTATAAGAACCGGGCACAGCACCGGCAAAAATCAGATAAAGGAGATGTATTTTATGGATAAGCTGACAATCGATGAAGCCAAGAGACTGAATGACACCATGGTGACGGAGGATCATCTCAAGCTCCACGCGGCAAATGTCGCCGCCTGCATGGGAGCGATGGCGGAGCACTTTGGGTCTGATAAGGAACACTGGGAGGCAGTCGGATATCTGCATGACTATGATTATGAGAAATATCCGGAAGAGCATCTGGCTCATACCGAGGAACCTCTGCGTGCGGCAGGTGTTCCCGAGGAGGACATCCGGGCGATCCTCAGCCATGGCTATTCCATCTGCACGGATGTGGAACCCGTTTCTGAGATGGAAAAGAGTCTTTTTACAGTGGATGAACTGAGCGGGATCATCCAGGCGGCTGCAAGAATGCGCCCCAATGGAATTGAGGACATGAGCCTGAAGAGCTTCATGAAGAAGTGGAAGGACAAGCGATTCGCCGCAGGCTGCAACCGCGACCTGATCCTGCGCGGCTGCGGGATGCTGGGCATGGAGATCCGGGATGTCGCGGAGATCTGCATACGAGGTATGCAGGAACATGCGGAAGAACTGGGATTGGGCAAGACTGAATAAAAGTTTTAGTATTCAATAAAAAAGGGGCATATCGCATCTGTTCTTTTGCAGATGTGATATGCCCTTTATACTTTATAATTGAAGATCCTTTCTTTCAAATCTTATCCCATGATGGCAAAGGCGGCCTGTCCGACATACATCATGCACATGATGGCACCTTCTGCCCGGTTCAGCTGTTTTCCGGTTGTGACAAAAACAAAGGTGACTGCACTGATCAGGAGCAGGAAAAGGAGGTTGACAGAGAGTTCAAAGGTGACAGGCAGGGGGTTGAGGACAGCTGTTGTACCCAGGATGAACATGATATTGAACATATTGGATCCCACGACATTGCCCACTGCAAGACCGTTTTCGTGTTTGCGGGATGCCACAATGGAGGTCACGAGTTCAGGGAGGGATGTGCCGACCGCCACGATCGTAAGACCTACAAGAGTTTCCGACATACCGAAGAAGTAAGCGATTGATTTTGCAGAATTGACAACGGCCTGACCTCCGGCAACAATGAGCGCGATGCCGACAACTATGAGGAAAAAGCATTTTCTGAGAGAAATATCTTCCTGAACGGCCTCTTCCTCTGTCTGGCTATGCATTGCGCTGCGCACCAGAAGGAACATATAGACTGCGAAGACGATTAAAAGGATAAGCCCTTCCGGTCTGCTGATCATCCCGACAGTACTGCCTGCTGCTTTGCCTGCGATCAGTCCTCCGCCGAAGACCAGGACCAGGACGGTCATCAGAATGGAGATCGGGAAATCTCTCTTGATGATCTCCGATGAGACCGGAACAGGAGAGAAAAGTGCGCAGAAGCCCAGAACGACGAGCAGGTTGAACATATTGGATCCGATCACATTGCTCAGGGCGATCTCATTGGAATGATTGAGTGCCGCGGTGGTGCTCACGGCAAGCTCCGGGGCACTGGTGCCAAAGGCAACAATAGTGAGACCGATGATCAGGCTGGGCACATGGAATTTTCTCGCCAGCGCGGCGCTTCCATCTACGAACAGGTCCGCGCCTTTGATCAGTGCTGCAAATCCGATGACCAGTACCAGAAAGTTCACAAATATCATGATTCTCCTACGACCTCCTGTTAATGACAAAATAGAGACTTCAAGATAAAAAAGAGACTTA
>Ga0310695_10005595_pt1 | contig 21802 bp, 23 predicted proteins | sample RumenRJG_04DNA_FD_203882 | JGI IMG/M metagenome (GOLD analysis project Ga0310695, IMG submission 203882) | Bovine rumen microbial communities from Lethbridge, Alberta, Canada - RJG_04 (v2) (version 2) | ecosystem: Host-associated > Mammals > Digestive system > Stomach > Rumen | place: Canada...
AATAAGCTATGGAAATCCCCAAAGAAATTCTATGTGCTTGTAGTGCTTCCAATCATTTCATACGGATTGTACATATTTCAGAATTTAAGTTTCATGCCTGAATATGCTCAACAATCTTTACCTTTAAAGATAGCTTCGGTGCCAATATGTACTATGTTTATATTATTAGGCTATGAATTAAAAATAAGGAAATTTGAATTTAAACTGTCATATGTTACATTGTTCACGTTTTTAGCAGTTATAGTTGTAATACCATACAATGGAAGTGTAAATATATCTATTCCTTATTTTGGAAATATGGTACTATTTGTAATGAATGCTGTATTGGGAAGTTATACAGTATTATCTTTATCTAGTATAAAGTTTCCAAAATTTATAGAATGGTTTGGTCAAAATTCTCTCATCATTTTTGCAACGCATGGTGTTTGGATTATTGTTTATACTCAAGTCATAAAGTTTTTGTTCGGTTATAGTGAATTGCTGGCAATCCATCGTATAACTGGATTACTTATTGTGGTGGGATTGTCTTTACCTACAGTAAAAATAGTAACGCCATTACTTAATTATATTTTACGTAAGATTTAAGAAATGCATATTTTTGTAACTGGAGCATCAGGATTTATAGGCTCATATCTTGTTAAGGAATTAATAAACTGTGGACATCAGGTTTTGTGCCTTAAACGTATAACGTCAAATTTGTATCGAATTGAAGACTGTGGGGACAAAATCAATTGGGTTAATACAAAAGACAATTGGATGGATAAGTTTAGAGATTTCAATCCTGAAATAGTTTTCAATCTTGCTTGGGATGGTGTGTCGTCAGCGGATCGTGTTATTTGGAACAAACAGATTGGGAATGTACAGTTCCAACAGACATTACTGGATTTGTCGTTAGAATGTAAGGTGAGAAAGTTTATCGGCGTCGGATCACAATCAGAATATGGCGATTTTGAGGGAACGATTGATGAAAGCTATCCAGCTGCTCCTAAAACAGCCTACGCAGCAACAAAACTGGCATGTCTTGACATATTGCGTAGCTTCTGCGATATTAATAATATGGAATGGTACTGGTTTCGTGTTTTTCCTCAATTTGGGCCTATGGAATCAGGTACATGGCTTATTCCTAGTTTGATAAAGTCCATGTGTACACAAGATCATATGGATTTAACGCCTGGAGAACAACAGTTGCCATATTTGTATGTAGGAGAATGTGCAAAAGCAATAGCATCGCCGATTAATGCAGGAGACAAGAGTGGAATTTACAACATTTGTGCTGACAATCCACTACCTCTAAAGACAATTGTGTCAACAATACGTGATAAGGTTAATCCATCATTCCAATTGAATTTCGGAGCAATGCCATATCGCTTTGGTCAAAGTATGTATATGTGTGGTAACACAAAAAAATTAAGTGATAATCTTTATCACATTAATACATCGTCATTTGGAGAAAGGATGGACGAGACGATACAGTATTATTTGAACGTTTTCGGTAAGAAGAAATAACTTAAACATGAAAGTATCTGATTATATTGCAGATTTCCTATTTTGTAAAGGAATTAAAGTGGTCTTTGGCTACCAAGGGGGAATGATAACCCATGTTGTCGATTCAATAGGGAACCATAATGGAATAGACTATATCCAGTGTTATCATGAGCAAACCGCTGCTATAGCAGCCGAAGGATATTCAAAGGAAACAGGTGTTTTAGGTTGCGCTGTTTCGTCAAGTGGACCTGGGGTTACGAATATGATGACAGGTATTGCTGATGCATATTTTGATAATGTTCCTGTATTGTATATCACAGGTCAGGTAAATACGTATGAGTATAAGTATGATAAACCTATTCGGCAGCAAGGTTTCCAAGAGATGGAAGTTGCCAGTCTTGTCTCACCAATTACTAAGTATGCGAAACTACTAGATGTTGCTGAAGATGTTCCATATGAACTGGAGAAAGCTGTCTATATGGCTGAAGAGGGGAGGAAAGGCCCTGTTTTGCTTGATATACCTCTCAATATACAGAGAGGTAATATTAATCCAAATGAATGCCGCCATTTTTGTCATGAAGGGCAGAATCTTGGCCTCCCCGATATGACAGAGACAATTAAGTTACTTAGGACTGCACAACGCCCAATGTTGTTATTAGGAGCAGGATGTAACGGCAATAAAGAGAAATCTTTAGTAAAAGAACTCCTTTCCTTGTGGCAAGTACCTGTTGTAACTTCTTTAATGGGGCGTAGTTCTCTTACAGAAGATTATGTGTATCATATGGGCATGGTTGGTAGTTACGGGAACCGTAGTGCAAACATGGCCGTATCGCAAGCAGATTTACTTATAGTTCTTGGCTCCCGTTTGGACACTCGTCAAACAGGAGCACGGCTGGATGCTTTTATTCCAGATGCTACCATTGTTCATGTAAACGAAGATATAAACGAACTGGAAAGCCATCGCCTTCCAAATAGAGTAAAAGTTCATGGTAAAGTTGATTCTTTTCTTGAAGGTTTAATAGCAGAGGTGAGGAAATTATCAATATCGCAATTAAGTCAGTGGCATCTTTTCTTGCATGAGATAAGGGATAATTATAATCAGTTCAATGAAATTACTCGTTTTGTCGATAACAAGACACCATATCTCTTTGTCAAAACACTTAATGACTATACAAAACCGTCGGATATTGTCATTTCTGATATAGGACAAAACCAAATGTGGGTTGCTCAGACTATTCGTTTGAAGGAAGATATGAAGTATTTTACCAGTGGAGGTTTGGCTCCCATGGGCTATGCTCTGCCTACAGCGATTGGTTGTTCATTTGCTTCCCCGGATAAGAATGTAATAGCTGTTTGTGGAGATGGTGCATTCCATATGTCAACCCAGTCGTTGGGGGTTATTTCTCAGCATAATCTGCATATTAAAGTTGTGATTATGAACAACAATTGTCTAGGTATGATTAATCAGTTCCAGCGTTTGTATTTTGATTCTAGATTCTATGGTACTCATCCCACATATGGATTCCAGAATCCATCCTATGAGTATATGGCAAAAGCTTATGGTCTTTGTTATTATAGAATTGGATTGAATGATTTGTCAAATAAAGAGTTGATGAACGAAATCTTTTCGAAAGAGAAGTGTATTATAGAGTATATTATCGATGGATTTACTTCGGTATGTCCTAAATTGGAATATGATAAGCCTCTTTCAAAACCAATGCCGATGTTGGATGAAGACGAATTCAATAAGGCATTTAGTATGTTCAATTAGTTGTATTCATGAAAGAATTGCTGCTCATAATAGCTAAAAGGCTTGGCTTTGATAGGTCCATTGCCTATTCTTCTGGTGGAAGTATTGTCGGTGCAATTACGGGAATCCTCATCTTGTTCTTCATCGGTATCTTCCTTTCAGAGGAGGAACAGGGCTTTTATTTTACTTTTAACTCAATTATTGCCATACAGGTTTTTTTTGATTTAGGACTTACAGGTATAATGACTCAGTATGTTGCACATGAGCATGCACACTTACATTGGGCTGAAAATCAAGTAGATTTAATAGGAGAAGGAAAATATACCTCCAGATTATCATCTTTATTAAAATTTTGTGTAAAATGGTATGGAGCTATATCTGTGTTATTTTTTATAGCACTTAATATCGTTGGTTTTGTTTTCTTTAACAAATACAATAATGAAAGAGGAATAGAATGGCAGACACCTTGGATATTATTATGTGCAGGTGCAGCAGCAAATCTTTTTCTCGCCCCAATAATGGCATTTATTACAGGAATAGATAAGGTTAAAGAAGTGATGAAAATAAGATTTTATAAGAACCTTATAATTCCTTTAGTTACCTGCCTTGGCTTAATATTAGGGTTTAAACTCTATGTTTTGGGTGTAGCATCCATTGCAACGGCAATCTATAACTATTCACAGATATCTTTTACCCAATTGGGCGAAATACTTAGAAGTATATGGAAAACAAAAATTACCGAGAAAGTTTCCTACATGAAAGAAATCTTTCCATATCAGTGGAAGATTGCATTAAGTTGGATCAGTGGCTATTTTATCTTCCAACTTTTCAATCCGGTACTCTTTGCAACGGAAGGACCTGTTGTAGCAGGACAAATGGGTATGACACTACAGATACTAAATGCTATTAATGCACTAACAATGTCATGGATGAATACAAAAGTCCCTTTGTTTTCCAGATTAATAGAACTGAAAGATTACTATCAACTAGATACGATCTTTATGAAAACTCTGAAACAAGTTGGTGTTGTGAGTATATTTTTACTCTCAATATTCTTCTTTGGAGTGGTGTTTATTCATGTAACGGATTTCCAGATTGGCAAAATTAAATTATATAACAGGATTTTACACGAAGGCCCTCTGTTGTTAATGATAGGTGCTTTGTTGGCAAATATGGCAGTTTCTTCAGTAGCAACCTATCTTCGTTGTCATAAACAAGAGCCACTGCTCATACAGTCTATAACAATGGGAGTCCTTACAATGTTATCAACCTTCCTCTTGGGCAATGCTTTTGGATTATATGGTATTACACTAGGCTATTTCATATTATGTATATTAGTAGGTTTACCATGGGGAATTTATTTGTTTAAAGAATATAAAAGAATATGGCATCAGTAAATAAGATATTAACGATATCTATTCCTACATATAATAGGAAAAATCAATTATTGCGATTATTGCATAGCATTGAGCAGCAAAAATGCCTTGATTTGTATTGTATTCAAATAAGTGATAATTGTTCAGATTATAATCTTTCGGAAGCTATATGTGCTGAATTTAGTGCGGACTTTACGAGTAACATTGAAATCTTTTATAGACCTTTCAATGGTGGAGCTGATTATAATATAACAAGCACGTTTCTGAATGTCAAGACAGAACTAATGTGGCTTATTGGCGACGACGATGAGGTTCAAGAGGGGGCAATTAGAATAATTGTAGATAAATATCAGAAAAATCCAGGAATAGGTTTTTTTAAATATTCAATGAATGCAAAACATCCTCAGTCTGAAGATATTTTATTGAATAGCATTTCTGATATAGTTAAATGCCATAGAAACGGAATAATGTATGGAGGTGATCTCATCTTTATGTCAAATAATGTGTACAATCTTAAAATCACAAAAAAATATTTCGGTGATTGTCTGTATTATAGTTATTGTTCGGCTGCTCATACTTTACCGTTATTGAGGGTGTTGATTGCTGAAGATGAGTGTGCAATGTTATGTAAAGAACTTGTAGTTAAGTATAATGCCCCAGATGGTGACCATTGGAATTATACTAAAATTGTAGCATCTCTAGGCTCTTTTTTAGATATCAGTTATAATAATAAGCACCACGAAATTAGAGATTATTTTCAAATTATGTGTTCCCACTTCGGTGTTGGACAGTTCTTATTAGGTATACTAAAGATAAAAGATAAATCATATCGGGATTATCTTTATCGAAAGTCTAGGAATTCTGTATTCTCTGGTGATATAGGGTTTATTGGATATTTAACATGTTATTTATATAGAATAGAATCATTTACGGGAATAAAAATTCTTTCGAGTGGATATGCTAGACTATATAATGCGCAAAACAATTTTAAGGAAAGAATGAAAGATAAGGCTGTCACAGATCCCAATGCAGCTCGTTGTGTGGCTTGGATGAAGAAATATATGCCCAAACTGAAATAATTTGAGATAATATAATGATATACGGTTTTTTCCATATAGTATTATTAATAATCTTATTTGAGGTCTTTTATTTTGATATTGCTCATAAAGGATCTAAATCGTATTTCCTGTGTTTTAAATATACATGGGTTATACTTGCTTTAATTTCTGCTTTCAAATATGGAGTAGGCCCAGACACACCCAACTATATGAAAGCATACGAAATGATGCCTCCAGTCAATGAACTGACTCTGTTGGATTTCGTCGTTTTTCGATTTCAGCCGTTATACACCTTAATCAATAGTATCTGTAAGTTTATTACAGATAACTTTATACTGGTTCAGATCTGTCAAAGCGTTTTGTTCTTTACGAGTACATATTTGCTGATGAAGGAACTTAAGGTTAGGAAATTCTATGTTCTTGTTTTTATCTTCTTATATTTTTATTTTATTTCGGGTTTAACGGCAATGAGAGAATCATTTGCCATGTCTTTTTGTTTCTTCGCATTCAAATACTACCGTGAGAGAAGATGGGTAATGTTTTATATTTTTATCTTAATAGCACTTGGATTCCATACTGGATCAATTGTTTTTACGATTCTGCCATTCTTCCATTTGTTTGATGTGAACAAAAAACGGAATATGGGTTATATGGTATTTCTGTCGTTATTGATTGCGTTGTTCGCGTGGAAATTTCTGAGCGGTTATAATGTTTCATCCGAGACTTCGGGTAGTGTTGGAAGATACTTAAATGCAGATTCCGCGGGCCTGTCTATCGCAAATATTATAAAAAACATTCTAGTTTTATTTGTATTATATAGGTCGGTATTCTTTATGAAGGGTGAAAAAGGTGATATAATAATGATGGCCACATTTTATGTCGTGCTGGATCTTTTAGGTAATGCACTTATCCCTATGATGTTCAGGATTTCTTCATATTTTACACTCATGTTCTGTTATGCAATGTGTTTGATCTTGGGGGATAAGAGAATAAATATCTTTTTTAAATATGTAGTAATAGTGCTGTTTTTCTATCAGCCAGTAGCTAGGTATATAAATTTCTATACTAACGAGATATTTATAAGGGGGGCAGGGATTGATCCGTACTGTTCTTATTTTTCGGACGACAAAACTTATTATAAGAAGTTAATTAATGAAGCAGAGGCTTTGGACTATTATAAGGAAAGCGGCTATGATAATTGAGACTTTGTTGTTATTATATTAACAACATGCTCTTTCGATTTGTTCAGTAATAAAAGGATAAGTATCAGCTAATGTTGAAATGGTATAATTATAAATACGAAGTGGCTATAAAATATTGGAATTCGAAACTTTAAATATATGAACGCACCAATAATAATTTTTGCATTTAACAGATTAAAACCGCTGAAGGCATGTGTGGCAGCATTGCTCGCCAACACAGAAGCGGCGGAGAGTGATCTTATTGTGTACGTGGATGGACCTCGTGAGAATAAGGAAGGCGAGGCTGAAAAGGTAGATGCCGTGCGGCAATTTGTGAGAACCATCACGGGCTTTAAATCCTTAACATATCACTTTTCTAATGAGAATAAAGGATTGGCACCTTCTGTCTCTGCCGGAGTGACAGAAGTCATAAACCAGTATGGCAAGGCCATTATAGTGGAAGATGATATAACAAGCGCTACCAATTTCCTTAGTTTTCTGAATCAAGGTTTGGACTTTTACGAAGACTGTAAAGAGGTGTTCTCTATCAGTGGAGAGTCTATTAGAGTGAAATGTCCTGAAGGATATAATTACAGTAACTATTTTGCACCGCGTGCGGGATGCTGGGGGTGGGCTACCTGGGCAGACAGATGGAATACAGTTGATTTTGAACTTAAAGATTGGGAAACCGTTAAAAGAAACAAGAAAGCCTTTAACAAGTGGGGGGGATCTGACTGCTACAGTCTGTTAGACGGATGGCATAAGGGAAAGAATAGTTCTTGGGCAATAAGGTTTAACTATTCGCAGTTCATACAAGGAAAAACCACATGTTTCCCTATTGTAAGTAAAGTAACAAATGAAGGGTTTGAAGAAGATGGTACCAACTGTAAAAAGGTTACATATAACAGATTTAAGATGGACTTTGATAAGTCTGGACAAAAAGATTTCCGTTTTAAATCAGAAATAGAAGAAGATCCTTTATTCGTTAAGCAACGCTTATGGGACGTGAGATTGTCTGTGAGAATTTATGCGAAATTAAGAAATACTATAGGAATATAACCAATGGCAATCATGAAAAAGAATGTTACTCAAACCGTTAAGGATGGTCTTTGCCTAGGTTGTGGGGTTTGTCAGGACATTTGTCCCAAAGACTGCATTACAATTGTGCATGAACGTACAAATTCCCCATCTGTGGATAACGATGCTTGCATCGATTGTGGGAAATGTCTGAAGGTTTGCTCGGGCATTGGCTGTGACATAAAGAAACGTTCTGAGTCGCTATTTGGTGCCAAGGACATAAAAGAAGATATATACATAGGCAGGTATCTAAAGTGTTATAGTGGCTATAGCACAGATTATGAAATTCGATACCATAGTGCCTCAGGTGGTTGCCTGAGCCAATTCCTGATTTTTCTGCTGGAAAAGAAAATCATAGATGGTGCTGTGGTGACAGGATTTGCGAAAGGTAATCCTATGCAGCCTCATGCCTATATAGCAAAGACAAAGGATGAAGTGCTGGCAGGCCGGAGTTCAAAGTATTGTGTGGTTTCATACGATGGTATTGCTACAGAGATACTGAACCATCCAAGAAAATACGTAATAGTGGGATTACCCTGCCATATTCAAGCTTTCAGAAAGCTGGCAGATGTTGATAGGAAAATTCGTGAGTCTGTTATCGGCTATTTCCCTATTTATTGCTCATCGAACAAGAATATGGAATCGCAGGAATATATGTTGTGGCGATACCATATAGATAAAGATAAATTAGCAGAATTTGCATATAGAGATGAGGGATGCCTTGGTAAGATGTTTTTCCGAGATAAAAACAGGAATTCGATGGGCGCGCCCATCGAATTCCTCGATTTTTATCGAGGTGTTCGAGCCTTCTTCAATGTCCCCCGCTGCAATGTATGCAGTGACTTTTATGGTGAGATAGGCGATGTTTGCTTTGGTGACTTAAACAAGGATGATGATGATGATGATCCGATAGGCATTAACTCTATAGTGGTTCGTTCAGAATACTGGCATAATATACTTAAGCAATGCGTGGCAGATGGTTATCTAGAATTAAGGGAAATTGATGAAAAGACGATGAACGAAGCACAAACCTATTGTAGTTCTTATAAGAAAGGAGAAGGATTCTACGCCACTTGGAGGTTGCGCAAAATGCTTGGAATGAAGAATCCCCAGTATGACAATTTGCGTGAGGTAAGCCCTGGTATAAAAGCCTATATTAAGGCTGTTGAGAAGTTTTGTATGTATTTCGTTGGCAAGCATCGATGGATGTGGCCACTGATAAAAATGTTAGATAAAAACAAGAAAAATTAAGGAATATGAAAAAAGTTGCAATTTGGTCTTCGCTGAAGTTCACCAACTATGGTGATGACCTTCAGGCATTGGCTTATGCCGAGTTCATTAAATCGTTAGGCTATGAAGTAAAACTCTTCCAACTGGATAAAGGTTTGGCTGAGATGTATGGTGTGGAGACCGTACAAACCATTGATGAGCTGTGTAAAGATGTTAATCTTTGTATTATTGCCGGTGGTGGATTATTATCTCCTTTCAACTTCTTGCGTCGGACACTTAACAAATCTTATGCGGAATGGGAACTAATGTTTAAGGAGCTATATCGTGCCACACAGCAATATGGAACAAAATTTTGTGCTATTTCAATGGGTGGCGACGGCAAAGATCACTCACCATTTCTGATGTATGGAAAGTGGCGTAGAAAGTTGTTTGCGTCGCCTAACTTCCTAAATGGTGCAGTGAGACTAAAAGGTGATGTAGAGCAGATGAAGAAGTTTGGAAAGGACTTCCAATTCTTCCCTGACATGCTATTCAAATCGCCAGATTTCTTCGAGACACAGCCGCTTCCACCAACAAATAAAATCCGTGTTGGCCTGAACTTCAAAATTAACCACAACTACAAGTATCTTGACAGGAAACTTCTGAAGGATATGCTGGAGTATTCTGAGACCCATGATGATATTGAATTCCATTTTACCACTACTCACATGGATTATGTGGGTTTGAACTATCAATATGTGCCTGAACACGAAACGGAAAACCTAAGGATTGACAAATATCAGTCACCCAAACAGCTGTTAGGGGTTCTAGAGTCGTGCGATGTGTTTGTAACCTCAATGCTTCATTTGGGATTGACCGGACTAACAAAAGGTACTCCATTCATCAGTTATAGAGGACCTGGTAAAGCCAAATCTTTCTTAAGATCGATAGGAGGTGATTGGGCTATTGTTGATGACAATATTTCATTCTCTGAACTACGCGAACAGTTCTTCTTGAAGAAAAAAGAAGACTTGTATGCGAAGTATAATGTGCAGGCGTTGGAACGAATGAAAAAAGAAAGCGCAATGAATTATGAATTCTGCAAGAACATTGTAGAAAAATACGCTTAAACCATCCTGTTATGAAAAATGCCAAAATAATCAATTTGCCTAAAATAGGTGATGATAGAGGAAACCTATCTATCATAGAGCAGATAAAGCAAATACCTTTTGAGATAAAACGCGTTCATTGGATATACGACGTCCCTGGCGGAATGGACAGAGGAGGGCATGCATTTAAACAGACTGAGGAATTTATTGTTGCTCTTTCTGGAAGTTTTGATGTGGTTGTTGATAATGGGACAAACAAAATGACCTATCCACTGAATAGGTCATATTTTGGCTTGTATGTGCCCAAAGGAATGTGGCGCACAATGACAAACTTCTCTACAAATTCCTTGGCTTTGGTACTATCATCTACAGAGTATGATGAGTATGATTACGTTTCAGACTACAAAGAATTCAGGACTTGGCGTAAAGATCCTTCAAAGGTTCCCACAATTTCAGATGCAAGAACATCTGTAAAGCTCAACAACCCTTTGAATAAGAACATGATGGATGAAGGTAAGAGTGTTTTCGACTGTTCACTCTGCGAATTAAATAAGATGCATGACAGGGAAGGAAATCTGACATATATGTATGAAAATATTCACGTGCCTTTCCCCATTAATAGGGTTTTCTACAGTTATGATGTACCTGGCGGTGAAGACCGGGGCGCACATGCACACAAAAGTTGCCATCAGTTCTTAATAGCTGCCAGTGGTGCTTTCGAGGTGGCTCTTGATGATGGCGTTAATAAACGCACAGTTTTGTTGAACCGTCCTTTCTGGGGGCTTCATGTTCCTCCTGGCATTTGGGCATCAGAACAAGGCTTCTCTTCAGGAAGTATATGTTTAGTACTTGCTTCCGAAGGCTACTCCGAGGAAGATTATATACGTAATTATGATGATTATTTGGAATATATAAAAAGTCAAAGATAATGGTTAAATTATTAGATTTACAGGCGATCACCGCAATGCATGGTGATGAATATAAGGCTGCTATCAATAGAGTTGTAGATTCAGGCTGGTTCCTACAAGGAAATGAGAATAAGCAGTTTGAAGCTGATTACGCAAAATATATTGGCACTGATAATTGTATCGCAGTTGCTAATGGACTGGATGCGCTATACCTCCTGATGCGAGGCTATAAGGAGATGGGCATAATGCAGGACGGTGATGAGATTATCGTACCTGCCAATACTTATATTGCCACCATCATAGCAATAACACGTAATAATCTCGTGCCTGTATTGGTTGAGCCAACATGGGATCATCTTGAAATTGATATCGACCAGATTGAGAAACATATTACTCCTAAAACTAAGGGAGTCATGATAGTTCACCTCTATGGTCGTATAGCATATAATGACAAGTTAGGTGAGATTTGCAAGCAACACGGTTTTAAACTGATGGAAGACTGTGCTCAGAGCCATGGTTGTGCATGGAAAGGTGTTAAGACTGGCGCTCTTGGTGATGCTGCTGCCCACTCATTCTATCCAGGTAAGAATCTCGGCGCATTTGGCGATGCAGGTGCAGTTACGGCCAATGATCCAGAGTTGGCATCTGTAATCAGAGCTTTAGCAAACTATGGTAGTCAGAAGAAGTATGTTTTCAAGTATGTTGGTATGAATAGCCGTATGTCTGAGCCTGATGCTGCTGTGCTTGATGTCAAACTGAAATATCTCGATGAGGATAATGCAAAGCGCCAGCAGTTGGCAGCATATTATTATGAGCACATTAATAATCCATTGATCACTCTTCCAAAGAGAATAGCTGATGAGAATAACGTTTATCATCAGTTCCCTATATTTTGTGAGCGTCGTGATGAGTTGCAGCAATATCTCACTGAAAATGGTATTCAGACTCTGATACACTATCCAATACCTCCTCACAAACAGGAATGTTATAAGGAATGGAATGAGCGTAGCTATCCTATAACAGAAAAGATACATGCTCAGGAACTGTCAATACCAATGAATCAGGTAATTTCTCAGACAGAGGCTGAAGATGTAATACGTGTGCTTAATACATTTAAATAAAGATGATGACTTTTTGTACCCTGTTTGATTCTAATTATATTAGCAAGGGAATCGCTTTATATTTATCAATAGCCAAGCATACAGATGATTTTCTATTGTATGTGATGGCTATGGATAGAAAATGTGAGGACATATTAAAGCAGCTAGCCTTTAAAAACATGATGGTGGAATGTATTGAAGATAATATGTTCCCAGCCTTGAATGAGGCAAAACACAATAGATCTAAGGCTGAGTTTTGTTGGACTTGTGGTTCTGTTGTGACTCACTTATTTTTTGAGAAATATAACCTACAGGAGATAACATATTTAGACTCAGATCTAATGTTCTTCAATACTCCAAAGATTATCGATGATGAGCTGAAAAGTAAAAATGCTTCCGTCGGATTGAGCCCTCATTTTATTCCTAACACGCTTTTTGGTATATATTGTGTACAGTATGTATATTTTCGTAGAGATGATAATGGTATTGCTTGTCTAAATTGGTGGAAAAATGAGTGCTTGAATTGGTGCTATTCAAAGTTGGAGGATGGAAAATATGGCGATCAGAAGTACTTGGACTATATGCATGATAAATTTGAAGGAGTTGTTGATATAGAGAACCGGGGGGCAGGTATAGCTAATTGGAACATGGAACAGTATGTCTATGATTTTAGCAATAACACGTTAAAACACCAAGAAAAAGAATGGCCAATCGTTTTTTTTCACTATAATGGGCTTAATACATCTGTGAAGGATGGTCAACTGCAATTTGTTCATGGTAAATTCTTTACGAAGAGTGTAATGATGGGGTTTATTAAACCTTATGCAGAATTGTTAAAAGAAGTGTATCGAGATTATCTTAATGAGAAGGTAAGTGGTTTCTCCTATAGACCACTCAGTGTATGGAAAAATACAATGAATGGTATATGGGTTTACATCCGGAATCATTCTTTACCAATAAAGTTGGAAAGAGCTTTCATGAACTATAAATACTCAGAAAGGAAATCACCCTATAGCGAAAGATGAGAGTAACAGATTACGGGACTACTGTTGAATGCGAAAAGTATGAATAAATATGAAATATAATATGTATTACTTCGCATGACTTTAAACATTTTATTTAAGACAACTATATCATGCTAGTTGAGAGTAGAATATACTATCCTAAATATTATGCCAAGGGCAGCGATGGGAGTCATTTCAAAAGTATAACTACAGAAATGAGTCAACTGATAATAATTGATAAAGACGATTTTAACAACAAGATTATATCTGGGAGAGAATTAATATGTTGAGATTATCAAATTTATGCATCGTAGAATCACAAGATGCTCTTAATGATATCCCCGAAGGGAAGGTGCTGATAAACACCATCAATGCACACTCGTTTAACGTGGCGCAAAAGGATGAACTGTTTGCAGAGGCACTGGCAAAAGGGGATTACTTGATCCCCGATGGAGCAAGTATTATTAAGGCCTGCAAATGGTTGAAGGCAAAGAGTCAGCCTAAAGAGCGTATTGCGGGATGGGATTTGTTTGCCTTTGAAATGCAAAGGCTCTATAATAAAAGTAAGAGGGAAGATGGTAGAGGAAAGGTAATGTTTATGGGAAGTTCGGAGAAGGTGTTGGCGCTTATACGTGAGCGGGCATCCAAGGATTATCCTAACCTGGAGGTAGTAACTTACTCACCACCATATAAACCTAAGTTCAGCGATGAGGATAATGCAGCTATCATTAAGGCCATTGATGAGGCTAACCCTGATTTGCTATGGATAGGCATGACCGCCCCCAAGCAGGAGAAATGGACCTACCAGCACTGGAACGAGCTGAACATCCACTGCCATGTAGGCACCATCGGCGCCGTATTCGATTTTTACGCAGGCACAGCACAACGGGCTCCAGAGTGGTGGCAGGAACACTCCTTAGAATGGCTGTATCGCCTGATTAAGGAACCAAAGCGTATGTGGCGTCGCTATGTACTAGGCAATCCGCTTTTCCTTTGGAACATCCAGAAGGAAAGACGTTAACGAAGATGGCACTTCTCAAGGAGAATGTACCACCAAAACTTAATCTGGTCAATAAGCCATTGTATCATCTTGCCTGCAAATGTAACAAGAATTTTTGAATTAACAATGTAATTTAGAAAAAAAAGGCCTGGATATCGTGAGATATCAATATAAATAAATCGTTATGTGGCAGGTTTCTGCTGCCGGAGGCTCTCGCAATCAAAATGCGAGAGCCTTTTTTGTATATTTTGCGCAATAAAATGCAGCCGCGAAACGTTTTATAATAAAAAACTATGGAAAAAATAACTAACTATCTAAACAGATGCTTGAGCATCTTTCATGTCAGGAAGAAATCTGAACAGGTTTATCCACGTCTTTTGCGATTTATAAACGAGGCTCATCGCGATGGGGTGATGGGGGATGCACGCTATGCCGTGGCGCTTAGTAAGGCGCGCAAACTTGAGCGATTCCTATTTATTATCGGTCGCCCAACGATGCCATTAAACGCCTTTAACACTGATATGGTGCTGCGGTTCCGCCAGTTCGTATACGATGAGTATAAGTATGTGCCGCAGTTCCCGGCCCTCTACCCTCGCGGCGCTGGGCATCGGCCACCTACCAGACGACTCAAAGATACCACCGTGGTACACGATCTGAAGCTGATACAGGCTTTCTTTGCCGAGCTTGAGAACACAGGCGAGATTGACCGTTCTCCGTTCCGAAGGATCTCGATGGAGAAACGACGTCACATGATGCACGTGATGTATGACGCGCCGATATTCCTGAGGGCTGATGAACTGAAACAGGTGATGGCGACCAAAGTACCGCAAGAACTGCAATGGGTAAAGGACTTGTTTGTGCTGAACAGTGCCATTGGTTGCCGAATAAGCGACCTGCTGCGGCTGACGATGGACAAGGTTGCGACCTCAGAAGACGGCATACCGTACATCCACTATTTCCCATCGAAAACCTCAAAGATGCAATCAACAAATCAGGAGGTGCTGACTCCGCTGATTGAGCCTGCCTTAGAGATTATCAACAGGACGCACTTGAAACTGATGGCACCCAACCTGAAATATGGCAAGCAGCGCTATAACATGGCCCTGAAACAGCTATTGAAACTCTGCGGCATAACGCGTCCTGTTAGTATATACAACCATGAACTGGGCGACAACGTCTACAAGCCGCTATATGAGGTGGCGACATCGAAACTTGCCCGAAAAACGCATATAGATATGCTTAACAAAGTGCAGATAAACTTTTATGCTGCCGGCTTGCATCGGGCGGGCTCGGATGCAGTGTTCAGATACACTAACCTAGAACTCGTAGATCGATACCGGCTACTGAAAGCTGCGTTTGGACTATAAAGCCCGCCTTTCATACCTATCAAACCAAAAAGGAAACCTCCGTTTGTCGAAACAATGACAAACGGAGGTTTTTTCGTTTATTCATGCTAAAACCCATTAATAGACCTTAATAATGTATAATACTCACTCGCAACACTTTCTAATTGTTCCGTGTACGGAATACCCTTAAAATTTAAAATTAGTACCTTCGTGGCGGATTGAGGGACAGACTTCCTCTAAAGTTAGTTTTTTATTAATTTAAATTCATATTTTTATGTCTGAAATAGAAATAAATGAAAAAATTGCCGAGATAATTCTCGACGTAGTTAACAGTTATCCTGGACTGAAGGGGAAAATTGTAAAAGACTACCACATCAGTCGCCGTATTCTCACCCCTAAAAAACTCTTTCGCGCTGATTGGTCAACGAGATTCAGACTGAGATTGGCCATCTATCAGAACATACCTGATGCAGATTATCTCCAGATGCTAAAGGACATTAATGAAGAAACTATGACTTTTGCTGATCTCGAAGACGGATCGCCTGAGGCTCTCATCAAGGCTCATGCAGGTTCACCCATCAACAGAAAACGCTAAATTCCATTCCAACCATGAAACCTTCGGATATAAAGCCCTCTGACCAGATTAGAGTATCGATTTTCAAAAGTCTCGACTCGTATGAGAGCCGGGCTGTGCTACTCGAAGAGATTATGTGGTGGATACGCCATGAACAGAGTGTAAAACAGAAACAAGAGCTTTACCACCATCTTGTCTACGCCGTGAGCAAGCAAAAGGCCAAGGAGCAGGTTAAGGAACACATGATGCCCGCCTTCAGCGTTGGAGTGCTCTTTAAGGGCTGCGGGCGCAGAGTTACCGACATTGCCCAGGCAACAGGTCTGGCACTTTGTGATATCGACGATATTGAACCTAATCAGATGGATAGCGTTAGGAGCAAGATCTGCCAAGATCCGCATACTCTTATATGTTATGAAACCATCAGTCACAAGGGCTTCAGGACTATCTTCCGCTTTGTGCGCGAAGAGAATGGTCAGCCGCTGCACATCAACTGCGAGGCCTATCCTGCTGCATGGAAGAAGGGGAATGAGCACTATCGTGAGCTAACCGGTCTGGATTACGACCATGCCTGTTCAGACTATGGACGTCTGTCGGGCATGGCTCACGATTCCAATGCTTATTTCAACCCCGATGCAGAGCCATTCGTAATCAGTGATCAAGAAATGCTGGAAGCCAGCAACGAGGCTGCTCCAGCTGAACCAGGCAAACCGCGAAAGGTATACGATGCAGGCTCACAGAATGCCACACCAAAGGCAGCTTGGCTTTCGGTACAGCGACTTCTAAGTCATCGCGGACTGAGTTACACACCCGGTCATCGCCACGATTATATGGTCCAGGCCTGCTATCTGTTCTGTCGCTTCGGCGTAAACAAAGACGAGCTTGACACCTGGGCACAGCAGGAGTGGAGCGACATGCCCCAGAAGGAGCGCACAAACATTATCAGTCACTGTTTTAAACACAGTCAGAGCGAATACGGCACCTGGCGTTTAAACGGCACGTCGAAAGGCGGCGGCAGTAAGCGTGAAACGATGACGACCTACGAAATACGCGCCTGGCTTGAAGACCACTATCGTGTGTACTATAATCTAGTGACCGATCAGAGCGTGTTCCATAAGAAGTCAGAGCCTGAAAATGTACAGTTTCTTGATGATCGCGCGATTGAAAACATGCGCTGCGAAATGGAACAAGACACACGCAAAATAGTATTACCCCGCGACGAGATGAGTGTGCTGAAAAGCGATTATGCCCGACTATTTCATCCAGTGCGAGTCTATATCAACTCGCTTGACGAGTGGGACGGCATCGACCGTGTGGCCCAGCTGGCATCCTTCGTTACTGTTGAACCCACGCAAGCCGACATGAGCATCGAAAAAGCTCAGGAACAGTTCTTTTGGGCACTGCACAAGTGGCTGGTAGGCTTGGTTGCTACCTGCCTGAGCGACCGCGAGCGCAACGAACAGGTGCTGACGTTAATCGGAGAACAGGGCGGCTATAAAACCAACTTTTTCCGCCATATTCTGCCACCGCTATTACGGGAATATTTCTGGGAAAACAACCACAACTCATTCTCAAGTAAGGACGATAAGATAGCGCTAACAGAAAACTGCATTGCCGACATCGAAGAGATAGAGGCTTTTAACGACAGGGATACCGCCGAACTCAAGTCGCTCATCTCGGCATATCTCATCAAGGAGCGCCGTCCTTATGCCAAGTTCCGCACGCCTAAGGCCCGTCTGGCTTCGTTCTGCGCCACAGGCAACACCCAGCGTTTTCTTACCGACCTTACCGGAAACCGCCGATGGTTCTGCTTCCTGGTAAAGAAAATCAAGAAACCTTGGGATTGGGAAATCGACTATCGGCAGCTCTACGCCCAGTTGCGCGACGAATATCTTAATGGATTCCAGTACTGGCTCGAGAAACCAGAGGAAAAGCGCTTAGAAGCTATGAACGCCCCCTTCCGCGTAATTACCAAGGAAGAAGAGCTCATCAACGCCCGACTGGCTAAGCCTCGCGGCAATCAGCCATTTAAACGTATGAGTGCCACCATGATTTCAATCTATCTTACTGGTTATCTCAACGCCCAACTTAGTGTTAAGAAGATTAGCGAGATTATGCGATTGCTGAAATACCGCAGCACAAACGTTCATGGTGTAGAGTATTTCCACGTAGTAGAGTTAATGCAACCGCCTGAGCCTGAGGAAGATGATACAATATTTTGAACCCTGAAGGTGGGCGAGGTTGACGACTTTCGCACAACTTTTACATTTATATTTATTTAGCTCACCGATAAATAAATGCATTTACAAAAGTCTGCATGTTAACAACCACCTCGCCAACCCAACAATCGCACAACCGTCTCATTATTAATCAATTATAAGCAAATGATAGCAAAATCACCAATTAAGACACTTAACAAACGCCGTTTGGCTCGTTATTATTATCCTGACATAAAGCCAAAATCAGCTGTAGAGAAACTAAAGTCTGAAGTCTACGGATGCCCGGAACTAGTGGCTGAGCTTGAGAAAACCCATTTCATTTGGCAAAAGTGGGATCTAACACCTAAGCAGTTAGAACTCATCTGCTATTACCTTGGTGAACCCTGATTTTTCTCTAGGTACTTTTCAATTGCAAAGCAGTTAGAATGCAAAAATTTCCTAGGTACTTTTCAAAAGAAAAATAAAAGGGCGGCGAAAGGCGGCAGAAGGCCATGAAAGGCGGAATTCCGCCAACCGAATGTTGTATCTTTGCCATTGCTAACAAGTTGCAATGGCGAGTAAAGGCTGCGGCTCAGCATAGCTCGAGCGAGCTCGGCTCTGCATTCACCTTGCACTTCACTTGTAGTATCTTAAATTATTAATTATTATGGCTATTAAAGTAAAAGCAATGGAGCGTCAGCTCAAAGTGGGCAAGGACGCTGGTCAGTATCGATTTATGATGCAGGCCGAAATTTACAACACGTTGACAGCTCAGAAGGTAATCAGTGAAGCTTCAGTACGAAGCGGTATCGCCGAAGGAGCACTCAGTGCGGCATGGGATGCCATCGGACAGGTAGTGAAGGTGTGGGCCACCGAGGGTCACTCTATCGCAATCCCAGGCTTAGGCAACATGCGATTCGGAGTGAGAGCAACATCTGTTGATGATGTCAACAAGGTTAGCAGCGGTCTGATTACCGCACGTCGAGTAATCTTCACCCCAAGTGTTGAAATCAAGGATGAGTTGAAATCAACATCGATCAACATCACCTGTTTCGATCGCGATGGAAAGATTGTCAAGCGTGTAACATCAAGTGATCCTGGAAAGATTGAGGACCCTGAGGATCCCAACAACTCTAGCTCAGAGAACCAGAATCAGAACAACACTCAACCATCCGGCGACGTCCCCGGCGAGGGTGATTAATTAACCACAGGGGGCGTGAGGAAGTGATTCAGGGATGATGCTATAGCGAAACCAGTTCCTATAGAGTTCACAAAATCCATAATACCGCTATTAAGTTCATCTGGTCACCATTCGCGCTCCTTTTTCTCTCTTCTATCTTACATCTTACTTCTTCCATCTTACATCAAACTTTTTTAATTATGAAAATGAAATCGTCATATTGGATATCTTTATTCAAATTCCTATCAATGTTCTTCGGATCACTCGCCGGTTCAGCGTTCTTCACAAGTTGCATAGGATGAATCATGTAGATTCTATATTCGTATATATATTATGAAATCATTAAATCACGACGCAGTAAAACTCTTAATCTGCCATTGCAGCGCCACACGCTGTGACCGCCCATTCAGTGTAGAGAACCTGATTGCAACAGGCGAGGCAAAATTCGGCCAGGTAAGTTATCACTATTACATCCGTCTGAATGGCGACATCATTCCCCTGCTGCCAGAGTCGGCACGTGGCGCCCACGCCCGACACTACAACCACTGTTCTATTGGCATCTGCTACGAAGGAGGCATCGACACTAAAGGCAACGCTGCCGATACCCGCACCGAAGCCCAGAAGCATGCTATGTACGAGCTCTTGAAGGACCTGACCAAGGAATATCCAGACGCCCGCATCATGGGCCACTGCGAACTCCCTCATGTCATCAAGAAATGTCCCGGATTCAAAGCCTCGGAATTCTACGCCGACCTCCAGCCAGAGAATCGGTAATAATAACAGCAGCAGCAACTTCGAAATGAAGTTGCTGCTGTTGTTTTACCAAGAAAAACACACTTTTTCTCTAAAAAACTGCAGATTTTGGCATAAAAGTTGCCATTATATCAGAAAAATATCTATCTTTGCACCCAGAAAACGTTTTCAAAATGAGCAATTCAAGAACTATAAACATCAAAAACCCTTCCAGAAAACTGGAGGAACATATCCGCAAAATTGGCGTTCAGAAGTATTTGTGGATTGAGAAATTGTGCTCAGACGAAACCGAGCCCACAAAAACTATCTACGTCAGATGACAGAGGTTTATTCACTGTACTCTGAGAGTGGCGACGAGTATAAGCTACAGTTCACAACCGACCGTAGCGGTATTATTGCAGACGATTTGTTAGACCAACTCAATGCACAAGGCATAGAAGTCGTAGAGATTGGCTTAGCCCGTGTAAAGGGGCAGAACGTCACTAGTCATAAGGTTCTGTATCAGATAGAAGAATGTATTGCCGATCTAATGCAACGTATGCCCAATGTTATCCTGAGTTACTTTTGCGATTTCATCCATCTTGTGCCTAGCCAGAAAAAGAACATGACGGTTCAGGAATACCGCAGCCGAATGTTCTCAGCCATGTTTAAAAGATATATCTCACAGAATCAGAAATTGGATATGTACGATGATGAAATCAAAATTGACGGCGTAACAGAACCTTTCTTCTTCCATGTCATCTACCATAAGCATCATCAACATTTTGCTGAGAGGATTGCCGAGGGCCATATCAAAGATTTCGGCAAGCCCGATGAGGAATGATTCTCATCGGCTTTGCCGAAATCTAATATAATTGTATTTAATAACTAAAACTCTCTGTTTTTACTTCTGCTGCATATCCTCTCTTGGTTATATAGTTTCTTATCTCATCAGCATCTTCTTGAGCTTTCTCAAAACCACCGTCCATATAGAATACGGTAATGCCTGTCAACAGTCTTTTGTCTAAATAATGCTCAATATATGGTTTTCCATTATGATAACGTATATTGGAATTATCTGATTTAAGTTCAAATACTAGCCTCCACTCCCTTTCTTTGCTCCATCGCTCCTCTTTTAGACAAAACACTTTTTGCATAATATCATTTTCCATCATTATGAAAGAAACAACTTTTTCGCGTGCCAGCAGAGAAAACTTTCCATATTTTGCTTGTAAGACAGGAATTGAATTATAAGTGCTACTAATCATCTTACTGTATTCATCTGCATACTCCTCCAATTTACTTATCGGTTCGTATTCACAATCCACAAGTCCTCCAGTAAGGAAACCAACACCTAATTCACTTAAATCAAACTCCAAACGATATGAAGCATTTTTAACCTAATTAAGTTAACCAACAAACGACCTCAATTATCACAATCCGCAACAGTCATGATATAATTTTATCAGATGATGAATCGACAAATCTATCAGCGGTTCATACATAAAACTATTGATA
>Ga0310695_10005598_pt1 | contig 21798 bp, 28 predicted proteins | sample RumenRJG_04DNA_FD_203882 | JGI IMG/M metagenome (GOLD analysis project Ga0310695, IMG submission 203882) | Bovine rumen microbial communities from Lethbridge, Alberta, Canada - RJG_04 (v2) (version 2) | ecosystem: Host-associated > Mammals > Digestive system > Stomach > Rumen | place: Canada...
CGCGACGCTTATGAAGATTGAAGGATATGGTCTCACGCGGAGGCGCGGAGAGGCGGAGAGTGCAGAGAATGAGAATGGTGGGAAGATCCGTAACGGCGGCTCGCTCGGCGGCAAGGCGCTGGAGATCGGCACGGAGAACCAGACTAAGCTCTGCGGCGGGCCGGTGAAGGGGGCGCTCTTTGACTTCCATCCGCAGCTGGACGAGTACCTGAAGACGCATCTCTTCGGCGACATATTCGCGCGCGCCAACGTCGACTGGCGCACGCGCGAGATCGTGACGATCGCCGCGCTCGCAGCACGTCCCGAGACGGCTCCGCAGATGAAGGCACATATCACCATCGGAAAGGTGAACGGCGTGACGGACGCGCAGGCGGAGGCGATACTGCGCCGCGTGCAGCGTCCGGGCGATCCCGCGAACCTGCCCGCCGAATGGTCGCCGATTCCCGTCGGCGAGCTGAACACGGCGTACGCGAAGTACTTCATCGGCAACAGCTACCTCCACAAGCTGACGCTCGATCAAGTTCCGGCATTCGGCGTCACGTTCGAGCCGGGATGCCGCAACAACTGGCACATCCACCACGCGAAGACGGGCGGCGGGCAGATGCTCATCGTCACGGCGGGAGAAGGCTACTACCAGGAGTGGGGCAAGCCGGCGCGTCGGCTCAGGAAGGGCGACACGGTGAACATCCCCGCGAACGTCAAGCACTGGCACGGCGCCGCGCCGGACTGCTGGTTCCAGCACATCGCGCTCGAAGTGCCCGGCACGGAACAGTCAAATGAGTGGTGCGAACCGGTCGATGCCGCGGCGTACGCCGATGCAACGAAGTAAGGACTTCAAAGGAAAGGAAACCGAAATGAACAGAAAAGAATTCATCAAGGCAATGGGCGCGGTCGCGGGTGTGGCGGCGTTCGGAAAAATCGGCTTCACCGAGGAAGGAACGAAGAAAGTGAACAATAGCATCGTAATCTACTTCTCGCACACGGGCGAGAACTATTCCGTCGGATTCATCACCGTCGGCAACACCGCGAAGGTCGCGAAGGAAATCGCGCTTGAGACCGGCGCGGCGACATGGGAGATCAAAGAGAAGAAGCCCTATCCCGAGAAATACACGCCGTGCATCGAGGTCGCGAAGAAGGAAATGCAGGCCAAGGCGCGTCCGGAGTTCGTCGGCGAGGCACCCGACCTCTCGCAGTACGACACCATCTATCTCGGCTACCCGAACTGGTGGGCGGACGCGCCGATGATCGTATATTCGTTTCTCGACAAGGCGAAGATCGAAGGCAAGACGATACTCCCGTTCTGCACGCATGAAGGTTCCGGGCTCGGCTCGACCGCGCGCAAGCTCGCGGCGGCGTATCCGAAGGCGAAGGTGGAGCTCAAGGGGCTCTCGCTCTACGGGCACGTCGCGCAGAACGAGCCGGACGAGGTGAAGAACGCCGTCGCCAAGTGGCTCAAGCAACTCGGCAGGTGAACCACCATACGGAATGTAGAACTTTTATCACGCAGAGATGCTGAGATTGCAGAGGAGAATAATGTTTGTGCGGTAACAAACTCTGCACACTCCGCTTCTCCGCCTCTCCGCGTGAGAGAAACAATAAAGGAAAAACGAAAATGAACAAACTAATAATAGGAGGATTTGCAATGACACTGGCAGCAGTGGCTAACGCCGTTGAACTCACGCAGGACTGGGACAAGACGTTCCCGAAGTCCGACAAGGTGGAACACGCCAAGGCGACGTTCAAGAACCGTTTCGGCATTACGCTTGCGGCGGACGTGTACAAGCCGAAGGTGGGGAATGAAAAGCTTGCGGCGATTGCGATTTCCGGGCCGTTCGGCGCTGTGAAGGAGCAGTCGTCCGGACTCTACGCGCAGACGCTCGCCGAACGCGGCTTCCTCACCGTAGCGTTCGATCCATCCTTCACGGGCGAATCGGGCGGTGTGCCGCGTTATGTGGCCTCGCCCGACATCAACACGGAGGATTTCCAGGCGGCGGTCGACTACCTCGTCTCGCGCGATGACGTGGACGCAGAGAAAATCGGAATTCTCGGCATCTGCGGCTGGGGCGGTCTCGCCATCAATGCGGCGGCGGTCGATACGCGTGTCAAGGCGACGGTGGCTTCGACGATGTACGACATGACGCGCGTGACGGCGAACGGCTACTTCGACAAGGAGGACAGCGCGGCGGCGCGCAAGGCGAAGAAGGAGGCGATGAATGCCCAGCGCATAAAGGACTTCAAGTCCGGAACATACGAGCTTGGCGGCGGTGTTCCTGACAAGCTGCCAGACGATGCACCGCAGTTCGTGAAGGACTACTACGCCTACTACAAGACGCCGCGCGGTTACCATGCTCGCTCGCTCAACTCGAACGGAGGATGGAACAAGACGTCCGCGCTCTCGTTCATCAACGCGAAGCTTCTCGCTTACGCGGGCGAGATCGAAAGCGCGGTGATGGTCGTCCACGGCGAGAAGGAGCACAGCCGCTACTTCGGAGAAGATGCCTTCAAGATGCTCAAGGGCGACAACAAGGAGCTTGTCATCGTTCCCGGCGCGTCGCATTGCGATCTTTACGACGGCGGTGGGAAGGGCGCGATTCCCTTCGACCGCATCGAGGCGTTCTACAGAAAGTACCTGAAATAGCTTATATTCCATCTGCCTAGATATATCTCACGCCAAGTTCGCAAAGTACGCGAAGTAATAATTTTAGGATGACATTGCGAACTTTGCGGACTTGGCGTGAGACAAACATGCCCAGTGCCGAGCAGTCCAACGAATGGTGCGAGCCCGTGGACGACAAGGCGTATGCCGAAGCGACGAAGTAGCCTGACGTAAATTGTGGTATACTACTGCTCATAAGAAGGGCAAGCACGATGACAGAACAAGAACAGATTGAGGCGAAGCTGAGCGAGGCGTTCCACCTCATGTACGACGGGCTCCCCGAACCCGTGCAACTATGCCACAAGACGTGCCGCGTGATCGCGGTCAATCCGGCGTGCGAGCGCTACGGACGCAAGCCTGGCGTCGTCTGCGCACAGGGGTGCCCCGGACTGAAGGCCGGCCTCTGCCGCCAGGCGCAGATGCGCAAGGTCGGTACGACAACATGGCTCTACACGGAGAAGACGGAGACCACCCCGCGCATGACCACTTTCTGGATTCCGGTCGCCGGGAATCCTGACTACTACGTCCACTTCGGCATCGGCGTGACCATCGACTACGCCGCCCGGACGACCGAAGAGCAAGCCTAATGCCATCTAAGGCCAAGTCAATGAAACTGTTTTTGGTCCTAACCACAACACTTGCTACGCTCACATAGGGCATCGCCAAAACAAAGGAGACACGCATGGAAACGAATACCGTCTATCAATTTACCGTCAAGGGACGCCAGGGCGAGGACGTGTCGCTCGCGGACTACAAAGGCAAGGTTCTGCTTATTGTGAACACTGCCACCCGCTGCGGCTTCACGCCACAGTACGAAGGCCTTGAATGGATGTACGGCCAGCACAAGGACAAGGGCTTTGAGATCCTGGACTTCCCCTGCAATCAGTTCGGCCAGCAGGCGCCCGGCACCGACGATGAGATACACGCGTTCTGCGTCGTGCACTACAAGACGGCATTTCCGCGGTTTGCAAAGGTTGACGTAAATGGAGACAATGCCGCGCCGCTTTTCAGGTTCCTCACGGAAAACTCGAAGTTCGAGGGATTTCCGCAAGACGGCAAATTCGCGACGACCCTCGCGAAGCTGCTGGCCGAAGCCGATCCGGACTTCGCGAAGACGCCATCCATCAAGTGGAACTTCACCAAGTTCCTCATCGGACGCGATGGGCGCATTGTCCGCCGCTTCGAGCCTACCGCCCCGCTTTCGGCCATAGAAGCGGAGGTTGAAAAGGCACTGCGGCAGTCCTTATGACATCGGCAAAGCCAAGCACGCGACTGCCGTGTTCAAGCTTAATCAAGAAAGGGAAGCAAAAATGAACATTCACGGAAAGACGAAGGGGACGTCCCTTGAAAAGACGATTGCCCAGCTCGCCGCCGGCGAAGCCATGGGCGGAGCGATGTACTACGCGCTCGCGCGCATTGCCAGACACCTCGGATACGAGGATGTCGCGGATGAGTTCATCGAGCTTGGCAACCAGGAGACGAACCACGGCGGGTTCTACGCCACGCTTAACGGAAAGTATCCGATTGACAAGGCCGCGTTCTGGAAACTCGTCGCCGGGCTTTCCAAGGCCGAGTTCAAGGGCGAAACAAACATCGGCGCACTTGCTCAAAAGCTCTCGGACATGGGCATTCCGGAGGCGGCGGAGGCTGTCAACGAGTTTGCCGAACAGGAAAAGCACCACGGCGAGGTAACGAAAGCGATACTGGAGAAATACGCCCCTGAGTTCCTTGAGCAGAAGCTGGACGTCAAGAAATTCGTCTGCCCTCTTTGCGGCTACGAGTACGAGGGCGACATCGGCTCCGAACCGGACGACTACAAGTGTCCTATCTGCGGAATGCCGAAGAGCGCGTTCAAGGAAGAGGCCTAAGAATCGGTCGAGAAATGAACAAAAACGAGATGTAGGTAAATCTTGTAAAACAAAAACATCCCATAACAGAAAAGAGAAACAAGCGATGAACATTCTGATTCTCCAGGGTTCGCCGAGGGCGAACGGAAACACCGCCTGGATGGCGGAGGAATGCCGCAAGGCCGCCGAGGCGGCCGGGCACACGGTGACTCTCGTCGATGTGGCGCACAAGAAGATCGCGGGCTGCATGGCCTGCGAATACTGCCACGGGAAGGGCAACGGCGCGTGCGTCCAGAAGGACGACATGCAGGAACTCTATCCGCTTCTTGCCGAGGCGGAAGTCCTCGTTCTTGCTGCGCCGATCTACTACTTCACGATGTCCGCGCAGATACAGGCGCCAATTCAGCGCATCTACAACATGCAGAAGCCGGGCAAGCTGAAGAAGATGGCGCTTCTGCTCTCCTCCTATTCCCCAAACGTGTACGACGGCGCAATCGGGGAGTATCACGGCATCCAGCGCTATTGGGGCGTAGAAGATGCCGGCATCGTCACCGCGAAAATCGACGAGCAGAAGGCTGACGCCACCCGCGACAAGATCCTCCAATTCGTCAGTCGGCTTTGATTTATCCTGCCACAATCAGAGAAAGGAACTATAAAAATGAGCATAGCGATAAAGCCTGTCCGTTTTGCCGAAAACGGCTTCATGACCCGCCCGTTCGCCCTTGGCGGCGAAGGCGCCGAGGGGCTCGACCCCGCGGTGAAATACCGCTCGTGCCTCCAGAACTGGGTGATCGACACGGGAAGCGAAGTCATCCTCGTCGATACGGGCGTTCCCGCGGACTTCCCGTTTGGTGAACCGACAGAGGACGCGACAATCTATGTCGGCAGGAAAATCAAGCCGTACATCGAGGCGCTTGCCGACCTTGGCTACAAGCCGGAGCAGGTCTCGAAGATTCTCATCACCCACAAGCACGCCGACCACACGGGCGCACTGCGCTTCTTCCCGAATGCGCAGATCATCTGCTCGGCTGCCGAGGCGGAATCGGACGAGATCAAGCCGTTCAACCCAACCGTGGCGACGTTCCAGGATGGCCCCTACTACGAGTTCCCGTCGTCGCATCGCATTGCGGACGGCGTGACGTACATTTCCGCGCCCGGTCACACGAACGGCAACTGCATCGTCGCCGTCGAGTCCGACGGGCTTTTCTACCTCATCCATGGCGACGTCACCTACACCGACGTGGCTTTCTACGAGAACAAGCTGTCCGTCGTCTATGAAGACAAGGCCGCCGCCCGCGAGACGCTCGACCGCTGCCGCGCGTTCTGCGCCGCGCGTCCGACCGTCTGGCTCGGCACGCACACGCCGGAGGCGCTGGAAAGCCTTGAGGCGAAGCGCGTCGTCGATCTAGCAAATCCGCCCGCCGTCATTCCCCCGGGGGAGATCGTGTTCAAGACGCCGACCGGAAAGTACGTCTGCTCCGTCTGCGGCTATGTGTACGATCCGGCTGAGCACGACGGCGTCGCGTTCGAGGATCTTCCCGCCGACTGGCGTTGTCCGCGCTGCAAGCAGCCCAAGGACAAATTCAACCGCGCTTAGGAACCAACAATGAAAATCACATCAAAGCTCATCGCGCTTACGTCGCTCGGCCTGGCAACGTTGCTGGGCGGCGGATGCGCCAATATAAAGGAGAACACAAAAATGGACACCATCTATCAGTTCACGGCGAAAGGCCGCAACGGAACGAGCCTTGACCTCGCATCGCTCAAGGGCAAGGTGCTCTTGATCGTCAACACCGCCACGGGCTGTGGCTTCACGCCGCAGTACGCGGGGCTTGAAAAGCTCTACGCCAAGTACCACGACAAGGGGCTTGAGATACTCGACTTCCCGTGCGATCAGTTTGGACACCAGGCGCCGGGGAGCGATGACGAGATTCACCAGTTCTGCGCGCTCAAGTACAACACGTCGTTCGATCAGCTTGCAAAGATCGAGGTGAACGGACCGAACGCCGATCCTGTCTACAAGTTCCTCAAGGCTTCGCGTGCGAAGGACGATGCGCCCGAGGCGGAAATCGCCAAGCTGCGCGAGCTCCTCGCCAAGCACAACCTGGCAGGAGCCAAGGAGCCGGGCGACATCGAGTGGAACTTTACCAAGTTCCTGATCGACCGCAACGGCAACATCGTCAAGCGGTTCCATCCCACGACAACGCCTGAAGCCATCGACGCTGAAATCGCGGACTTGCTGAAATGACGATGAATAAATTAATCGTTGGAGGAATTGCAGTGGCCAGTGCGATAATGACAAACGCCGCCGCGCCCGATTCATGGTTCCAGCACATCGCGCTCGAAGTGCCCGGCACGGAACAGTCCAACGAATGTTGCGAGCCCGTGGACGACAAGGCGTATGCCGAAGCGGCGAAGTAGGGCAAGAAAGGAGCACAATCTATATTCCGCCGGATATGCGTCCACCAAGGGTGTCGCCAGTTCCGTCGCAGTTCACAAACCGCTCATGTTGTAAACTATCTGGGTGGGTGAAATATGATAGGAAAGTTATACAATTAAGTGAGACAAATCGGAAAGGCAATGTTTCAAGGTGGAGGAAGGAGGCCGGACCGCCCGGCGAGGGCAAGGAAAAGAAAATGGGGACCCGCCCCCGCGGGCGTCGCGCGGCGAAACCGAAGGCACGGGCATTGAAAACGATGGCATCCGGTGCGCGTTTCCGGCAGCCGGATGCCCATTTGGCGATACTGCAAAAAATTTTTGCAGACGGTCTGTCGCCTGTCTGATTCCTTTTTTACCGCTTGTCCTTTTTGCCAAGCTCGTCCAGTTTCTTGATAAGTTCGTCGTACTGTTTTTGCTGTCCCTCGCTGGAGGCGTTCTTGTACATGTCGACGCTCTTCTTGACGAGACCGTCGGGCATCGGGACGTCGATCTTGCTGTTGTACTCCTTGAGCTTGGCCTCGAATTCGGATGCGCTGGGAGCGCCGCCGCATCCATAGAGGCCGGCCGACATCACTGCCGCCGCGCACATTGCAATGAATTTTTTCATCTTCTTTTCTTCCTTTCTTCCGCCCCGTCGGTTGCGCCTGCGGGCATGGGGCGACTGCCGGCGGCGGTGCTGGTTGAATTGTCGCTTCCGCGACAAGGCTTTTCATGCCTCTATTGAGATATTCCCGCGACAATGGAAAATCTTACGCGGAATTTTTCATATAATCGCAATGTTTTGTCTCACGCGGAGGCGCGGAGAAGCGGAGGTTGCTGGATGTCGTCCCGTCCGCCGGCGACAGATGCCTGAAACCTTCTCTGCGCCTCTGCGTCTCTGCGCGAGAGCCCAAGGCTCCATTCGTCAGCGCTTTTTGGGATAGACGCGGAGGGATTTCGGTGCTCAGGAGGATGGTCGCGCGAAAGGCCCTCGGCAGAGTGCGCTACATAACGACCGACAACGGCTGCGAGTTCCTCGACCCCGAAAAGATCAAGACCGTGGTCGGCTGCAATATCTATTGCTCCGGCAATTAAAGGGTTTGATTTGCATCAGGGAGGGACGGGCTCTGTTCCGTCCGTCATATGTGGCCGCGACGGAGCGCGGCCCTCCCAATGGATCAACCCCATTTGTTGCCGTTTCTATATTACACCCGCGTCTACGCCTCCTGGGAGAAAGGCTCCGTCGAGAACTGCAACTGCTTCGTCCGCAGGTGGTATCCCAAGGGAACCGACTTCGGCAGATGCACGACGGCGGACATGCACAGGCTCGAGCGCGTCATCAACTCGATCCACCGCAGGCTGCTCGGCGGGAAGACTGCTTACGAGTTCGACACCGCCTTCGCAAAGACGGCATGAGGGGGAGCATCTATGAAACGGAACGAGAATCGCGAAATGCGCGGCGGGGCACCCAGGCGGCGCCCGGGCATCTTAAACAAGCCCGGGCGTATTAGCCTGGGTCGCCGCGCCATCATCAATGTCTATCCCAAGAAAGGAACCCCTTATGAAACTCTTTGAGCTGCTGCCAAGACCCCTCGGGAACATCTTCAGAAAATTGACTCGTTTCTCTTGCAATTCACAAGAACGCGTTGAGTAGATTGTCCTGCTCTTCCTGGGTCTTGTCCACAGTGCCGATAACACCCTCGTCCACAGGGTAACGCAGCGTCAACTGACCGTTTTCGTCTTGGATCTCCACCTGAAAGTTGTGCGGATGATCAACGTATTTTGCAAAGTTAGAATACTCCCACCAATATTTACCGGGTTTGTTGTCATCAAAATTAAGATGCTTGATGGAGCGCATAACCTTCTTCATCTCCGTGCGGCTGTTCTGCGAAAGATCTACTCCGTCAGGGACTTTGCAATAAAGCGCAACGAACTTTGCGATACCATCCATACCCTTGCCGACATTGAGGAAACTATCACGCTTATCGTTGTTGAAGTAGATGTCAGTAATGCGTTCTTGATTATCGGTTTTTGCAGTGGCGGACATGCCGTTGGCATCGTTGACAAGACAGAAGTCGGCAAGGCTCATGCCAAGGTAGTATCTTTTTACGACAACATTCGATTTTGCGGCCTCGTCCGCCCGTCCCCACGCTTCGGCAAGGAGTTTTGCACGGCGTTCGGCGCTCATATACTTGAAGACGTTGCGCAGTTCCCACTTGCTTACGATACGATCGTCCTCGTCTGGTTTGGCCTCACGGAAAACCTTTTCAAGGACGTCGTCGTCAGTGCAGTTTTTGAGCAGTGCTGTGTATGCCTTGCCGAAATCCTTTTCCAGGCCTATTTCGTGCGCCCATGACGGGTCGTCCACAAGAAGATCTTTTATGACGGCCTGGTCTTTGATTGCCGCCGCAGCGGCGGGGCCGGAAGCGCGGTACTGCTGCTCGTTGCCGCGCATTTCTTTTGCCGCCAGACGCAGTTGTGCGGCGAGATCTTTGGCAGGAATGGTCTTAAGCATCTCCTTATGGGAGTCCGTCACTCTTTCGAAGTCCTTGAGCGAGTCGATGATTGCGAAAACAGTGTTTTTGCGCTCGTTGGGGTCTTGTATCTTGTCAATTTCGGACTTTTGTTCAGCGGGCGGCAGTGCTTTTATGCGGTCGGCCCTTTCACGGGCGAGCTTCTTTTCGGCACGGCTGCGGCGCTCGGTGAGGAGCCTCTCGCCCAAGGACTTGTCATTAAAGAGAGCTACAAGTTCAGACTCCGTGACAAGGTAGTCGTATTCGGGCTCTTCATAGCCGCCCATACCTTCGGCTGAAACTCCGGCGTGTGCCATGCGCGCGTGTTTGTCGGACATGCCGGATTGTACATCGTGCCGCTTGGCGGCAAGAGAGGTGTCGAGGATGAATTTGAAGTTCCGCAAATATACGACATCATCGACTTCGAGAAGTTTACTCCTGTCGTCATCGCTCAGACTTGCGAGCGCAGCGGTGCGCGCAATGCCGTAGAACGGTGTGTAAAGATCGTAATCTGTACCCTTGGATTTCTTGATTCTTTCAAGGGCAAGATATTCAAGCATCGTCTTTCCGTCGGTCGCAAACGGCGCAAACACCTTGATTGCAGCGTAGAATGCGTCGAAAGTTTTCATGAGTTCATTTATCTGGGCGGCAGTGATACCATGTCCCGGAATCTTGAGTTTTTGTTGGGCCGAGTCAATCTCTTCAAGCAACCCCTTCGCCTGGGTCATGATGAACTCCGTGGCCTTGACCGCATCTATTTTTACGTTTTTTGCAATCTTCAAGCCCTCGCCGGGATGTTCAAACTCCGTCTTGAATGCAAATTCAAAGGCCTCTTCGGGATCGGACGGTACTTGCACCGGTTTCGGAGGGATGGGCGCGGTCTGCTGCGGAGTCGGTTGCGCGGCGGGTTGAAGCACTGTTGCTATCGCCGCATTCCTTGTTTCGTTGAGCATATTGCCGCCGACGGATTTTATTTCCTCCATAGACATACATCCCGCAAAGAACATCCCAAATGACGTTCCTAGTACAATCAATATCGGTCTTCTCATGGTTTTATCCTTGTGCCCTTGTTCCGTTCACGGAAAAGAAAGAGGGCGCAATTCCTTCCGTGTTTCAAGAGAGGCCCTGGAAAAGAAAGCCCTGTACGAGATACGGCAGACGACGCGCTCCGAAAGAGCGTAATCATCCCTTTCTCCCGGCCCATACAAGCGAACTTTCCAGGTTTCTCTTGAGCCGGACGAAACGAATCAGTAACATTTGCCCGTGTTATACCGCAAATTGTGCAATATGTGCGCAACCGGCGGAATTTTACACGGCAAAATTCCAATCCGCTCCGCGACAAGGCTTTCCATGCCTCTACTGAATATTCCCGCGACAATGGAAAATCTTACGCGGAATTTTTCATATAAGCGCAATGTTTTGTCTCACGCGGAGGCGCGGAGAAGCGGAGGTCGCTGGATGTCGTTCCGTCCGCCGGCGACAGGTGCCTGAAACCTTCTCTGCGTCTCTGCGCGAGAGCCCAAGGCTCCATTCGTCAGCGTTTTTCGGGATAGACGCGGAGAGATTTCGGCGCGATGGCGATGCGCGCAAGCCCGGAGACGTTCTTGCCGGAACTTGCAAAACGGAGCGTTCCGTCGACGCGCGACATGTTCAATCTTCCCCGTCTCACAGGATCGGTCTCTCCGTCTTTGTATGCCAGCACCTTGCCGATCGCGTTGGGCCCGCCGTACGGCACGCGCGGAGCGCTCCTTCCGCCGGGGAACACGCATACCGTGCCGTCGCATGTATCGTATACGTGGACCCCTTTTGCAAAGCCGAACAAGACGCCCCAGCCGTTTATTTCGTTCCGCGGCATGAATGCGACTCCCTTTACGCCGTTCGTCGCGACGTCCGCGCATTCAAGCCCGGCGAGCGCCTCCGTGTCGACAACGGCAATTTCCTCCGTCCCTCCCCCGGTCAGCGCGTACTCGAGTTCCGCTTCGGTCGGCAGCCTGAATTCGTATCCTTCGGGCAGGGATCCGGCGTAGAGCGCATTGAGCCTTTGGCATATCGTTTCGTAGTCTTTGTGCTTCAAATCCGCAATCGCGACATCGTACCGGGGGAATTTCCCCTCGATCTCCTTCATCGCCCTGTCGCGCTCCGCCGACGGCAGGAGAGCGCGCGCCTCGCGGGCGGAAACGCACGTGCGCGTGATCCAGAACGGCCGCGTCAAAGTCGTTTCATGCGTTCCCTTGCCTTCCTGGTTGCTCATCCGGAACGTGCCTGGAGGAATGGCCGCGAACGCCATCGTCCCGCCTCCCGGAAGCGCAAGTTCCCGCACGAGCGGCGTTTTGAAAGACTCTCCGAGGCTCCACCGCGCGCCGTCAGCGGCATGGTGCGCCCGCATGCCGGTCCACGCGGCCGCCACCGCCGCCGCGACCGCGCCCAAGGCGAGAATCGCGTTGCGCAAACGGTGCCGCGCCTTGACGGCCTTTATGAACGCGCCCACGTCGCGGTATCTCTGCCCGGGTATGGAACTGGCCGCGCGCATGACGATTTTCTTCCAGCATGCAGGCGGACGCCCGCCGAAGAAATCGTTCGCCATTACGCCGAGCGCGTGGATGTCGGACGCGAACGACACGCCTCCGCCGGTGAACTGCTCGGGCGCGGAGTAATGCGGCGTTCCGAGCCCCACGGCATGCCCGTCTACGATTGAAAGAGTAGCCACCGATCCTGCGCCGGAATCCTCCGCCGCGGCGTCCACCCGCTTCATCAGCCCGAAATCGATTATGACCGGTCCGCCGCCCTTCCGCCGCATGATGTTCTGCGGTTTGAGATCGCGGTGGACGAAACCTTTTGCGTGGAGCGCCCCTACGCCGCCGGCGACGGCCAGAACGAGCGAGGCGACATCCCCGTCGCCGGGGACGGGCGGCGATTCCAGCGGTTCGAGAAGTTCCATCACCGATACTTCGCGGCCGTCGGCCTCGAACGCGTCGAAAAGTTCCGGGAACGGCCCGCCGCCGGACTCGCGGAGAAAGGAGACTTCGCGCCTGAATCTCTCCCGCTGCGCCGCGTCGGTGCGCGTCAGGACTTTTGCCGCGCCCTCCGCGCCGGTCTCGACGTTCACGACCCGGTAGACTTCGCCGCTCGCGCCCTTTGCGATGAATGCGTCGATGCGCCAGGCGCCGAGGCGTGCCCCGGTCTTCAGCGACGCCGGGCTTTCTACGGGCTTGTGGCCGGACAAAAAACCGTCTATCTCGTCTTCGTGCATGGCCGGAACGGCATCTCACGCCTCGACCGCCGCTTCAAGAGCCGCGACGAGTTCCTTCAGGCGGCGCTTCGCCCTGTCTTTCATCTGGTATATCGCGTTGAGGGAAACTCCGAACGATTCCGCCACCTCGGCCGGTTTTTCGCCGTTCACGGCGACGCGCCTGAAAACTTCGCGCGTTCTCGGCTGCATGGATTCGTCGGCCAGAAGCTGCTGGAGCGCAATCTCCATCGCCGATCTTCTCCATTCTTTTTCCTCGCGCCTCTCCCGGTGTTCCTCCTCGGTATGGGCGCATTCCGCTTTCCTGCGGCGGATGTCGCATTCCACCGCATTGGCCGCCTTGTGGTGGAGAATGCCCGTCAGGTAACTCCTGAAATGGCCCTTTTCTTCAGGTACGTACGTGTAGCGTGGAATGGCCTTGACGAGCGAAATGAACGTCTCCTGGATTATATCCTCCGCGTCGGCGGAGGGGAAGCGGCGGGCGAGATACATGCGCATCATCGGCGTGTAGCGCGCGACGAACTCCCCCCATCGCGCATGGTCCCCGGGATTGGCGATGGCGGCAAGCAGGCTTTCCGCCGTCTTTGGCACGATTCCCCGCCATGCGGCGGAACGGTTTTGGCCTTGTTTCATGCCCGGCATTTTACCATATATCGTTTAACGCGAACAGCCCTGTCACCGGTCCCCCCGGGCGGCGACGTCTTTTCTGAGCGCATCCACGAGCGCTTTGGCGGCAGGCGACAGCGAGGCGTTTTTGCGCCACGCGAGATAGACGTCGCTTGCGAGCGCCGGCGCGAACGGGCGGAACACGACGCGTTCCGCGAATTCGTGCGGGATCATGCCGTCGATGCACACCGCCGCGCCCATGCCGGATTCGACTAGGACGGCGGCGTTGTAGAACAGGTTGTAGCTGGCTACCACATTGAGTCTTCCGAAAGCGCAGCCGAACCACCCTGCGAGAAACTCCTTTGCCATCGCCTGCCGCGAACAGACGAGCGGAACGCCACTCGCGTCGCCCGGCGAAATCCGCTTTTCCGCGGCAAGCGGCGAATCGTTCCTGACGGCAAGGCCCCAGCGGTGCGTGCAGGGCAGCGTCAGATAGTCGAACCCTTCGTACCGCCCCGGGCCGACAAGCACGCCGAGGTCGAATGTTCCTTCGCGAAGGTGGGCGAGGATGTCTTCGCCGTTGCCGGACGTGACTGAGAAGTGCAATCTGGGATTGCCGCGGTGGAGTTCGTGCGCCGCACGGGCCACGAAGCGGAACGCCGGCGTCTCCCCCGCGCCGATGGAGACCGCTCCGGAAAGTCCTCCGCCGTCTTTGTCTTTGATTTCGGTCTCGATCCTCCCGGCGAGATCCACGAGGTCGCCCGCGCGCCGTTTGAGGGCGATGCCTTTTTCGGTCAGCGCGGTTCCGCGCGGCCCGCGCACGAAAAGTTTCTGCCCGAGTTCGTCTTCGAGCGCGGCGAGTTGCGTCGAAAGCGCCGGTTGCGAGACGTGCAGCCTGCGCGCGGCGCGGGTGATGTTGCCTTCCTCCGCCACGGCGAGAAAGTACCTGAGTATCCGTAAGTCCATGGCGGGGAGTTTAGCAGATCCGGCAATAAGCGTCATTTATGGACGGCGATAGAAAATCGGTATTTGTTATTGTCCGGCGGGCGTCTTATAATAGATGCGTTTCTTTTTTCAATCCGTTGGCGTTGCACAGGGGGAATCGGGAATGACAGCCGGAGAATTCAGAAAAACGATGGCAGGGGTCGGGTACGTTCCAGCCGGGAGCGCGCTCCACCAGACGTTCCACGTGTTTTCGCAGGAAGCCCTGAAAATCACGGCGGAGCTAAACGGCGCGTACCATGCGCCAGAAGAAGTGCGCGAACTCATGTCGCGGCTGACGGCGAGCGAGATTGACGAATCGTTCGGGCTTTTCCCGCCGTTTCACACGGACTGCGGCAAAAACACGAAGATCGGCAAGCGCGTCTTCATCAACGCGGGCTGTCAGTTCCAGGACCAGGGCGGAATAACCATTGGAGACGATGTTCTCGTCGGCCCGCAGACTATCATCGCGACCTTGAACCACGACCCCGATCCAGAGAAGCGCGGCGGAATGATTCCCAAGCCAGTCGTCATCTGCGACAAGGTGTGGCTCGGCGCACGGGTGACGATATGCCCGGGCGTGACGATTGGAGAAGGTGCGATCGTCGGTGCGGGCGCGGTCGTCACGAAGGACGTGCCGCCCAGAGCCGTCGTCGCCGGCGTCCCGGCGAGAGTCATCAAACAGTGCTGATACTTTGCGTACTTTGCGGCGTAACAAACAATAACCAACATGAAAGGAACAATACAATGAACGGAAACTTCACATTCCACAACCCTACGCGCCTCCGTTTCGGCGAGAACGCGATGGAATTTCTCAAGGACGAGCTCGCGGCGTTCGGGCCGACTGTCATGCTCACGTACGGCGGCGGTTCGATCAAGAAGAACGGAATCTACGACCAGGTCGTAGCCGCGCTCAAGGCGGCGGGCAAGACGATTGTCGAGGACGGCGGCGTGATGCCCAACCCGACGCTTGAAAAGCTCAGGGACGGCGCGGCGAAGGCCAAGGCGAACAACGTCGATCTCATTCTCGCCGTCGGCGGCGGTTCGACGATCGACTACGCGAAGGCGGTGAGCGTCTCGGCGTGGTGCGAAGAGGATCCATGGGAGAAGTATTTCACGCGCTTCGAGGAGCCGTCCTGCCGCATCATCCCCGTCGGCAGCGTGCTTACGATGGTCGGCACGGGAAGCGAGATGAACGGCGGAAGCGTCATCACCAACCACGCCGCGAAGCTGAAGGTCGGCAAGGTGTTCGGCCCTGCCGTCTTCCCGAAGTTCTCGATTCTCAATCCGCGCTTCACGCTCACCGTCCCGCGTCGCCAGATGGTGTCCGGCATCTACGACATCATGAGCCACATCCTTGAGCAGTACTTCAGCGGAACGGACGACAACACGAGCGACTACATCGCAGAGGGCCTCATGCGTTCGCTCGTCGTCTCCTCCCGCGCGGCGGTGAAGAACCCCGAGGACTACGAGGCGAGGAGCAATATCATGTGGACGGCGACATGGGCGCTAAACACGCTCATCGCGATGGGCAAGTCGACAGACTGGGAAGTCCACATGCTCGGGCAGGCCGTGAGCGCGCTCACGGACGCGACGCACGGCATGACGCTCGCGGCGGTGTCGCTCCCCTACTATCGCCTCATCAAGAAGTACGGCCTCAAGAAGTTTGCGCGTTTCGCGACGAACGTCTGGGGTGTTTCGGCCGATGGGAAGAGCGACGACGAGATCGCGGACGAAGGCCTTGCCGCGCTCGAGGCGTGGATGCGCGAGATCGGCGTCGCGATGAACATCACTGAACTCGGCGCGACCGAGGCGATGATCCCGGAACTCGTCGCGGCTACGTTCCGTCTCGACGGCGGCTACAAGCAGCTCACCGAAGAGGAGGTCGCGGAGATATTCCGCCAGAGCCTGTAATGGCAATGCCTCACGCAAAGTTCGCGAAGGCCGCAAAGACGACAAGACACTTTGCGAACTTAGCGGACTTGGCGTGAGACAAACATGCCCGGCACCGATCAGTCGAACGAATGGTGCGAGCCCGTGGACGACAAGGCATACGCCGAGGCGACAAAGTAGCCGGTTATAATTGAAAGGAAAACAAACCATGAACATGACAAACATCACATCGCTATTCGTCTGCTCGACGCTCATTCTCGCAGGAGGGTGCGGCAAGGCGGACAAGGAAACCGCTGTAGAGAAAACGAATCCCACGTTTTTGCAATTGGCGAAGGACCGTTTTTCCGTTCGGTACTATTCCAAAAAGCCGGTGGAGCAGGAAAAGATAGACGCGATACTCGAAGCCGCCCGCGTCGCGCCAACGGCCAAGAATCTTCAGCCGTTCCACATATACGTCCTCAAGAGCCAGGAGGCGCTTGCAAAGATAAACAAGCTTACGCGGTGCGCATACTCGGCACCGGTTGTGTTCGTCGTGTGCTACGACAAATCTAAGGCGTGGACAAGCCAGTTCGATCCAAACGACAATTCCGGCGTGATGGACAGTTCTATCGTCGGCACGCACATGATGCTGGAGGCGACTGAACAGGGCCTTGGATCGTGCTGGGTTAAGTTGTTCGATCCGAAGGAGGTGGCGGCCGCATTCGGCATTCCCGGGAATCTGACGCCGTCGTTCCTTCTCGACGTCGGCTACCCGCAGAAGGGGGCGGCTCCGAACAAGATGCATTTCGAGAAGCGCGAAGTGAAGGACTTCACGACGTACAAGTGAACCATGCGAAAAATGGAAAGCCGTATTTGAACGATGAATGCCAAATGGAAGATTCTGCGAAAAAAGTTCGCGGTGTTGTGCGCATTGCCCCTGGCGGCGGTGGCGGGATGCATGTCGCTCAGTGCGCCTGATCGGGCAGACAATGCAAAAGGAGCTGAAAACATGCAGGTTCGCATAGCTGAAATCGAAGTCTATCCCGAATGGCTCGACGCGTATCTCTCGGCGGCTGGCGATGTGGGCGCGGAATCTGTCGCGAAAGAGCCGGGCGTCGTGTGCATTTTCCCGATGCAGCGCAAGGACAATCCGTGCCTCATCCGCATTGTGGAAATCTACCGCAGCGACGAGGCGTACAAGGAGCATCTCGCGACGGCGCACTTCCGCAAGTACAAAGAGGGCACGCCGCACATGATCAAGTCGCTTGAACTCGTGCCGATGCGTCCGCTTGATCCGGAGCATGCCGATACCATATTCAAAAAATGGCTGTTGAAGTGACGGCACAAACGATACTATAGAAACGGCAACAAATGGGGTTGATCCATTGGGAGGCCGCGCTCCGTCGCGGCCACATATGACGGACGGGACAGAGCCCGTCCCTCCCTGATGCAAATCAAACCCTTTAATTGCCGGAGCAATAAAACACAAAGGAGAAATAATCATGCCTGTGAATAAGACAGTAAAGAAAATCAAGAACGTGCTTATAATTTCGGCTTCGTTCCGCCCGAACTCCAACTCCCACGCACTCTGCCTGGAAGTCGCGAAGGGCGTGAAGGCCGCGGGCAACAATGTCGAGGTCATCCGGCTCAAGGACAAGAAGATTGGTTTCTGCACCGGCTGCTATGCCTGTCAGAAACTCGGTAAGTGCGTTATCGAGGACGATGCGAACGCAATCGTCGAGAAGATATGCAAAGCCGACGCCGTCGTGTTTGGCACGCCCGTCTACTATTTTTCGATCGCCGGACAGCTCAAGGCGCTCTTCGACCGCTGCGTCGCGAAGTGGCCGGAGCCGAACGGCAAGCCGTACTATCTCGTAGCGACGATGGCGGAGAATATTGACTGGGATCTCGTGAAGGCGCCGCTCCAGGGCTTTGTCGACTGCTTCGAGGGCGCGAAGATCAAGGGCTTCCTCAAGGCCGGAGGCGTCTACGAACCCGGCACCGTGAAGAAGAAAAAGTTCATGAAGGCGGCCTTCGACCTCGGCAGGAGGATATGAAAACAGGGCGTGACTGAAAAGCAGATAGGTTTGATCGGGCGCAAGTTCCGGCACTTCAAGGGGAATCTCTATCGCCTTGAAGGGTTCGCAAAGGACTCCGAGACGCTGGAGGAGATGGTCGTGTACCGTGCGCTCTATGGCGATGGCGGCCTCTGGGTTCGCCCGGCGAAGATGTTCTTCGAGACCATAGAGCGCGACGGCAGGACGGTGAAGCGATTTGAACTTGTGGAGGATTAACAGTGATGTTTAGACCGATGCGCAGAATCAAGCAGCAGCTCGCCGAAGACGAGACTCTGGAAGTCCTGAAGAGCGCCAAGCGCGGCGTTCTCTCGGTGATAGGCGATGACGGCTGGCCGTACGGAATCCACCTAAATCCCTACTGGGAGGATGGCAGGCTGTACTTCCACGGCGCAAAGTCGGGACACAAGATCGACGCCCTTCGCAGGGACTCAAGGGCCTCGTTCACCGTCATCGACGATGGCGTGAAGGACGATGGCGGCTGGGCGTACACGTTCAGGAGCGTCATCGTCTTCGGGCGAGTCGAATTCGTCGATGACCAGGAGAAGGCACTTGAGGTCTGCTGGAAACTCACGCAAAGATAACGATGCTCGGCACGGGCAATGCCCTTTGCACGAGATGCTACAATACCTGCTTCACGCTGCAAGATGCAGACGACAGCCTGCTGCTTGTGGACGCCGGAGGCGGGAACAGAATCCTTACGCAGTTGGAACGCGCCGGGTTGTGCAGGGAGGACATCCATGACATCTTCGTGACCCATGCTCATACGGATCACCTCCTCGGCGTGATATGGATCGTGCGAATGGCACTCCAGTTCGGTTGCCGTCTTAATGTATGGAGCCACGAAAAGGTGATTGGACTTCTTGACGGCATCTGCCGACAGATACTGCCGCGGAAGGAGGTTTCGCACCTTTATGACGCCATGGCATAGTAGGTGTCGTATTCATAGTTCTCGTTGATCTCGTCATGTGCCCTGAAGGGGGCGTACTCTGCGTACCTGCTTCCGCGCGCGGCGCCCCCCATGGGGCGTTTCTTCTTCCTCTGCTTTTCCCTCTTCTTCCGTTCCCTGTCTTTTCCCTTTTTGCCTCTGTTCGCCACCTCAAAACTTTGCCTTTCCGATTTGACTCATTTAATTGTATAACTTTCCGGCCAGCGTTCTTTATTGATTTCCACGGCTTGGTTGTGATATAATTTGCGTTACGGACAAACAGCTGCATTTCATGCCGCAAGCGAGAGAGAGTATGCTGCATCTTGCGATGATGGAAACAAAGAAACGTTCCAAAATACATAAATCAGATTGAAAGGTGACGGATATGAAAAACAACAATGAACTCAACGTAAATGGTACAGTTGTGCGCGTGATTCGTCACAAAGGCGCGGATTATGTCTGCATAACTGATATTGCGGCGTTACGGAATCCAATCGAGCCTAAGGATGTAGTCAAGAACTGGATGCGAAGCCGGGCTACGATATCCTTCCTTGGCCTCTGGGAGAAACTGCACAACCCCAACTTTAAAGGGGTCGAATTCGACCCCCTTTTGGCGATGGCCGGTGACAATGCTTTTACGATGAGTCCGACGCGCTGGATTGACGAGCTTAATGCGGCTGGCTTTGTCTGCAAATTGGGGCGTGGCGGTGGAACGTTCGCACATAGGGACATCGCCTTTGAGTTTGCTTCTTGGGTGTCGGCGGAATTCAAACTTTATCTCATTACCGAGTTTGAAAGGCTCAAGGCGAAGGAGCAGGAATTGATCGGTTGGTCGGCAAAGCGGGAGTTGGCGAAGATCAACTATCGCATACACACGGACGCGATACAGCAGAATCTTATCCCTGCCACCGTCACGCGCTCGCAGATGAACATAATATACGCGAGCGAAGCGGATGTGCTGAATGTGGCACTTTTCGGCATGACGCACCAGCAATGGCAAGCCGCAAACCCAACGCTCAAGGGCAATCAGCGCGACTATGCCACCATCAATCAGCTCATCTGCATCTCCAACATGGAGAACATCAACGCCGTAATGATCAATGATGGCATTCCCCAACCCCAGCGGTTGAAGAAACTAAATGAAATCGCCATACAGCAAATGCGCATCTTGTCGGAAGTCGATGGAAGAAAGTTTCTGAAATAGTCGTGCTTACAATGGACAAAAAAGAGGTGGAATATGCGTTTTGAATTAAAGGATTATCACAAGAACGTATCAAATGAAGAGTTAATAAATGATGTTACACAGACGGCTAAAAGATTAGGGCTATCGTCTTTGACGGTAAATGTATATTCCCAAAATGGCGCTTTTCATCCTAGCACGCTTATTCGACGTTTTGGGGGATGGAAAGAAGTTCTTGCATTGAGTCATTTGGAGATTGAAAGGAATCAGCATTTTAGAATAAATGTGTCGGGCGCCGATATTGTAAAAGACATCATAAGAGTTAAGAACGTTTATGGTAAAGACACAATCACGCGCAAAGAATATGATGTCTATGGTATCTATCATAGCTCAACATTGATTAAGCATGGGATGTCGTGGAACAAAATTTTAAAAATGTCAGGTTTAAAACTTAATGAGAACCGGGATATTTCAACGAAAAGTCTTCTTGAAGAAATAGAAAGGCTTTGGATAAAGCTGGGAAGACAGCCAACAGCAACAGATATTAGGAATAGAGAATCAATTTATTCGCTAAATACGTTCATCCGTCATTTTGGTGGATGGAGGAATGCGTTAATCGCTTTCATAAAATATGTCAATAAAGAAGATGAACAAGAACCCGCAGCCGGTGAACAAGAGCCTGCAGTCACAGAAATTCCCATAAATCCATCATTGCCAAAATCGGCATTGATTGTCCAGAACGTGGCAGCAGACGATACGAAAAAACATAAGACTCCAAGAGAACCGAATCTACGATTAAGGTTTAAGGTTTTCCAAAGAGACAAGTTTAGGTGTTGTAGTTGTGGTGCATCTCCGGCGAAAGATCCGGGCGTCGAATTACATGTAGATCACATCTTCCCTTGGTCAAAAGGAGGGGAAACAGTCTTTGAGAACCTGCAGACACTATGTTCGAAATGTAATGGAGGCAAAAGTAATTTAACCTGAATTACAGGAGGAGTATGCAAAGACTGTTTTCGTGAGACTGGCGCAGAAAGATAGCGCAAAGTCCGCCAAGAAATACACCCAGTCATCCAACCAGAAATACCAGCGTCAAGTGGAACCTTGGCAAATTAAAGGTTTTGTCGAAAGGTTGAAAATGGAGGAATCTATGACAGTCGTAAAAATTACAGTGCTTGAGACATCGCTCAAGAAAGACCTTGCGGATGAATACGCCGTGCCGAATCTCGAGCCGTGTCCCGTCTTGAAGGCCGGGCAGGTTTTCTACGCGACGAACACGTGCCCGAAGGGAATGTGCGACGCCGCGTGGCGTACGATCAACCAGTACGTGTTTGCGCTCGCCTGCGGGGTACGCGAGTTCTACGGCGGCGGGTGGATGAAGGAACCAGGTAAGGTCATCACATGCTGCAACGACGGGCTGCGCCCGGTGTACTTCAAACTCGAGGCCACCGATAGGGAAGCCGGGCCTTTTCTCGGCA
>Ga0310695_10005599_pt1 | contig 21795 bp, 18 predicted proteins | sample RumenRJG_04DNA_FD_203882 | JGI IMG/M metagenome (GOLD analysis project Ga0310695, IMG submission 203882) | Bovine rumen microbial communities from Lethbridge, Alberta, Canada - RJG_04 (v2) (version 2) | ecosystem: Host-associated > Mammals > Digestive system > Stomach > Rumen | place: Canada...
TAGTATGCGCAAAAAGTATGGACATGTACCCTCTCGGCCAGCTGACCATAAGGAAGAAAAGCATGAGCGCTATACCGGTAACAATATCTGCATTGAGCATCGGTATATTGTTGAAGGCCATCAGCACGTTTTCTTGTCTAGGCTTCATAGCTGCCATGCCAAGTACTGCCATGGTGCCGACCACGGTAGCTATAAGTGCCGCCAGAATCGCTATAGAGAACGTGTTGACTATAGCACCCATCATGAGTCTGCTCTGGAAGAGCTCCTGATACCAGTGAAGGCTGAATCCCGTCCATACCGACATTGACTTGGCATCGTTGAAAGAGAGCACAATAAGAGTCAGTATCGGAAGATACAGAAACAGCATGATTATTAATACATATATACGTCCTATTGTTTTTTTCATCAGATCAGATTCTGTCCGCCAGTCTTATCGAATTTCTGCAGCAGCAGCATACTTGCTATTATGAATACCATCATTACCAGAGACAGTCCCGATCCCAGATACCAGTTGGAATTGACTGTGAACTCCTGCTCGATGATGTTTCCTATAAGATTTATCTTGCCTCCGCCGAGCATGTTTGAGATAACGAATGTTGTAAGAGCCGGTATGAATACCATTGTGATACCGCTGACAATGCCGGGCACAGTCAGAGGGATTATTACCTTGGTATATGTCATAGTCTTGCTGGCGCCCAGGTCATAAGCCGCCTCTATCAGGTGCTTATCTATCTTGGATACTGTATTGTATATCGGAAGTATCATGAATGGCAGAAAGTCATACACCATACCCAGCACTATAGCTCCCGGAGTGTTCATCATTTCCTGCCTTGGCAGCCCGACCGCAGCAAGAAGTCCGTTTATTACTCCCTGCCTTTCGAGCAATACCTGCCATGCCATCGTCCTGAGCAGGAAATTCATCCACATCGGCAGTATTATGACAAATATCAGGAATCCCTGTTTACCCCACTTGCTCTCTCTGAGAATCATCGCCATAGGAAAAGCAAGCAGCAGGCATATAGCCGTACTGATCAGTGCAAGGAGCAGCGACAAGCCCAGAGCCTGCATATGCTCATGCTGGAACATGGCCAGAATATTGTTGAACGTAAAGCTACCCTCACGCGTTGTGAAGCCATAGTAGGCAATCGAAGCGAGAGGTATGATCGTACCGGCTATGATCCATATGATAAAAGGTGTCGCAAAACGTTTCTTCGCTACCATTTCTCTCCTTAGATGTCAAGCTCGATAGCTGACTCAGCTTCGTTCTTAGGTTTATGCATTATCTGGATATTCTCCGGATCAACTTTCATGCCGATCTTTTCACCGACATCATGCTGATCGTAGTTCTGCAGGAGCCACTCTATCTTGCCGTTTTCGCTCTGCACGAGCATCTCGTAATGGACTCCGATGAACAGCTTGGATATGATAGTGCCGTTCCACTGACCCTGACCGTAAGGCACTATATCGATATCTTCAGGTCTTATGACCACGTCGACCATGCGCTTTGGCGGGAATCCCTGCTCTGTACCGTCGATACAAGGGTAATCCACACCGTCGATCCTTACGACTCTTTCTGCTGTCATCTGCCCGTCCAGAATATTGCTGTCACCGATAAAGTCTGCAACGAATGCGTTTACAGGTTCATCGTAGATCTCTTCCGGTGTACCCTGCTGCTGGATATAGCCGTTATTCATGACCACGACCTTATCCGACATAGTCAGTGCTTCCTCCTGGTCGTGTGTTATATACAGGAAAGTGATGCCGAGCTCTTTTTTGAGTCTGACGAGTTCATACTGCATCTCCTGTCTCAGCTTGAGGTCGAGTGCTCCGAGCGGCTCGTCGAGAAGCAGCACTCTCGGTTCATTTACGATAGCCCTTGCCATCGCTATCCTCTGCTGCTGTCCGCCTGACATCTGATCGATGCTTCTATTCTGGAAGCCATCCAGATTGACGAGCTTAAGAGCGTATTTTATCTTATCCTTGATATACTGCTCAGACTTGTGTTTTACTCTCATGCCAAAAGCAATATTCTCTCCGACCGTCATATGAGGAAAGAGAGCATAATTCTGGAAAACCGTATTGAGGTGTCTCTGGTTGGCCGGAAGATCTGTAATATCCTTTCCGTCAAACCATACTCTGCCCTCGTCGGGCTTCTCAAAGCCGCCGATTATCCTGAGTGTCGTTGTCTTGCCGCAGCCCGAAGGTCCGAGCAGAGTTACGAACTCATTCTCGGCAACACTAAGGTCGATGCCGTTAAGCACCATAGTATCATCAAAACTCTTGACTATATGTTCAAGCCTGATCAGTTCGCTCAATAAAGTGCCCTCCCTGTTACCCTGATATTGTATTACTCGGCTTTGAGCCCGAGATCATCGAGAACACTGAGGATGGATTCCATCTGTGTTCCTTCGTTGAATTCTATCTTACCTGCATCTGCTTCCTGTGAGAGAACAGGATCTATCGGCAGTGTCTCAAGGAGTCTGATGCCGTTTGCTGCACAGACCGCCTCAGCCTGGCTAGGTCCGAACATCTCGATCTTGCGGCCGCAGTCAGGGCATGTGATATAGCTCATGTTTTCTACGAGTCCGAGGACAGGTATGTTCATGAGGCCGGCCATTTTCACTGCTTTGGTAACGATCATGCTTACCAGGTCCTGAGGTGAAGTCACGACGATTATGCCGTCGATAGGAAGCGACTGGAATACTGTAAGAGGTACATCTCCGGTCCCCGGAGGCATATCTATGAAGAGCACATCCAGGTCTCCCCAGCATACATCAGTCCAGAACTGCTCTACTACTCCGCCGATGACAGGTCCTCTCCATACGACAGGGTCTGTCTCATTCTCTACAAGCAGATTGATGGACATGAGGCTGATCTCAGTAGGAGTAACTGCAGGCATGATACCGAATTCCGAACCGAACGCTTTCTCGTGAATACCGAACATTTTAGGGATGGACGGACCGGTTATATCCGCATCCATAATACCTGTTTTGAAACCGTTCCTGGTTGCAGCCAGAGCGCTGAGTGCGGTTACCATTGATTTTCCTACACCGCCCTTGCCGCTTACGATACCGATGACCTTCTTGACTGAGCTGTGCTCGTTGAGCTGAGCTTTCTGGATACCGCCCGTTCTGGATGCGCAATCAGCTCCGCAGGTGCTGCAGTCATGTGTACAGTTTTCATCAGGAGCACTACCCTGATCGTCAGCCTGATGCATCATAGGCATGATTTCTTTATTCTTAAGCATTTTCATTCCTCACTTTTTATGATTTTCGGCCGGTCTCTTCATCAATGTACGACAAAAAGAGGCTCTTCCGCCGTCAAAAATAGATTATATAATGTTCCGCCGGATAAATCTATGATTTACAGTAAATAATACATCTGTGACACTAAAAGAGCCTGATATGCATCAGCACATCAGGCCTTTTTCAGGTTGTATCACTCCAATATTCGGATTTCTTTGATTATGAATTCATTGCCGGATGCCAGATACCTGTCGCTGCTGTCACATACAGGGCATCGGCCTTCATTCTCATCAAGAGCGAATTCAGTGCCGCACTCGTTGCAGTGACCGATCGCAGGTATGCGGTTTATTATAAGCTCGGTCCCGCGGAGAAAGTCGTATTCATCCGAGAGGACCGACCAGCCGTCCAGAAGAAATTCCGGGACAACGGTCGTGACCTCTCCGACCTCGAGCACTACGGCGTCAACATGATCGATGTTGTTTTCACGTACGACCTCTCCGACCTGCCGGGTTACTCCGATCAAAAGTGTCAGTTCATGCATATTACTTCTTGACCTTCTTCAGCGCTATTCTCTGCTCGCGCTCCATGCGGTAGTTCTCAACGAATTTCTTGCGGAAGCGCACTGAATGAATAGGCTCGTTGAATTTCCTTATAAGATGTATTGCGTCGAACTTACATCTTGTTGTACATACTCCGCACCCGATACATCTGTTCTGATCAACGATGGTAGCACCGCATCCGAGACAGCGTGAAGTTTCCTTTTTGAGCTGCTCTTCAGTGAACGTCAGGCTGTCATCATGCCTGCTGTGGGATTTGGATGCATTCCTGCCGGGCACCTGTCTTGAGATGTTGTCATAGCTTACATTGTCAAAATCTATATTGCTCTTGTCGAGAGCCGTATAATCGCGGCGGTCTCTTGCAAGAGATACGCTGTGGCCCTCCCATACAGCACGGTTGATCGAGATGGCGCCCTGCTTTCCTGCAGCAATGGCATCGATGCAGAACTTCTGCCCGGTATAAATGTCTCCGCCCGCGAAGATATCATACTCTGCAGTCTGATATGTCAGAGGGTCGGCTACGACCAGTCCCCTCTTATCCACTTCGACCTTGGTGCCTTCGAGCAATGTTCCCCAGTCAGGTCTCTGGCCGATGCAGTAGAGAACAGTATCACACTTGGCTTCCTCCGTGATGCTGTCATCAAACTCAGGATCGAATCTTCCCTCTTCATTTTTGACCGAGACACATTTTCGGAACTTGATGCCCTTGCACTTGCCTGATTTCTTAACTATCTCTGTCTGGCCCCATCCGGCATGGATGGTAACTCCGTCTTCGCTGCAATATGCCTGATCTTCTTCACCCATCGGCATGTCGTCATATTCCTCCAGGCAGTACAGATCCACACTGTCAGCACCGTATCTGAGTGCAGTACGGGCTACGTCAGCACCGATGCTGCCGCCGCCGATAACTACGACTTTGCCTTTGAGGGCGACATCATTGCCGCGATTGATGCTCTTGAGGAACTCAACGCCCGGGATGATACCGTCTGCATCATCTCCAGGGATGTCGAGCTTGCCGCAGTTCTGGAGGCCGATACCGAGGTAGAAGGCTTCATATCCCTGCTCACGCAGCTGAGGTATGGTCACATCTTTTCCGACTTCAACGCCGCATCTGAACTTGACACCCAGTGTCCTGAGTACATCGATCTCAGCTTCTACTACATCTTTTTCGAGCCTGAAGGCAGGAATTCCATTAGTCAGCATTCCGCCCGGTCGCATTTCTTTTTCAAATACAGTGACCTTGTATCCTCCCGCAGCAAGGAAATATGCACAGGAGAGTCCTGCCGGGCCGGAACCGATTACAGCGATCTTCTTGTCGTGATCCCACAGCTTCTTAGGGACGAATCTCTGTGCTGCATCCAGCTCCTTATCAGCGATGAATCTCTTGATCTCGTCTATAGCAATAGGCTGATCTATCTCGCCTCTTGTGCACTCATTCTCACAGTTATGCGGGCAGATGCGGCCGCAGACTGCAGGAAATGGGTTTTCTTTCTTGATCAGTTCGAGAGCATCCATATACTTGCCCTGTGCAGCGAGCTTGATGTAGCCCTGGATAGCAATATGGGCAGGACATGTGGTCTTGCAAGGTGAAGTTCCGGTCTCAACGACGTTCTTTCTGTGGTCGCGGTAATCCGGATCGAATCTTTCCGGGCCCCATTCGATATCGTCCGGGAGCTCGGTCGGCACATGAACGATAGGTGTCTTGGAGCAGATTTTCTGTCCCAGACGGAGTGCATTGTTGGCACAGACTTCCACGCACTGTCCGCAGGCTACGCACTTTTCGGTATCGATCTCAGAGACAAAGTTGCTGCGGACCATATTAGGAGCACCTATGTATGTAGCACCTCCTATGGCCATACAGCTCTGAGGCTGGCAGTTGCAGACGGCAAAAGTGATGCCGCTCTCGAGTGTGGTTATCTGATGCACACATCCGAGATCCTCGCATCTCTTAAGGTGCGCATATGCTTCTTCCTTAGTGACCTTCTTGCCGCGGCCATGACGGATCATGGACTCAGCGAGAAGTCCCATGTACAGGCACATTCCGTCTTCGAGGTCTCCGGTACCTTCGCCCATGATACGGCGTACCGCACGGCACTGGCATGGAACCAGGCAGAACGCCTGACCTATCGTTGTTTCGATAAGTGTGCTGAGCCTCTCCATGGTCAGCTTTTTGGTATCTGCAGGCAGCGCACTTTCAACCGGAATGACCCTCATGATACCGACTCCCATCGGATTGGTAGGTCCGACTTCGAAATGTGAATCAAAGCCATGTCTTGCAAACAGTCTGGAGATCTCAGGATTCTTGTCAGGGAACCCGCCGGTCCTTGTCATCTGGAATTCGAAAAGACCCGGCGCAAAAGGCACCAGCAGGTAGACTTTTGCAGTGGTCTTAGGGATCTTTACATCGAGAAAATACGCCTTGTCTGCCATCTCCTCGAGTACTCTTTTAGTCCTTTCTACAGTGAAGCCTGTCTTTTTGGCAAGAGCACCCGCAGTATAAGGTGTGACGAGTTTCATCTCGCTCAGAATAGCGAGTTCTTCGTCTGTCATCAGATAATCCAGCACCTGGTATTCAGGCGCATCCTTGTCGATCTTAAGATCGCCTGAACACATCTCAATGGCGACCTTCATAAGCATTTCATGTCTTGTTTTCATTATTTCTCCCTCTCAAAAAAAGACATCAGCATATTGCTTACATTGTATCATATACCTTTACAGCCGGTTAACAAAAATACAACAAAATGCACTATCCCGGGATACAGGATAAGTGCACTCCTATAATAGTTGATATGGTTTCTGTTCCGGCGTCTGACAGATACATGACCGGTATCTCAGTAGCTGACTCCTGCAAGGCTGGCGATCTCATTCAGCATTCCGCCAAGGATAGCGTTTTTGACTGCGGCATTGGTTTTAGCATCAGTGTGCCAGCTTCCGTCTTCAGATTCAGCACAATGGATCTCTGTTTCTGAAATATAGCTTTTATCTGCAGCACTGCTCAGATTCTTAAATAGTGTTTCATAAAGTACTGCCTGATCATATCCGGATTGTGTTCCGTCATCTGCTGCAGTTCCACCATCCGCTGCTCCGGAATCGTTTTTCTCCAGGAATTCGCTCCACGATCTCAGGTACTCGCTGGCAAAGTCATATGTTTTGATCCGGACTGTTACTGCCGTTCCGCTGCCGGACTCCTCTTTCCGGCTTTCTATGATCTCATATTCGAACTCACCGGCTTTCGAAAGGAACATTTCGAAGTATTCCTTTCCCTGATCGCTCAGAATGTTCTCGATCTCTGCTTCGGTGTCCGGGTCAAGTTCAACATAGCGCATGGACTCAAGATCCTCTCTTACCGCCGCAGCATCGCCCTTCGCCCCGCCACATCCTGATAGCAAAAGACATGATGCTGTAATAAGCATCAGGATCAAAGCTACTATTCTTTTTTTCGCTTGTCCGGCCTGTTTCATCTCTTATTTTTTAATAATTTTACGGGTAGTACCGTTGAAAACAGTCAATCCCGCCCTGTCCATAGCAGGGAGAAGCTCTGCAGCGTATTTACGCGACGTACCGATTTTATCACGATACTCAGCCAGAGTGAATTCCCCATCAAATGACCTGGCTGCTGCAACGGCTTCATCCCATGCAGGTACAGAAATATAATACGATGGATTGACCTTGATTATGACACCTTCGGTAACAAGGTCTTCAAGTATGGCAGAAACTATGCCCTTTCGGCCAAGTGCCATTATATCATCCGTACGCAGCATCTCGATACTGGCTTTTCTGTACATATCTGCGATTTTTGATTTCAGCGCAATCTGCTCTTTTGTATATTCTATCTTGAATCCGCTTAGCGCTATCGATCTGCCGCGGTCCTCAAGTACACCCTTATCCATCAGATACCTGACAGCGGCCTGAAGCAGTCTATCGTCTTCAGTATACCATGTATGTCTCAGTCTGGAGAGCAGTTCCTGCCGTGGTATTCCGTCTGCCAGAGGATTCACGGAATGATAATCATTGATGATCGTCTCAAGTTCTCCCCTCATTCGCGAGAACCGGTCTGCACTCAGAAGTGTACCGTCACTGAGTTTGATCAGTCTCGCATCGCTGCCTTCTGTTAATTCAGATACTATTGCCTGCATCTCATGCGGCAGCAGTCCCAGTTCATGCCCGAGCTCGTCCTGTCTGATGAACCCGCGCTCGCCTGATTTCATTACTATTATGTCGGATATACTGCCATTGGCGAGCACATCTATATCTGAAAGTACATCCTCGCGCATGCGCTTGTGTTTGAGAGGAAGTGTGTCGAGCACTAAACCTCCCCCGACAGTTATGATAGGAGAATAAAACCTGATAATGAACCTGTCTCCGCGCCTTAATGCCATTGGCTCTTCAAGCCTTAACTGAGCATAGCACTCCTCTCCCGCAGCGAGAGCGTCACGATCAAGCAGCACTACTTTTGCGAGCACCTCAGCTGCGCCGGAATACAGATGCACACGGCTGTTGTTCAGCACGATACGGTCTGTAGCGCTGAACATCCTGAGGCTTACATCGATCATACTTGTGACAGTCACAGCGTTCTTTGCAGCGAGTACATCTCCTCTGCTGATATCATTCTTTCCTATAGCTGCAAGGTTGATCGCAGTCCTCTGGCCGGCGACTGCCTGCTCTGTCTCGCGTCCGTATGTCTCGATACCGCGGATCTTGGCTTTGCGGCCGTCCGAGCCGCCGGGTCCCTCACCCTGATGAGGATAAACGATCACATCATCTCCGACACTTACAGTGCCGTCGACAAGAGTTCCTGTTACAACTGTGCCGAATCCTGACATGGTAAACACACGGTCGACCGGCAGGCGGAAGAGTTCAGCCTCCTCGCGGCGCTTGTTTTCACGGTCACATTTGGCGATAATAGCTTCCCGGAGTACTTCTATGTTTTCACCTGTAGCTGCACTCACCGGGATGACCGGTTTTCCTTCAAGAAAAGTGCCGCTGAAGTATTCATTCACTTCATCGAGCAAAAGCTCGAGCCACTCTTCTTCTACCATATCTGTCTTGGTAACAGCGATGATCCCGTCATCTATACCAAGAGCATTCAGTATCTCAAAATGCTCTCTTGTCTGCGGCATGATACCCTCATCCGCTGCCACAACAAACAGCACAAAATCTATACCTCCGATCCCGGCAAGCATGTTTTTTATGAACTTTTCATGGCCGGGAACATCTATGACACCAATGTTATAACCAGCATCATTAGGTATATGAGCAAATCCCAGTTCGATAGTGATACCGCGTTTTTTCTCCTCTTCCAGGCGGTCTGTATCGATACCTGAAAGCGCCTTGATCAGCCTTGTTTTGCCGTGATCCACATGCCCGGCAGTCCCAATTATTATGTTTTTCATTTCAGAGCCTCAGCAACCAGATCGAATTCATTCTCAAATATTGTACGTACACAGAGAAGCAGCCTGTCATCATGTATACGGGCTATAACAGGCACGTCAGCCTTACGTAGGCGGCGCTCTATGCTGTCAGCAGATCTGCTGCCATCGCTGACAGCAACTGCCCATCCCGGCAGCCGCACCATAGGTGCCGAGCCGCCGCCGATCTGGTCTTTTACCTCAACCAGTTCAAGCGTGAGCTCCGGAGCAGCTGCTTTTATCACTTCAGCGAGCCGGCCTGCTTTGACCTTCATATCCTCACTTCTGCCTGCTATCATGTTCAGAACAGGAATATCCCTTATAGCTATCTTCGGGTCTTTATACTTAACAAGAGTGGCTTCCAGAGCAGCGAAAGTCATCTTGTCCACCCTCATAGCCCTTGCCAGCGGATGCTTTTTCATCCTGCTGATATATTTCTTTTTGCCTATGATGATACCTGCCTGCGGGCCGCCGAGGAGCTTATCCCCGCTGAACATCATTACATCGATGCCTGTAGCCAGTGAAGCAGGTATATTAGGCTCTCTCAGACCGTATTCATCCATGTCCAGCATGAGACCATTTCCCATATCAAATATCACCGGAAGGTCATGCTTCTTGCCGAGTTCGACCAGCTCTTCGAGTCTTACCTCCTCAGTAAAGCCAACGATATCATAGTTTGACTTGTGTACTTTCATAAGAGCACCGGTTTCAAACCTCTTTGTACCCCTCGGATCACCCAGCCACGGTTCGGAAGCGATCGTCTCTTTTGTCATTATCGCCTTCTCATAATCAGATATCTTGGTCTTGTTGCTGGTGCCGACTTCAGCGAGAAAAGCTCCCGACTGTGCCATGATATCCGGTATCCTGAATGCACCTCCTATTTCAACGAGCTCTCCTCGGCTTACTATGATCTCCTTACCAGCCCCCATGGCAGCAAGAACTATCATGGTAGCACTTGCATTGTTGTTGACGACCATAGCATCCTCTGCACCTGTCAGCTCTGCAATAAGCGAGCCGACAAGGTCATGTCTGGAGCCGCGGGCTCCTTTTGTCACGTTATATTCAAGATCTGAGTATCCGCGCGATACCTTAGACACATTCTCCACGGCATCTTCGCAAAGCGGTGCTCTGCCAAGATTGGTGTGGAGTATCGTGCCGGTAGCATTGACGAGCGGATATAGATTGAGTTCTTCATCCTTAAACAGCCTCATTGTAGCTGCCTCAGCAACAGCTGAGGTCTCAAACTGCCTGAAAAACTGCTCAATGGCTGCTTTTCCTGCATCTCCGCCTTCAGCAGCTGCATTGAGCTGGGCCATGTCATTTTCATCAAGGTTCAGAATACTCTGTCTCATATTGGATATGACAGCACGCACTGCTTCAGTTACCAGCAGCGATCCCTTTTTTTCTGATAAAACAACAAGAGACTCCTCTTTCATAATATCGTCGATCTTAGGGAGTCTTCTCAGTAATTCATTTTTATTCATAATCTCCGACCTCCGTTTTAAATGCAGCCGTGCTGCCGCATGTCTGACAGCACAGGAAACAATTAATCAAAAAAATTGGCGGGAGTATGTGGGAATCGAACCCACCCGGGAGGCTACTAACCCCCTGCAAACGGTTTTGAAGACCGCGAGGCACACCAGCACCTATCTACCCCCAGGTCGCCATTGGGAGCTTTTGAACGGGTAAACCCGACACTGCTCACACTTTTCTGATTTTAACAAAAAAAGCAAAGAGCATCAACCTTGTGATGCTCTTTGAATACAGTTTTTGAAATTGCCGACGCTAGATAAACAGTGCAGAATTGCTCTCGTCGAGAATAATATTGCCGCTCTCTATCTCGTGCCTGCCCTGCCATAGCTGCTGACCGGATGACTTGTTGGTGATCGTTTTGCCCGCTTCAAGCGAATGAGTCAGCCACACATTACCGCCTATGACACAGTCATCGCCTATATTGGTATCACCACCGAGTATAGTTGCGCCTGAGTAAATGACTACATTGTTGCCTATGTTAGGATGGCGCTTTACACCCTTGACCGGCGTTCCGTCCTCAGCAAGGTCAAAGCTCTTGGCTCCGAGAGTCACGTGTTGGTAAAGCTTGACATGCTCGCCTATAACAGTGGTCTCACCAATGACGACACCGGTACCGTGGTCGATAAAGAAATACTTGCCGATAGTCGCTCCGGGATGTATATCTATTCCCGTTACTCTATGTGCGATTTCTGTCATTATACGAGGTATAAGCGGTACCCTCATCTCATATAGCTTATGTGCTATGCGGAATATTGCGATAGCTTTAAAAGCCGGATATGTGATAACTACCTCATCAAGGCTCTTTGCCGCCGGGTCACCTTCGTATCCGGCCTGTATATCCGTTTTGAGTACTTCAAGTATCTGAGGAAGAGCATCGAGCAGCTCTTCAGCCTTTTCCGCAGTCTCTTCAGTTGTATCATAAACGAGACCAAGTGCCTGATTCAGAGAATCATAAGCCCTCATAAGTTCCCATGTCCTCTTTTCAGTCTCAACAAAGCGGCCGCGCCACTTTCCGAAATGGTACGGGAACATCGCAGTCAGAAGATGCTCTATCGCTTCCTCTACTATTGCTTCGATACCGAGATAGCTGCCCTCATCAGGTCTCGTGTTGATCGCGGTCATTTCTGCCGCTATTTCCTCCAGATGGGCTGCACCGGCCCACTTGATCTGTTTAGTCATCTGAAATCTCCGTCCTCAGTTGTTGTCTAATTACTGTTCAGCCAATGCTGCTTTGAGTGCCTTGCTGAGCTGGTCAGGACAGGATGTGTCCTTGAACCCGCATCTGGTCCCTTCGAGCTTGCTGATAACGTCCTCAGCCTTCATTCCCTCTATAAGCTTGGAAATACCATTCAGGTTGCCGTTGCAGCCTCCGGTGAAGATGACCTCTTTTACGGTATCTCCATCAAGCTCTATCTCGATCATCTGAGAGCAGGTGCCTTCAGGATAAAATGTAAAATATTTCTTCATCTGTTGTTATCTTTTCCTTTTACTGCTGTTCAGGTCCGGCTACAGTCCGATCTCGTCAGCAACTTCTTTCATGGCCTCAAGCGAGATGTCAATGAATTCATCCCATGTGATACCTGTTTTCTCTATCTCCATCATATACTGTCTGTTGGCTCCGGCAGCAAATCTCGTCTCCTTGAATCTCTTGTTGACGGATTTATGTTTTACGCTTGCTACCTTTTTGTCCGGATAGATCTGTGCAACAGCCTTTACGAATCCGGACATAGGGTCTGCCGCTATGAGTGCATACTCAAGAGTGGTCTCAGGGTTCTTCCCGCATATAGGGTTGTGTGCCATGATGGCATTCTCCATTACCGGGTCGCCAAAACCCTCATCCCTCAGTATCTTTGCGCTGGTCGGTCCGTGTGTCGCCATATCCTCACGCCATGGGCATGTTTCTTCATCAAGGTCGTGCAGAAGTCCGCATATGCCCCAGTATTCAACATCATCAGGTGCAAGGCGCTTTGCCAGTCCGCGCATGATCGCTTCGACTGCATAGCAGTGAACTATATAGTGTTCGCCTTTTACGTATTTGTGCAGCAGATCATTTGCCTGCTCGCGTGTCAGTTTTGCTTCCATTTTATACTCCGTTTTTTGAAATAGTGCTTTGAATTGCCCGGTCATTATTCTATTCCCGGGACAGACACCGCTATTGTACTACAAAACCTTTTTGCGGTAAACTGTCTGTATACGAAAGGAGCAGAAATGAGGCCTGTCAACATTTTCAGAGTATCCAGAATACATGATGAAGAGCTCTTCAATATCTCTGTAAAGCACGAAGCCGAAGATCACGACAATCACCGCATCAAGATCCACGAGATCGACTCTCTTCGGATCCTGGCAGATGCGCTTGCAGACTCCGGTGTCAGCATCAGAGAGATGGATGGTTTTTATCTTGGCTTCATTATCCCTCTGATCGGAAAAGAGTTCGATCTTCTTAAGGTCACAGGCAAAACCTGTCTCAATATTGAACTCAAGTCACAGGATGTAACAGAGGAACACATCCTTGCACAGCTTCGCAAGAACCATCACTATCTTACTCTTCTGGGTAAAAAACTGATGCTTTTTACTGTCGTCACAGATACTCTGACATGCTATAGGCTGTCGCATAAAGGCAACCTCGTACGCACCGAACTGAGTGAGATAGCAGATGCTGTCAGGAGCTGTGATACGATCTATGAGAGCCATATTGAAAGGCTCTTCCGGGCATCTGAATATCTTATCTCTCCCGACAAGTCTCCTGATAAGTTCCTGCAGGGTCAGTATTTTCTTACGCCTGCCCAGGACTATGTAAAATCCGAGTTACTAAAGAGAATCAGCAGCGAGCACTACTGTGCTTTTTTCCATATTACAGGCAGACCGTGTACAGGCAAAACGCTCCTGATCTATGATCTTGCAAAACAGCTGGCTGCATCCGGCCGCACACTTATCGTATGCCGGGGCGAGCCCTCTGAGGGTCTGAAAATAATAAGCCGAGCGATAGACCGTCTTGATTTCATGTCAGCCGATTTTGTCTGTACAGAAGCGGACCTTCACAGTTATGACTTCATTCTCGTTGATGAGTCTCATCGCCTCAGTAATGCCGCTTTCGAAAAGCTGTGCGATTCAGCAGAAAAAAACGGCCAGATCTGTATCTTCTCAACAGATCCGGACGCCGTTCTTACAAAAGATGAAAAAAGCCGTAATATCGCCGGCAGGATTCGCAGTCTCGGGCTTGCAGGAGAGTTTGAGCTGTCAGAAAAGCTCAGGATGAACATGGAGATATACACTTTCATCATGAAGCTCAAGCACTTGAACTTTCAGACCGACAGGACCTATGACTATGACGATATAACCGTCAACTATGCCAACACCGTAAGTGAAGCGCGCGGTCTGATACAGTATTTCCGCAGCAGAGGTTTTGTGTTCATCAATGCCTGCCATGGCCGCAGAGGGGATGAGTTCAACGAATGCGAGGAGCATTTCGGTTCTGAACATATCATCGGGCGCGAATATGACAAAGTGGTCATGCTGATGGACAGTTCATTCTATTATGATGAAGATGGCTTTCTCAAAGGGATCAGCAAGCCTGATTCAGATTCTATTTATCCTAACATATTCTATCAGGGTATCTCTCGTGTCCGCGAGCGCCTAGCGCTTGTCATACTCGATGCGCCGGAACTCCTTCGCAGAATTCTTTCTATCATAGACTGATCGCCGTTTATCTGTGCTGTTATATTTCTACAGCTATATCCACTGCTTTAGCAAAAGTACTCTCTATGCTTTTGCTTGCTTCGGTGACTTCCTCACCTGAAAGTGGCTGCTCCAGCACTCCTGCAGCCATATTTGAGAGGAACGTGATCCCGATGATCTCTTTTCCTGCGTGATTGGCTATTATGGCTTCAGGTACGCTCGACATGCCGACAGCATCACCTCCGATGCACCTGACCATATTTATCTCTGCCGGAGTCTCAAAGGTCGGACCGCTCATCATAGTGTATACACCTTCCGTAAGTTCGATGCCCTCTTCTGCCGCACGCTTTTTCATCTTCTCTCTGAGATCCGGATCATATGTATAACTCATATCCGGAAATCTCGGTCCGTATTCATCCAGATTAGGCCCGATCAGCGGATTGGCTCCGGATAAATTGATATGATCTTTTATCAGCATCAGCGTGCCCGGCCGCCAGTTTCTGTTTACACAGCCTGCTGCATTAGTGATGATCAGACGTCTGATCCCGAGTTCTACAAGCACTCTGGCCGGATAAGCGGCAGTCTGCATATCCCCGGACTCATAATAGTGGTATCTGCCGGCAAGTATAATGACTCTTTTACCTCCGCGGCGGCCGTATATAACCTGCCCGCGGTGGCTGTCTACATTGCCTGAATGCATGTTGATAATGTTGTTGTAAGGAATTATGATCGGGTCCTCAATGAGATCGGCATAATTATTCAGTCCTGTCCCCAGGATGATACCTACTTCCGGGTCCTTAACACCCGCATCTCTCAGGCAATCCGCCGTTTCCTTTATCTTTTTTCTCAAATCTCCATCCATAATACAGCCTCACATTCTTAAGATAATGATCTGATAGTTGTTTTCTGAATTATACCACATCCGCGGTTATCAGGCAGGCAATAGAAAACCCCGCATCCTGTGCGGGGTATTGCATTCTATTTAAGTCATATTATTAAGTTGTGAGTAGCAATTTCAGTTTTTATTCTGTTGATACTCGGCAACCGGTCTGTCAATTTAGATCTTTATCTCTTTTCACATATCTGATGCCTGTAAGCAGGCTACCTTTGCAGCGAGTCTATGCCGGATCAACCTCTCTATTTGAATATCCCATTGGTCCGTTCCTCCTTTTCCGCACTCTGGTGCTTTCTGGACGCCGACTTTTATTTCTCTTCCGAAAGCCTGCTGATCTTATTTATACTTCCACGCTCTCATCTCAGTCTTTCCTTCGTCCTGTGTACTCACCTGACCGATTACTTTTTCCTCTATGTACTGCTTCGCGGTTTGACGTCCTGTGTAAGCTCTGCATCCCTGCCTTGCCTCACCGTATCCCCGGTACTTCTTCCACTGAGTACTTTTTCACCAGCCTTATCTTCCACTAACTACTCTCTCTCCGAGTGATATGCACTGTGGTGTACTTTCTGAATCTGCCTCTCGTAATGCGATTATACGATTTTTTCGGCTTTCCTGATGCCCTGTTCACAGTGTTGTCTGTTGCTGGCATCCTTTGATCACTAAGTACTGTCGGCTTGTTATTTCTGTTCTCTGTTGTTGTTTGTATTTTAGTGCAATCTACACAAAAAATCAAGAATTTTTTTGTTCTAAAAGAATACATAACGCTTAACATTCGGTCACAATTAAGTACCGCCTTGTATTTTGAAAACAAGGCGGTACATGGAATACATTTTCAGCTCTATTGGGGAATTACTTCTCCAGGAGCAGCTCTGCGATCTGCACTGTGTTAGTAGCAGCACCCTTTCTTACCTGGTCACCGCAGCACCACAGGTTGATTCCGTGATCATTGACAAGGTCTTCTCTGATCCTGCCGACATAAACTGTATCCTGGTTGGATGTGAGAAGCGGCATTGGATAGATCTTCTCAGACGGCTCATCATAGAGTCTGCAGCCCGGAGCTTCAGCAATTGCAGCCCTGACAGCATCGAGGTCAAGCTTGTCTTCTGTGATCACATCGATGGATACAGCGTGTGATCTTTCTACAGGAACTCTGACACATGTACATGAAACTTTGAGTTCAGGCAGATGCATGATCTTGCGTCCCTCGTTCTGGAGCTTCATTTCTTCTGATGAGTACAGATTCTCACCGAATCCTCCGATCTGAGGAATTACGTTATACGCAATCTGATACTGGAATACCTTAGGCTGAATGTCAGCACCGTATGAATTGCCTTCTCCTCCGGCTGCTCTGGCTGCAAGGACTTTCTCAGACTGCTCATACATCTCGATAGGGCCACCTGCTCCGGCACCACTGGTTGCCTGATATGACGAAGCATAGATTGCCTTGATCTTTGACAATTTATTAATAGCATTAATTGCAACGAGTGAAATGATCGTTGTGCAGTTAGGATTGCTGATGATACCGTTGTGCCATGCAACATCCTCAGGGTTGATTTCAGGTACTACCAGCGGAACATCATCATACAGTCTGAATGCTGAAGAATTATCAACAAATACTGCACCGGCTGCTTTGATATGTGGAGCCATTGCCTCAGCTATATCATTTTCGCTGGCACCGAGAACGATGTCCAGTCCGTCAAATGCAGTCTCACAAGTTCTCTGTATGACTACGTCACCAAACGGTGTGCTCAGGGTCTTTCCTTCAGATCTCTCACTTGCCAGGCATCTGAGCTCTCCCACAGGAAAGTTTCTCTCTGCCAGTACCTTGATCATCTGCTGACCTACTGCACCTGTTGCTCCCATTACACCTACATTGTACTTTTTCATCTCTGGATCCTCCTTTTTTTATCTGGCGAAGCTGTCATACAGCACTCTTACTGCTTTTTCGAAGTCCTTGTCATAGACTCCTACCATAATATTGATCTCATCAGCACCCTGTTCTATGGTTCTGATGTTTATCTTGTTGTCTCCCAGGGCTTTGAAGATCTTACCGCTGACACCGGTGCGGTACGCCATCTGGCGTCCGACTATCGCGATGAGGCTTATACCCTCTGTCAGTTCACAGTTATCTATGTTCTCGTTTTCAGTCAGCTCATGCATCAGATCGTATTTTCTGCTTGTAAGGCTGCCTGTCGGGAATACGACTGAAAAACTGTCTATCCCGCTAGGGACCTGTTCAACAGGGATGTCATAGCGGTCGAATACCTCGAGAACCTGCCTGAGAAGTCTGATCTTTTCCTCTCCTATTTTGTTCTTATATATATTGATGATAGAAAAGTTCCTCTTCCCGGTAATGCCTGTGATGAATCTCTCATGCTCTTCGGCAAGCTCATCATCAAAGCTCTCGCAGATTATAGTACCTGGGTCATCAGGTGCATTAGTATTCCTTATATTGACCGGTATGTCCTTGATCCTTACAGGAAAAACTGTATCCTCATGCAGAACCGATGCCCCCATGTAGCTTAACTCGCGCAGCTCATCATACGTGACACGGGCTATGGTCTTAGGATCCTTGACTATCCTAGGGTCTACCATCAGGATGCCTGAAACATCGGTCCAGTTTTCATAGATCTCAGCTCCGAGATATGCTGCTACAAGTGAACCTGTAATATCAGAGCCACCCCGCGGGAACACTTTGATCTCTCCGCTCGGATATGCTCCATAGAATCCCGGAGTTACGATCTTCTCATATATCTCTTTCAGCTCACGGAGTTTCTTCTCGGACTTTTTATTGTCCACTTTGCCGTCATAATCGAATACGAGCCATTCTGTTGCATCTACAAATGAGAAACCCAGATATTCAGCCATCAGTCTTGCACAGAAGTATTCGCCCCTGGATGCTATGAAATCCGATGAAGTCTTCTTGTCTACACCGGCAAAAGTGTCATCAATTATCTGCCCTATATCTGTCTTAAGGCCAAAGCTCTCTCTGATCTCTTCATACCTCTCTTTGATCATTGAAAGTATGTTGTCATATGCAACACCGTATTTGATGTGTGCATGTATCAGATAGAGCAGATCTGTTATCTTGTTATCTCCGGAAAACCTCTTACCCGGCGCCGATACAACTACAACTTCACGGGACGGATCGCTTTCCACTATCCCCTTTACCTTGACGAACTGTGAGCTGTCTGCCACGCTCGAGCCGCCGAATTTCAATACCTTCATCAGAATTCCTTTCGTTATCTTATGCAGAATGGGATGACCGCTGGCTGCAGTTCCCGTTTTGTATTTTTACAAGAGCAATACGTGTTATATGTCCGGTTTGCTCATGTTATCATGATAATGTTTGTTTCAAAGCACAAATTTTCAGAGCAAAAACTTGATTTTTCCGTTAAACACGGACAATTCCAGAGTATGTGTCCGCGGTACGAAAACACTTGTCTTTGCATCGGAAATAATGTAACATAATCGAGGATTAATTTCAACAACTTCAATCATATAGTGCGGTCTGTCTCTAAGACTGCATAAGAATAGTGAGGAACGAATAATGATCAGTTATATAAGCACAAGAGATCCGCAGCACAAGGTTACCTCAAGCAAAGCCATCCTTTCTGGGCAGGCACCTGACGGCGGACTGTACATACCGGAGCACCTCGAAGATATACAATGTGATTATCACGATATCCTGAGTGATGATTTCCGCAGCATGGCAAAAGCCGTATGGAATATCTTCTTCCCTGACTATGGCCCTGAAAAAGTCGATATGCTTGTGGAAAAAAGTTATGAAGGAAAGTTTTCGGCACCTGAGATAACCCCGATCGTAAAAGTCGGCGGCAGCTATGTGCTCGAACTCTATCACGGTCCGACATCAGCGTTCAAGGATGTTGCCCTTTCCGCTCTTCCTAATCTGCTGACATCAGCAAGAGATATGAACGACTTTACTGATGAGATCATGATCCTGACAGCGACTTCCGGAGATACAGGCAGTGCAGCACTGTGCGGTTTCGGCGGAGTTCCTGGAACAAGGATCGTAGTGTTCTATCCTTACGGCGGAGTTTCCGAGACCCAGCGCCTGCAGATGGTCACAGCGCCGGGAGACAACGCATGCGCATGTGCTATACGCGGCAATTTTGATGATGCTCAGACCGGTGTCAAGACGCTCTTCCGCGAGATACCTCACCCGGTCTGCGGAGTATCTCTTTCAAGTGCTAATTCGATCAACATAGGCAGACTCGTTCCTCAGATCGTCTATTATTTCTCAGCTTACAGCCAGCTGCTCTCAGCGGGAGATATAAAAGACGGGGAGAAAGTCGACTTTATCGTGCCTACCGGCAACTTCGGAGACATTATGGCGGGATACTTTGCATACATTATGGGACTGCCTGTAGGAAGGCTGGTCTGTGCCTCCAACCGTAATGATGTACTGACAGAGTTCCTGGAGACAGGCCATTACAATAGAAAAAGAGAGTTTCATAAGACGACCTCCCCTTCGATGGACATCCTGGTCTCAAGCAATCTTGAAAGACTTCTCTACTATGTCTGCGGTGCTGAGCATACAGTTGAATATATGAAGGCGCTGAATGAAACCGGCGAATACAACATAACAGACTCGGAGCTGGCAGAAATGCAGAGCATTTTCACCGGGATATGCGCAAGTGATGATGAAGGTGCGTCAGCTATCCGGAATGTATTTGAGTCAGAAAACTACCTCATGGATACTCATACATCGATCGCCTGGGCCTGCAAAGAAAAACTCGGCACTTCCTCTGCCGCTGCATCAGTAGTCCTTTCGACTGCATCTCCATACAAATTCTCACGTGCAGTTCTCGAAGCGCTTGGTGAGGAATTGTCTGACAGCGATGAGGCAAACATGAAAAAGGTTTATGAAGTGACAGGCGCAGCTATCCCTGAAGGTCTTGCGGGCATCTTTGAGCGTGAAATAAGGTGTAAGGATGTAATAGACATTTCAGACATGAAGTCTTACGTAATAAGAAAGTCAGAGTAATATTCGCCTTAAGAAGCACTTAACGATTGGATTAAAAATATTAAGAAGCCAACTTATTGAAAAAAGCGATAATAAAGGGTAATATTTACTATGCAAGGCAAATATTTGATCGTGGACAAAGATTTATTGCCGTCTTACTTTGAGAAGGTGGCCCAGGCCAAAGAACTGCTGGACGAAGGCCGCGCAGGAGACGTCAGTGAAGCTGTCCGTATGGTCGGGATATCCCGAAGCACTTATTATAAATATCGTGACCGAGTCAGAGATATAAGCACAGTCTCTATGGGTCGCCACGCAATCATCAGCATGATGATGAGCCATCGTGTTGGCATATTATCAACCGTTATCGGGATTATTTCCAGATACGATTACAGTGTTTGGACTATCACCCAGAATCCTCCCGTAGACGCTAAGGCCAATGTGGTAATAACCCTTGAACTTGGCGAGGATGCAGGTGCTCTGAACGAAATGATCAGAGAGATCAGCAATATTCCAGGGCTGTCAAAAGTACAGCTCCTGGGTATGGATTAGGAGGGGTTTTTTAATGGATTTCAAACAGATCGAAGCTTTTGTCAATGTAGTAAGATACAAAAGCTTCAGCAAGGCCGCAGACGCGACCTTTTTTACGCAGCCTACTATCAGCACACACATCCGCAATCTCGAAAAGGAGCTCGGTGTCAAGCTCCTTGACCGTAAGAGCCGCATAGTAGAAATGACACCACAGGGGGCAAAATTCTATAAATACGCTGTTGAGATGATAAACGCCAGAGCTCAGGCCTTTGACGCTCTTGACAGTGACAGTGACAACGTAAAAGGCATTCTTGAGATACAGGCTTCCTCGATTCCAAGTGTCACATTTCTGCCTGAACTTCTCGCAGGATTCCGTCGCGAGCACAGCGGGATCCAATATTATGTTTCATCTTCGGATACACAGACTGTCGTCGATAATATCATCGAGCGACGCGGCGAGATAGGTTTTGTAGGAGAAGAGATAATCAGCAATGCCATCGACACTGTCAAGGTCGCCACAGACAAAGTAGTTATGATAGCTCCGCTTTCTTATGATATCGCTGACAAAGCACCTATGTCAGAGGCTGTCTCCTATCCTTTCATATGGCGCGAGACAGGTTCAGCTACACGCAAGTCCTTTGAAGCAGCTGCAGTTGCTCTCGGATATGATAAAGAGGTATTTGATGTCGCAGCGCTTTTCAACGACATGGACTCGATCATACGTGCTGTTGAAGCCGGACTGGGCGTAGCGATTATTTCTGAGAAAGTAGCTCTGTCATCAGGCGGGCAGTTCCGAATAGTTGAGATTGAAGATTACAACGAGGAGCGCTCATTCTATATGATCAACCTTCGCAGCATCTCTCTGTCCCCGGCGGCAGAAGCTTTTTCAGATTACGTCAAAAGCAAGCTCTGACCAAAGCAGAATATTACAACATAAAAGGTACCTCAGTTCAGATAATCGGAATGA
>Ga0310695_10005600_pt1 | contig 21793 bp, 16 predicted proteins | sample RumenRJG_04DNA_FD_203882 | JGI IMG/M metagenome (GOLD analysis project Ga0310695, IMG submission 203882) | Bovine rumen microbial communities from Lethbridge, Alberta, Canada - RJG_04 (v2) (version 2) | ecosystem: Host-associated > Mammals > Digestive system > Stomach > Rumen | place: Canada...
TTGGAGGCCCTGTACCGGAAATTCCAGGACAAAGGCCTGGTTATCCTGGACTTCCCCTGCAACCAGTTCGGAGCCCAGGCTCCCGGCAGCGATGCCGAAATCCACGAATTCTGCACGGGGAAATACGACATTTCCTTCCCGCAGTTTGCCAAGGTCCAGGTCAACGGCCCGGACGCCGAGCCGCTGTTCACCTGGCTCAAATCCCAGCAAGGCTTCAAGGGTTTCGGCGGCGGCACCAAGGCCCAGGCCATGGACAAGCTCCTTTCCCAGCAGGATCCCGACTACGCCAATAACCCGGATATCAAATGGAATTTCACCAAATTCCTGGTGGACCGGGAGGGCAATGTCGCTGCCCGCTTCGAGCCCACCCAAAGCATGAAATTCGTTGAAGCAGTAGTAGGAAGCAAGCTCTTTTAGAGCAAGATAAGCGGAGTGGCGGTCTGTCTGGGGAGTGTCTGCAGGCGGACCGTTTCTTTTACGCCCAGTTCCACCAATGCACGCGCCGCGCAAGCGAAAGCCGCCTCGGGCGTGTTGTTGTTTTCGCTCAGGTGGCAGAGGAAGATGTTCCGCAGACCATCGTGCCAGATCTGTTTGATGGTGCCGGCACATTCGTCGTTGCTCATATGCCCGTGCCCGCCGCAGATACGCATTTTCAACTGATGCGGATAGGGTCCGCCAATGAGCATCTGGGTGTCATAATTCGATTCGATCACGAGCGTATCGGCCTGCCGGGCATATTCCAGCGATTCGGGGGTCACCCGACCCACATCGGTCATCAGCACAAAATTCTCCCCGCCGAACCGGATGAAGAAACCGCAGGTTTCGGTGGCATCGTGCGGGACCACGAAATAACGCACGCGGAGGGAGCCGCTGCCCACGGGGATGGTGTTCCACTCCCCCGCCTGCAGGTATTTCCGGCACGGGACGATGGCGTCGCGCGTGGCAAAATGCCGCGAGAGCGCATCGTGAAGGGTGCGGGAGGCATAGACCGGTTTGTGCAGGTGGCTGCAGAAGGAACCCAGGTGCCGGATGTGGTCGAAATGGTCGTGGGTTACGAGGATGGCATCGAAATTATCGAAGCTGAGCCCGTACAGGCGGAGGTTGCGCTTGAGGGCACGCAGGCTCACACCGGCATCGATCAGGATCCCCCGCAACGGGGTTTCCTCGTCCGGCTGCCAGCCCAGAAAGTAGCAGTTTCCGCAGCTTCCGCTGGATAAGCTCATGAATTTCAGCATAGGGCAGCCTCCACCAAGGGTCGCAGCGGCGTTCCTTCCGGATAGAATACCGCCTGGATGCCCACCGCGCGGGCAGCATCCACATTGTTTTGCGAATCGTCGATAAAGAGGATTTCCCCAGCGGGCAGGCCTACCCGGCGCACCATTTCAGCATAGATCTCCCGGGAGGGTTTCAGCATTTTCATCTCGCAGGAGACGAATTCCGCCTTGAACACGTGCTGCCAGTCCAGTCCCCTTTCCGCCATCATCTCGTGGCTGCGCACCATGGTGATGGGGTTGTTGTTGGTGAGGATGTAGAGGGCATAGTGCCGGGAGAGGTCCCGGATGAGGTCCGCTTTCTCCTGCGGGAAACCGGCCAGGAGGGCGCAGAAGGCCCGGTCCACATCGGCGGGACCGGCATCGGGACGGCTTTCACGGAGCACCTCGGAGCGGAATTCATCCGCCGACAGTTCTCCGCATTCCAGCTGGCCGATGATGCCTTTCTGGTGGCACTTGTCCAGTATTTCTACAATCTTTTCGTACCCCAGCCCCTCACGGAAGGCGCGGATGCAGGCATCCGTATCCAGGTCGAACAGGACCCCGCCGAGGTCGAAAACGATAGCTTTTATCATGGTTATTTATCTTTTTCTTCACAATATTTGGAGATGACGCTATAGGCGTCTGCCACGCCCAGTTCGCCGGAGCGGGACAGGTCTATGCATCCTTTCTCCTTGTCTTTCAGATAGATAAGCACCAGGCCGCGGTTGTAATAGGCATCGCCCATATAGGGGTACAGCTCAATGGCGCGGCTGTAGTTTTCAATGGCGCTCACCAGTTCGGAAGACAGGGTATACAGGTTGCCCAGATTATAATAGATGTACGGCAGGTCCGGAACGATGCTGGCGGCCGCCTTCATATCGGCGATAGCCTCCGAATAGTCGTACGTCTTGGTGACCCGGTCGCGGACACGGGCACGGGTGGTGCCCTGGTCGTCCAGGGTCAGGGTCTGGACATTGTTTTCGATGGAGGAGATGAAGTCTATCATCTCTGCCCGCAGCACACCGCGGTTCAGGTGGTAGAAGGCCTTGTAGTAGTCCTGGTAACGACCGTCCTCGGCCGCTTCAACCGCCTGGTCGAAGTTGTTCAGGGCGGCGCTGTAGAGTTTCAGCTGAAGGTTGTTCAGGCCTTTCAGGAAGTACTGTTCCGCCGATGTCAGGTTGCTCTGCCCCGCCCCGGTGTTGGTATCGCCCAGCAAGGCCACGTCGAAATTCCGGAACGCCACCGAGGTGAGCGTATCCAGGTTGGCGATGCGGATCGGTACCGGCGATTCTTCGATGAAACGGTCCACCAGGAGGTTCTCGTAGCGGTTCCGGAGGGCGTAGGCCGCATTGTCCCGGCCGGCGGCCAGGGTGAACTTGAAGAGCGGTTTCAGGCGGATGTCCACGTCGCGGTGCTGGAGGAGTTCGTTGTCGAAGTCCTTTTTGGCGAAATCGGCATCCAGGGCCAGCAGGCCGCTGAACTGGCGGGTGGTATCGGACAGGGAGGCCTCGCCCTTGGCATTGCGGGCGCGGTACTCGCGGACCTTCTGCTGAGCGATATCGTAATCCTGCTTGGAGGAGCGCGTCTTTCCCAGCATATTCTTCACATAGGAGCGGTTCAGGTAGGCTTTCGCGAAGTCAGGATACAGTTCGATGGCTTTGTCGTAGTCGTCCAACGCATCTGTCCACCGGCCCATCTCGATAAAGAAGGAGGCTCGGTTGTAATAGGCCAGCACATTCCCCGGGTTGATGTTGATGACGCGGTCCATATCGTCCAGGGCGTTCTCGAAATCCCCCACCTGCGCCCGAATGAGGGCCCGGTTGTAGAGGGTGAGGGCGTTGCCCGGCTCGTCCCGGAGGACGCGGTTCAGATCGGCCATCGCGGCGTTGTAATCCTTTGTCTCATAATACATCAGCGCGCGGTTGAAATACGCGAACGTATTGGCCGTATCCAGTTTGATGGCGTGGTTCATGTCGGCGATGGCCGCCTTGTAATCTTTCTGCTCGGCATAGACGCGGCCGCGGCGGATGTAACCTTCCGGCTCGAACCGGTCCAGTTTGATGGCCTTGTTGTAGTCGTTCATCGCCTGGAGCGTATCGCCCAGGAAAAGATAGGAAGCACCGCGGTTCAGGTAGGCCGACGGGTCCTTGGGTTCCTTGCGGATGTAGCGGTCGAAGTCTTCTACCGCCTGGTCGAAGCGCTGCGCCAGGAAGTGGGTCACGCCGCGGCTATAGTAGATGCCAATCTGGCCGGGACGCAGCGAGAGGGCTTTTTCAAAGTCCTCGAAGGCTTCGTCATACTTGCCGAAACGGCTGCTGGTGATGGCCCGATAATGGTAACCGTTGGTGAAAACCGGATTCAGCCGGACCGAGCGGTCGAAGTCCGCACGCGCTCCCCGCAGGTCGCCCAGGTTGTATTTGGCGATGCCGCGGAAGAAGAAGGTCCAATAATCGGTGGTGTCCAGGCGGGCCAGGATGTTAAATTGCTGAATAGCATCGGCATACTTCCCTTCCGACAAGGCGCGGCGGCCCCGGAAGTTGAAGACATCTTTGTCGTACTGGGCGAAGCAGAAGGCTCCGCACAGCAGCAAAAGCAGAGAAATAGCGATGCGTTTCATAAATAAATTTCCTAATCAGGCTCGAATTTGCTAAATTTGGGCCTTAAATCTTACAAAGATAAGAACATTAATCGTGCCTGCGAAGTGAAAACGGCAAAAATTCTCATATTTTTTTTGTTGAGCCTCTGCCTGACCGGCCCGGCGGCTGCCCAGAAGGAGCGTTACACCATCAGCGCTGTGAATGGGGAGTTTGTGGTAGAAGAAGAAACCCTGCAGCGGGAGGTATCGTTCCTGGCCGATTCCCTGGAGGGCGGGCGCGCTTTGGGCAGGCGGGGTCATTTCGAGGCCGGTGCGTGGATTTCCCGTCACTTCGAGTCCTTCGGCCTTCAGCCCTTGAACGGCGTTTGGGCCCACAGTTTCAGTATCGGGGAAGAACGGGGCCGTAACCTTCTGGGCCTATTTCCCGGTAAATCAGACAAATACGTCATTGTCCTGGCCCACTACGACTGCATCGGCGGCCTGGCGGGACGGCTTTATCCGGGAGCGGACAGCAATGCTTCGGGCACGGTAGCCATGCTTACCCTGGCGCGCATGCTGTACCGGATGAACTATCTGGGTAAAGAGTATACGAACAATGTGATTTTCGCGGCGGTGGATGCAAAGGAGCGCAATTCCGCCGGCTCCGAGGACCTGATGGAGCGGATCCGCGAGGGACGGCTGGTCAACCCCGTTACCGGCACCGCCATCACCCGGGACAAAATCCTGTGCGTTGCCAACCTGGACATCATCGGCAGCACCCTCTCCCCCCTTGCATCGGGCCGGAAAGATTACCTGCTGGCCATTAGCGACGGGCGCTGGAACGACACCGTGCGCTCGCTCAACCGGAAAGACGGGCTGGGACTGGACTTGGCCTTCGATTATTACGGGAGCCGCGATTTTACGAACATTTTCTATCGGCGCATCGGCGACCACGTGCCCTTCCTGAAAGCGGGAATCCCCTGCATCCTGTTCACATCGGGCATTACCATGCGTACCAATAAAGAGACGGACGACGCAGCCTCGCTGGACTACGCCGTCCTTCGTCAACGGATTATCCTTGCCTATTACTGGCTGGTGCGCCAGATCTAACGACCCTCGTAACGGGCCGTCCGGCGGGCAGCTTCGGCCGCCGCGGTGGCGAAATCGGGTCCTTGCGAGGCATAGAGCACGCCGCGCGAGGAGTTGATGAGCAGGCCGCCCAACGCGTTGGCGCCGTGGGCGATGACTTCCTCCGCACTGCCTCCCTGCGCGCCCACACCGGGGACCAGGAAGAAATGATCCGGGCAGAAAGTTCTGATTTCCTGCAACTTATCGGCCTTGGTGGCACCTACCACGAACATCAGTTCGTCCGGCGAACCAATCTCCATCATCGTTTCCATAACCTTGCGGTAGAGGGGCTTCTCCCCCACCGTCTGGAAGTCGGCCGCACTGGGATTCGATGACAGGGCTACGACGATGGCTAACTTGCCCGGGTGGCCCAGGAAGGGTTCTACCGTTTCGCGACCCATATAGGGCGAGAGAGTGACGGCGTCAAAATCCATCGTTTCGAAATAGGTTTTCGCATACATCCGGGCGGTGTTGCCGATATCGCCGCGTTTGGCATCGGCAATGAGGAACTGGTCGGGATGGTTCGTCCGAAGGTAGTCCACCGTTTTCTCCAGGATGCGCAGGCCCTCCGAGCCCAGGCTTTCGTAGAAGGCCAGGTTGGGTTTGAAGGCCACGCAGTAGGGCGCGGTGGCATCGATGATGGCCTTGTTAAAGTCCAATACGCCCACCCCGGCGGGCAGTTTCGCGGAATCGGTATCCAGGCCCACGCACAACATCGTGTGCTTGCTCCGGATGCGAGTATATAAGTCGTTGAGTGTCATTATTATACTGACTGTTTAATAGTATTGATAGAACAGGGCGATGGATTCCATTCCGGCGAAGAACTGGCGGAGCAGGTAACTCTCATTGGGGCTGTGGATGGTATCGCGCTCCAGGCCGAATCCCATCAGCAGCGGGTCGATGCCGAGGATGCGTTGCATATCGGCCAGTACGGCGATGCTGCCGCCGCCGCGGGACGGGACCGGTTCCACGCCGTAGACCTCGGCCATCGCTTTGGAAGCGGCCTGGAAGGCATCGGACGAGATGGGGATGAGGAAGCCGTTGCCGCCTTCGCAGGGGGTCACTTCTACCTTTACGTACGGCGGTGCGATGGCTTTGAGATGGGAGACGAACTGTTCGGTGATGCGGGCGCTGTCCTGGTTGGGGACCAGCCGCATGGAGAGTTTGGCGTGGGCCGTCGAGGGCAGAACGGTCTTGGCGCCGGGGCCGGTGTAGCCGCCCCAGATGCCGCAGACGTCCAGGCAGGGTCGGATGCCGGTGCGTTCGAGCGTGGTATAGCCTTTCTCTCCTTTTACCTCGGCGATGTCCAGGAATTGTTTGTATTCTTCCATATCGAAGGGCGCGCGTGCGAGGCTGGCGCGGTCGGCGGCCGAGAGTTCTACGACATCGTCATAGAAACCGGGTACGTTTACCCGGCCGTCGGCGTCGTGGAGGGTGGCGATCATTTCGCAGAGGGTGGTGATGGGGTTGGCCACGGCTCCGCCGTAATGGCCGGAATGGAGATCTTTGTTCGGTCCGGTTACCGTGATTTCCACATAGCTCAGGCCGCGCATCCCGCAGTTGATGGAGGGCACCTTGTCGGAAATCATGGTGGTATCCGAAACCAGGATGACATCGGCCGCGAGTTTCTCTTTGTTTGCAGCCACCCAAGCCGGCAGAGAGGGGCTTCCGATTTCTTCTTCGCCTTCGAAGATAAACTTCACATTGTGACGGAGTTTCCCTTCGCGCAGCAGGTATTCGAAGGCTTTGATGTGCATGAACAGCTGGCCCTTGTCGTCGTTGGCGCCGCGGCACCAGATGGCCTCTTCTCCGGTAGCAGGATCCGGACCGATGACCGGCTCGAACGGGTCCGTGCGCCATTTCTCCAGCGGCTCGGCCGGCTGCACGTCGTAATGGCCATAGACCAGTACCGTACGGGCTTTCGGATCCACCGTCTTGACGCCGAATACCACCGGATTTCCCGATGTAGGACAGACTTCGGCCGTATCGGCCCCCGCCTCCAGCAGCAGTTCTTTCAGCCGATGGGCGCAGGCGAGCATATCGTTTTTGTGTTCGGGCTTGGCGCTTACCGATGGTATCCGCAGCAAGGAAAACAGTTCCGCATAAAACCGCTCCCTATTCTGTTCGATATACTTTTTCATATCGTAAATATACTCCCTTTTGCGGATATATCCAAATTTGCAAAATAGGAGCGGAATGTGTATCTTTGGGGAAATAAGAAGTGGGCGCAGACGGATTCGAACCGCCGACCCCCTGCTTGTAAGGCAGGTGCTCTGAACCAGCTGAGCTATGCGCCCTTGAACCCGCTTGCTGACGGCCTCCGGATTTCTCCTAAGGACTTCCCACGGCCTCTGCGGAAAAGTTCCGCCAAGGACTTCCGTAACCCTTATTGCGCGCTGGGTCTTCAGCGAACGGGAATACAAAGATACAACAAAAATAGTTATCAACAAACTTTTCAACAATATTTAAAGGTAAACAGATATGAAAAAATGGTTTTTCCCGCTTTCGGCTGCCTTGCTGACCGCCATCTTCCCTGCCTGTACCGGCAAGAAAGTAACCGCTGAACTGGACGACCTTTTTACCGAGAAGTTCCCGGCCGACGGCCCTGGAGCCCAGGTTATCGTGGTTCGCGGCGGGCACATCGTCTATGACCGTGGCTTCGGCCTGGCCGACCTGGAGACCCGTGCTCCTATCACCGACACTACCATGTTCAATATCTGCTCGGTGTCCAAGCAGTTCGCGGCGGTGGCCCTTCTCAAACTCGCCGAAGAGGGAAAACTTTCGCTGGATGACAGCGTTGCCAAATACTTCCCGCAGTTCCAGGCGCCGTTCTTCCAGAAGATTACCTTGCGGCACCTCCTTTCCCACACTTCCGGCATCCCGGACGCACGCCCGCGCACCGAGGAGCAGTGGGAGCGATATCGAGCCGAAAACGACTCCCGGTTCGATAATGTGAAGGATTTCAAATTGTTCTGCGACGAATCTGAATCGTGCCGGTACCTGGAGAAACTCGATACGCTGAACTTCGAGCCCGGAACGCAGTACGAATATATGAATCCTACCTTCCAGCTGGTGCTGATGATTGTTGAAAAGGTTACCGGGGAGGATTTCGACACCTGGATGCACGACAATATTTTCGTGCCGGCCGGCATGACGGAGACCGTTTATTTCGAACCCGGACGGGACATCCCCAACCGGGCACACGGCTACAGCCACGGTGAGGACGGCGAGTGGGAGCTGGACGAGTACGGCCAGTGTTCCTTCTTCCAGACCAAGGCCGACGGCGGCATCTACACCACGGCGAAGGATTTCCTTGCCTGGGACAAAGCCCTTTACGGAGATGTCGTGATCAGTGCCGCTTCGCGCGCCCAAGCCCATACGGGCCATATCGCCACCGATATCCCGTACACACAGTACGGCTACGGCTGGTTCATCGAACACAATCCCGACCGGCCGCGGAAGATTTATCACACGGGCGATAACGGAGGATTCCTCATCTTCGAGGGACGTTTCCCCGAGAAGGACCTCTTCTACCTCATTTTCGCCAACCAGCCGCACTGGGAGCGGACCGAAACGGTTGCCCAGGTGGACCGGATTTTCGAGCGGAACGGGTGGATTTAGTTTTGCAAACTCGGGGAAAAGCCCTATCTTTGCAGAACTGTTTATGGGGATGTTTTGGTTTTGACAGCATCGATTCTGGACAGTAAGCACGCCGGGCGCCGGAAGCCTGCCCGTAAATCTCGGTTTTCAAAAAATCAGTTGCCAAAAACAACTTTGCACTCGCTGCTTAATTTGACCAAGTCAAATAGCTTAATCCGCATCGCCTAGGCTGCGACGCCGACGAGTATCCCTCGGACTTTCCGCCCGCTCTGTTCCGGCCCAGGGGTATCATTTAAGCGGGACGCACCGGTGGACGCTTCTACAGCCGGCTAAGATTTAGAAGCTAAGGTCGCGGATCGCCCGTCTTCCGGCAGCCCGGTCCCTACAACCAAAGGAAGAATAAGCGTGTAGAAAGCTCTCTGGTGCGGTGTTTGGACGGCGGTTCGAGTCCGCCCATCTCCACTCCTGCATTTCGGTATGGATTCCCGAACCTATATCGCCATTGACCTGAAGTCGTTTTACGCTTCGGCCGAGTGCGTCGCGCGCGGACTCGATCCGCTCACGGCGCGGCTGGTGGTTGCCGACGAGTCCCGTACCGACAAGACCATCTGCCTGGCGGTCTCCCCCGCCCTGAAAGCATTTGGCATCCCCGGCCGGCCGCGTCTCTTCGAGGTCAAGCAGCGCCTGCAGGTTGTCAACGCCGAGCGGCGCCATCGACATTTGGAAGAGGTGGATTTCATTGCCGCGAAGCCCCGGATGGCCCATTATATGGCGGTCAGCGCGCAGGTGTACCGGGTGTATCTGCAATACATCGCCCCCGAAGACATCCATGTCTATTCCATTGACGAGGTGTTCATCGATGCCACGGCCTACCTGAAAACCTATCGGTGCACCGCCCACGAACTGACCATCCGAATGATCCGGGATGTCCTGCGGACGACGGGCATCACCGCCACCGCCGGTATCGGACCGAATCTCTACCTGGCGAAAATCGCCATGGATATCGAAGCGAAACATGCTCCGGCCGATGCCGACGGGGTGCGCATCGCGGAATTGGACGAACTTTCCTATCGACAAAAATACTGGACGCACCGCCCGTTGACGGACTTCTGGCGGGTGGGACACGGAATCGCCGCCCGGCTGGAGAGCGAGGGCCTTTATACGATGGGCGACATTGCCCGCTGCTCCCTGGGCGCTCCCGGGCAGCGACGCAGCGAAGACCTTCTGTATAAGCTCTTTGGCGTGAATGCCGAGTTGCTCATCGACCACGCCTGGGGCTGGGAAAGCTGCACCATGGCCGACATCAAGGCCTACCGGCCCTCCACCCATTCGCTCAGCAGCGGGCAGGTGCTTATGAAGCCCTATCCCTTCGACCAGGCGAAACTGGTTACCCGCGAAATGACCGAAATGCTGGTCCTGGACCTGGTGGCGCAGCACAAAGTGGCCAGCCAGGCCCTCCTGTCGGTCTCCTACGAGCGCACTACCCCGTATGACAAGGAAAACATCCGCAAAAACTACGCTGGCGTGAACGGGTCCGTGAATCTGGGCGGGCACACCTCCTCCACCAAACGGATTACCGAAGCGGTGATGAGCCTGTTCGACCGCCTGGTCGATCGCTCCAAACCGGTGCGCCGCCTCAACGTCACACTCGCCCACGTGGTGGACGAAAAGGAAGCCGGAGGCATCCAACTGGATCTGTTCGATACCCGTCCGGCGGACGATCCGCGCGAACGCAAACGCCAGGAGGCCATTCTGGCCATCCGCAAGAAATATGGGAAAAACGCCATCCTGAAAGGAATGGACTTTGAGGAAGGCGCCACCGCGCGCGAGCGCAATCAACAAATAGGAGGACACCGCGAATGACCCCGTACGACGATATCATCAACCTTCCCCACCCGGAACCGAAACGGCACAGGCGCATGGCCCGTGCCGATCGTGCGGCGCAATTCGCACCGTTCGCAGCCTTAACCGGCTTCGAGGATACCCTGGACGATGCCGCCCAAGCCCATTTGGACGCTATACCATCTCCATACTCGCCGCCAGAGTATTGAACTCTTCTTCGTTGATTGTCTGGCAGTTGCCGTCGAAGCGGGCATCCATTTCGATTTCCAGCCTCCGGCACTTCAGGTCTCCCTCGATGACGGAAGAGGACTTGAGGGACAGGGTGTCCTTCACATAGAAATTCCCATGCATCTTCCCCCAGAAATCGGCATTCTCGCAAACGATATCGCCGGTGATGACGGCATTTTCGCCCACGACCACCTTGCATTTGGAGATGATGCGGCCCTCGAACGAACCATCGATACGGATATCGTTGGGGGAATAGATATCGCCGCGGATGATGGTGCCGCTGGATACGCGGCTCACCTCATTCACATTTACGACAGGTTCAACTACCTTACCCATATTCAATCAGTTTAGCGGTTAAAACAGGATGCCTTTTCCGTGGCAGTTCTTATATTTGAGGCCGCTGCCGCAAGGGCAAGGGTCGTTGCGGCCCACCTTCTTCTCGGCCCGGACCGGGGTGCGCGCAGCCTGTTCGCCGTTGGTAACCAGGTCGTTGCGACGGGTCTGCAGGCGGCTCATGTCGTTGCGCGGCTGGGGACGGGCTTCCCGCGGCTGTTCGGAAGCATCGCGGAGCGGGATGAAGGCCCTCAGCAGGAAGGACAACACGTCCTTGTTCAGGGCTTCCAGCATGGCGGCGAAGAGGTTGTAGCTCTCCAGTTTGTACACCACCAGCGGGTCTTTCTGCTCGTAGGAGGCGTTCTGCACGCTCTGGCGCAGGTCGTCCATATCGCGCAGGTGCTGTTTCCAGTGGTCGTCGATCTGCCAGAGGATGATGGTCTTGCTGAGCGTCTTGGCGATTTCCTTGCCCTGGTTCTCGTAGGCCTTGGCCAGGTCTACCGAAAGATTCAGCATCCGGCGGCCGTCGGAGATGGGAATGGCGATATTCTTATACATCGAGCCCTGCTTCTCAAAGACATCCTTGATGAACGGATAGACCTTCTCGATCATGGCATCCATGCGGCGGTTGTACACTTCCTGCATATGCTCGCTCAAACGGGCGGCAATCTGTTCCGGCTTGGACTTCTCGTAGAATTCGGCATCGAATCCGGCATCAATCGAAAGCTGGCCCATGAGGAATTCCTGGAACTCCTCGAACGGCATGCCCTCGGACTGGTCCACGTAGATCGTAGCCTGGTCCGTCATCATGTTCTGGACATCGATTTCGATCCGCTCGCCGGAGAGGGCGTTGCGGCGACGGGCATAGACCGCCTCGCGCTGGTAGTTCATGACGTCGTCGTATTCGAGGGTACGCTTACGATAGCCGAAGTGGTTCTCTTCCACCTTGCGCTGCGCTTTCTCGATGGAGCTGGAGAGCATCGGGGCCACCAGGGCCTCGTCGTCCTTCATGCCCAGCCGGTCTACCACACCCGCAATCCGTTCCGATCCGAACAGACGCATCAGCTTGTCTTCCAGCGAGATATAGAAAGCGGAGGAACCCGGGTCTCCCTGACGTCCGGCACGACCGCGCAACTGACGGTCCACGCGGCGGGAGTCGTGGCGTTCCGTACCGATGATGGCCAGACCGCCGGCCGCCTTCACCTCGGGCGACAGCTTGATATCCGTACCACGGCCCGCCATATTGGTGGCGATGGTTACGGTGGAGGACTGTCCCGCCTGGGCGACGATTTCCGCCTCGCGGGCGTGCTCCTTCGCATTCAGCACGTTGTGCTTGATGCCGCGCAGCCGGAGCATGCGGCTCAGGAGCTCGGACGTTTCCACATCGGTCGTACCTACCAGCACCGGGCGGCCGGCTTTCACCAGTTCGGCCACTTTCTCGATGACGGCGTTATACTTGGCTTTCTTGGTCTTGTAGATCAGGTCGTCCTGGTCGTCGCGGATGACGGGACGGTTGGTCGGGATGACCACCACATCCAATTTATAAATAGACCAGAACTCGCCCGCTTCCGTTTCGGCCGTACCGGTCATACCGGCCAGCTTGTGATACATACGGAAGTAGTTCTGCAGGGTAATGGTGGCGAAGGTCTGCGTGGGATCCTCGACCTTGACATTTTCCTTGGCTTCCACCGCCTGGTGCAGGCCGTCACTCCAGCGGCGTCCCTCCATGATACGGCCCGTCTGCTCGTCCACAATCTTCACCTTGCCGTCCACGATGATGTAGTCCACGTCTTTCTGGAACATCGCGTAGGCCTTCAGGAGCTGGATCATGATGTGCACGCGGTCGCTCTTCAGGGAATAGTCTTCCATCAGGGCGTCTTTCCGCTGCTGCTTCTCGGCCGGGTCGCTGACCGTCTTCTCTATCTCGGCAATCTGGGTGCCCACGTCGGGGAGCACGAAGAAATCGGCATTGTTCACGCAGGAAGCCAGCATTTCGTGGCCCTTATCGGTCATATCCACCGTATGCTGCTGCTCGTTGATGACGAAATACAGCTCGTCCGTAATGACGGGCATTTCGCGCTCGTTGTCCTGGATGTAGATGCCCTCGGTCTTCTGGAGCAGCTGCTTCATACCCGTTTCGCTGAGGAACTTGATGAGCGGCTGGTATTTGGGAAGACCCTTGTAGCAACGGAAGAGGAGCTTACCGCCTTCGGCCTCATCGCCCGCGGCAATCAGCTTCTTGGCCTCGTTCAGGGTGGTGTTCACCAACTGGCGCTGCATACTGTAGAGTTTCTCCACATAGGGACGGAACTCCACGTACTGCTCGTCGGAGGCCGATTTTTCAATGGGACCGGAGATGATGAGCGGGGTTCGGGCATCGTCGATGAGCACGGAGTCCACCTCGTCCACGATGGCGAAATGGTGTTTATGCTGCACCAGGTCGGCCGCGCTGATGGCCATGTTGTCTCGCAGGTAGTCGAAACCGAACTCGTTGTTGGTACCGAACGTAATGTCGCAGTTATAGGCCTTGCGGCGCTCGTCGCTGTTGGGCTGATGCTTGTCAATGCAGTCCACGCTCAGGCCGTGGAACATGTACAGCGGGCCCATCCATTCCGAGTCTCGTTTGGACAGGTAGTCGTTCACCGTAACCATGTGCACGCCCTTTCCGGCCAGGGCGTTCAGGAACACCGGCAGCGTAGCCACGAGGGTCTTTCCTTCGCCGGTGGCCATCTCCGCGATCTTTCCTTTATGCAGGACGATACCGCCGATGAGCTGGACATCGTAGTGAACCATGTCCCAGGTAATCTCGTTGCCGCCGGCCATCCAATGGTTGCGCCAGACCGCCACGTCCGTCCCGTTACGCTGTTCGATGGAAACAAAGTCTTTTCCCGATGCGGCAAGGGTACGGTCGAATTCGGAGGCCGTCACCTCGATAAACTCCTTTTCCGCAAAACGGCGGGCGGTGGATTTCATAATGGCAAAGGCATCCGGCAGGATCTCGTCCAGCACCTTTTCGATGGCCTCGTCCTCATCCTTGACCAACTTGTCCGATTCGGTGGCCAGCTGTTCCTTCCGGCTCACGGGGATGTCCTTCTCCAGTTCGGCCCGGATTTCCGCGATGCGGTTCTCGAAGGGAGCCTCGCACGCACGCAGCTTTGCCTTCAGTTCTTCCGAACGGGCACGCAGGGCGTCATTGGAAAGTTTGTCGATATTCTCATACGCTGCCAGAACCTGGTCCAGGACCGGCTTCACCTCTTTCATATCCCGGTCGGCCTTGGAGCCGAAAAGTTTCTTCAGGATGTCCGATATTGCCATATTTACTATTTTTTCATTTTATCTTGCAAATATAGACAATTTCAAAAATAATACCTAACTTTGAAGTCGCCTTCATGGGCTAAAATGCAGACAAAATGTCAGTTTTGTGGACAGATCTTCTTGTGAATGGAATCGCCGGCGCCGTCCTGGCCGCGATTCTGGGATTCATTGCGCTTCCCCTGGTGCTTCGCTTTGCCTGGAAGAAGCAGTGGCTGGATATTCCCGATGAACGGAAACTTCACGACGCTCCCACGCCCCGCGTGGCCGGCCTGGTCTTTTTCCCGGTCATCCTGGCTGTTGTCTTGATTTTGAGCACCCGGGAAGAAATCAATTCTTTCCCGCGTCCGATTATCGGCCTGTTGTTCGGCTGCACGTTTGTATACATGATTGAGTTTATCGACGACCTCCGTTCCGTTAGCTGGAAATCAAAATTCATCATGCAGGGCGTGGCGGCGATGCTGCTCATCCTTTGCGGCGTCTGGCTGCGTGACCTGGGCGGCATCCTGGGAATTCATGAGATTCCCCCCATTGTGGGCATTCCCCTGTCGATAGTCCTTATCGTATTGGTTATCAATGCGCTCAACCTTATTGACGGCATTGACGGTCTGGCCGGTTTCCTGTGCCTGATTGCCATGGCTGCCATGTTTACCTGGTACTATTCCATCGGCTTAAGGACCTACCTGCTGCTGAGCGCCGCCACCGGCGGTGTACTCATCCCCTTCCTCTACCATAATATCTGGGGAACGAACGAGAAGCAGAACAAAACCTTCATGGGCGACACCGGAAGCCAGATCCTGGGCTTCATCATCAGCTTCCTGGTCATGTTCCTGGTGAGCCTGCCCCTGAAGGGCGGCACTACCACCTGCCTGGTGGATGGTTTTGCCCTGGTGGCCCTGCCGGTCCTGGACCTGGTGCGCTTATTCTTCTGGCGCATTATTCACGGACGGAGTCCCTTCCAGCCCGATGCCAACCATATCCACCACAAACTCATGCGCTGCGGTCTTTCCCCCCGGCTTACGCTGGTGGTACTGATTGCGTTGGATTTGGTCTTTGTCCTGGGGAATCACCTGCTGTATCCGTCCGTCAACATCAACCTGCTCCTGTTGATGAATATCGGTTTCTGGATGTTGGTGAACGGCGTGGTCAACCTTCGGCTGAAACGAGTTGCGAAATAGTCTTCGCAAAGGCTTCCCACGAATGATTTTGCAAGAACGCCGTCCGGCTGACGGGGTCTGTTTCCTGTTTGCCGGAAAGGATGGTAAACAGTTCATCTACTGACGAATACGTTAGGCAAAGGCCCTCTTCGGCAAGGTCAAGGAAGGCTCCCACGGCAGGGCCCACGGGGGTTCCGCCCAGGGCAAGGGTATCCATAAGCACACCCGAGGAAGAAATGCTTCCGGGCAGATACGGGAAGAGGACATACCGGGCCGATGCGGACAGGGCCGCCAGTTCCTCGAAGGAGGCGCGGCGGTTTTCAAACGACACGCCCGCCGGCAGGGCGGATTCGAGCTCGCGGGCATAGGCCGGATCGGCACATCGGCCGATGATGCACACGCGCAGGCCGCTTCCGGCAAGGGCCGGCTCCCGGACGAATTCCAGTATACCTTTATAAGGAAGGATGTCTCCCCAGATGAGGACGTCGAAAGGCTCAACGGCCGGAGCCGCCTTCCCGGTAAAGGGCGTGACGGGATGGGCGATATAGACAACCTTCCCGGGATTCCCGTTCAGCACGGCCAGCCGCAGGCGCGCCACCGTAGCCGCTTCCTGGGAATGGGCGATGACCGTATCGGCCAGCCGAAGCTGCGCATCGGTCAGCCGGCGGGAGATGGAAGTCTCCCCCTTATGCGGGCGCGGATTATGAAAAATGAAAATAATTTTTTTCCGACGGATTTTCATGCACCGCAAGGACGCCAGAGCCAGCCATTGCTGGAACCAGGCGAGCTTGTGGAAAGCGATGGTTTCGACAAAACTGAGCAGAAACACATCGGCCCGTAATGAATTAAGAACCAAAGCAGTACCTTGCATCAAACAAGGTCTGTTGTCTGCCTCCAGCACCTTGAAATACTTGAACAACGCCTCCTTCAGCCGGTAGAAATACTGGCTGAGATAACCAACACCCCGTTTCGCGGAAGGAGCAACGTAAATAGAAGAATCTTTCATTTTGGTAGTGTAAATATCGGAATTATTTTCGAATTATGAAAATATTCACTAACTTTGCAATAAATCCACCCTATTATTTTAGGGAGAGATAAGATTAATGAATCAGGTAAGCAAGTTAATTAATTGGTATTTCAGCAAGAAGACCCTTCCTTTCTGGGGAATCGTTCTTCTTGACAGTCTGATTGTACTGTTTTCTTATTATCTTGTGTATTGGTTCTTCTTCCGGGGCTCCGGGTTGGAGAACCATTTGTTTCCTGCCACCTGCACTTTCTGCCTGTTCCTGTTCTTCCACCTGATCGGCTTCCGGATCTACCATACCTATTCCGGTATCATCCGGTATTCGTCTTTCGTGGATCTGGGACGCGTGGGTTTCGCCATGGGCACTTCCGGCATGGTGGTGGTCCTGCTGCATTACATTACCAACGAGATGCCCGGCACGTTCGTGTTCCTGAATACGCGGCATATCGTGCTGGCCCTCATCATGGCCACCCTGGTCATGTGGGCCCTTCGGATTGTTGTCAAGTTCTTCTATGACAATTACTTCCGAGCAGATGAGTCCGCCCTTCGCGTGTTTATCTATGGCGTTCAGGACGGCGGCGTGGGACTCGCCAAAAACATCCGTAACGAGAAGCCGGCGCGCTTCGTGCTGAAGGGATTCATTTCGCACGACCCGCGCCTGAATTATACCCGCCTGATGGGCGAAAAGGTCTACCAGGTAAACGACCAGCTCCCCGAGGTTTTGAAAGAGAGAGGGATCGATGCCGTGCTGGTAGCCCCGAAACGCAACGATGTCTTCCGCGAGGATGAACAGTTGCAGGACTATATCATCGGTGCAGGCGTCAGCATCTATATGGCGCACGAAGCCGACAAGTGGGAGAAAGGAGACGATGTGGCCCCGCAACTGCGCGAGGTGAGCATCGAGGACCTCCTCCCCCGCGAGCAGATCCAGGTGGATATGGAATCCGTAGGCAGCATGCTCCGGGGCAAGAAGATCCTGATTACCGGCTCGGCCGGCTCCATCGGCAGTGAAATGGTCCGCCAGATTTCCGTTTATGAACCTGCGGAACTGATGCTGATTGACCAGGCGGAAACCCCGCAGCACGACATCCGGCTGATGATGGCCCACGATTTCCCGGGCATCAAGGCAGCCACCGTGGTGGCATCCATCGCCAACGAGCCCAAGATGCGGAAGATTTTCAGCGAGTTCCAACCGGATTATGTCTTCCACGCGGCCGCCTACAAACACGTGCCCATGATGGAGGACAACCCCTCCGAGAGTATCCATAACAACGTCTATGGTACCAAGGTGATTGCAGACCTTTCCGTCGAATTCGGCGTGAAGAAGTTTGTGATGATTTCCACCGACAAGGCCGTGAACCCGACCAACGTAATGGGCTGCAGCAAACGTATTTGCGAGATTTACGTCCAGAGCCTCAACAAGGCCGAGACGGAAGGCAAAATCAAGGGCAGCACCCAGTTTGTCACCACCCGTTTCGGTAACGTCCTGGGCTCGAACGGCTCGGTGATTCCGCTATTTGAGAAACAGATTCGCGAAGGCGGTCCCGTAACGGTGACCGATCCGAATATCATCCGGTATTTCATGCTCATTCCCGAAGCCTGCAAACTGGTGCTGGAAGCCGGCACAAAGGGCAAGGGTGGTGAGATTTTCGTCTTCGATATGGGCAAACCGGTCAAGATTGCCGACCTGGCCAAACGCATGATCCTGCTCAGCGGCGCCACCAACGTGGAAATCAAGTTCACGGGCCTGCGTGAGGGCGAAAAGCTCTACGAGGAGGTACTGAACGATGCAGAGGTGACCAAGCCGTCCTTCCACAAGAAAATCCGCATCGCAGAGGTCCGCGAGTATGACTATTTCGAAGTCTGCAAGGAGATTGAAGACCTCATCGACATCAGCGGCAAATTCAACAATATGGATACGGTGCGTACTATGAAGTCCATCGTTCCGGAATACAAGTCCAACAATTCCATCTATTCCGTTCTGGACTAGATACGAAAAAAGGGAAAGCTTAATACATCGCACCGCTACGACCTCCTACCCTTGCTACCTTCCGGTCCTGGGGGAATTCAGAGGGAGCTGGTCGTGTACGACTTTCCCGATGCAAAGATAGTAACTTTCCTTTTAATTGCAAAATTCCGCGGCCGCCACGGCGCAATTGATGCCGTCGATGGCAGAGGAGACAATCCCGCCTGCATAGCCGGCTCCTTCCCCGCACGGGAAGAGACCCTCTACGGAATCGGCCTGGAAGGTCTTGGGATTGCGCGGGATGCGGATGGGAGAAGAGGTGCGGGACTCTACCGCGAGCAGCAGGGCGTCGTTGGTGTAATAACCGCGTACCCGGCCGTTTTCCACATCCGGGAAGGCTTTCTGCAGACGCTCGGCAATCATCGGCGGGAGGAGTTCGTGCAGGGGTGCGCTTACCACACCGGGATGATAGGAGGTCTCCGGCAGGGTCTCACTCTCCTGCCCCTCGCAGAAGTCTACCAAGCGCTGGGCCGGGGCTGCGAGCGGATTGGCGGCACCCTTGGACGCCACATAGGCGTACATCCGGCGCTCCACGTCGCGCTGGAAATTCATCAGGGCGAAGGCCCCGTCCGAGGCATATTCGGCCGGAATGTCTTCCGGTTCAATCTGGACCACCACGCCCGCGTTGGCCCATTGGGAGGAGCGGGCCGAATTGGACATGCCGTTCAGCACCAGGGAGCCGTCTTCGGTAGAAGAAGGGACCAGGATGCCGCCGGGGCACATACAGAAGGAGAAAACGCCGCGTTCCGGGCTGTCCGGGTCCGTTTCCATGGTTTCCTGGACGGCAAAGGAGTATTCGGCCGCGGGCATGCCCGGCTCCCACTGTCCGTGGTAGCGGCTCCGGTTAATCAGGGCCTGCGGATGCTCTACCCGTACGCCCATGGCAAAACCCTTGGCTTCCAGGCTCCAGCCTTTGGACGCGAACAGTTCGTAGATATCACGGGCAGAGTGGCCGGTGGCCAGGATGACCGCCTTCGACCGGAAGGTCTCGCCCGTTGCGGCCGTAACGGTGAAAACACCGTCGGAGTCGCGGGAAATATCGGTTACGCGCGTATCGAAATGATACGAACCGCCATGTTCTTCGATGCAGCGGCGGATGTTTTCCACCACCCGCGGAAGCTTGTCCGTTCCCACATGGGGATGGCTGTCCACCAGGATCTGCGGATTGGCGCCGAAGGCCACCAGCTGATAGAGGACCTCGCGCACATCGCCCCGTTTGGTGGAACGGGTATAGAGTTTGCCGTCCGAGAACGCACCGGCACCCCCTTCTCCGTAGCAATAATTGGAATCGGGGTTCACCTTGCCCTCGCGGGAAAGCCGGGCCATATCGCCCTTGCGGGCGTGGACATCCTTGCCGCGTTCCAGAATGACCGGACGCTTGCCCAGCGTGAGCAGCTTGAGGGCCGCAAAAAGGCCTGCAGGGCCCGCACCGACCACGATGACGGGCTCGGCTTCCTGCACGTCGCGGTACTGCGGAACCGTGTAAGGCGTCCAGTTTTCCTCGGCCAGGTAGGCCTGGATTTTATAGCGATACACCACATCTCCCCGGGCATCGACCGAACGGTGGGCGATGACGCAGGTCGCCGCCGCGCCGGGATAGCTGGGCTGGAAAGATTTGGTGGGATCCACCACGTTGATAACGGCATTCGGACGCAGGCGCAATTCGCGGGCGGCCACTTTGCGGACATCGTCTTCGCGCAGTTCGCGGCCGATGCGGCAGGTGAGTTCAAACTCTCTCATAATCAATAATCTGCAATTCTGGAAACCGGGGCCACATCCAGCGGGGTCCGTTCCCCGGCCTGGTAGTGGAAATAACCGGCTACGGCAATCATGGCGGCATTGTCCGTCGTAAACTTGAATTCGGGCAGGAAGGTGTTCCAGCCTCGCTTGCGACCCTCGACCTCGATGGCCTTGCGCAGGCCGCTGTTGGCCGATACGCCGCCGCCGATGGTAATGTCCCGGATACCCGTCTGGCGGGCCGCCAGGATGAGTTTTTTCATCAAAATATCGATGAGTGCCTTCTGGAAACCGGCACAGATGTCTTCCTTGTTCTTTTCCATGAACTGGGGGTCCTTTGCCATCTCGTCCCGGACGAAATACAGGAGCGAGGTCTTGATGCCGCTGAAGCTGTAATCCAGGCCGGGAATGTTGGGTTTGGCGAAGTGGAAACGATCCGGGTCTCCCTGCTGGGCCAGTTTGTCGATGATGGGGCCGCCGGGATAGCCCAGGCCCATCATTTTGGAGCATTTGTCGAAGGCCTCGCCCACTGCATCGTCGATGGTCTGTCCCAGGATTTCGAAATGCAGGGGGTCATCCACGCGCACAATCTGGGAGTTGCCGCCGGAAACCAGCAGGCACAGATACGGGAAGGAGGGTTCGTGAACCGGTTTGTCCGGCTGACGGACGAAGTTGGCCAGGATATGCCCCTGGAGGTGGTTGACCATGATGATGGGGATATCCAGGGCCAGTCCCATGGCCTTGGCGAAAGAAGTGCCCACCAGCAGGGAGCCCAGCAGGCCCGGACCGCGGGTAAAGGCAATGGCGGTGAGTTCTTCCGGCTGCACGCCGGCCAGTTCAAGGGCCCGGCTCACAACCGGGACGATATTCACTTCATGGGCCCTGGAGGCCAGTTCGGGAACCACGCCGCCGTAATCCTTGTGAACCTGCTGTGAAGCAATGACATTGGACAGCAGGACACGGTCTTTCAGGACGGCTGCGGAAGTGTCGTCGCACGAAGATTCGATTCCCAAAATGATATCTGCCATAATTAACTTCTTTCAAGGTACAAAGATAAGAAGAAAATTATTATTTTTGTAGATTAGATGAATACGGCCTTGAAGATATTCCGTTTCCTGCTGGCCCTGTTGCTGGTTCTGGTCGCCACCCTGCTGGTCGCGATGCAGATTCCCTCGTTCCAGACTTTCATCGCCCGGAAAGCGGTGGAAAAGCTGGAGCAGAAGATGGACGGAACCATTACCTTCGAGTCCCTGAAACTGAAACCCTTCAACGCCCTGGTGGCCAAGGACGTGACCGTCCTGGACAAGCATCCCTACATAGACCCGGACGGGCGGCTCGCCCCCGTGGATACCCTCTTCCACGCCGGGACCATCGTGGCCACCTTCTCGCTCCGCAGCCTCCTGGATCCCGACGGCATCTATCTCGACCGGGCGTATGTCCGCAACGGCGTTTTCGCCCTGGCCCTGGAGCCTGGAGACGACAACCTCTCCCGTATCTTCGGCCTGACCCCGAGCCAGAAGCCCGAAGCACCCAAAGAAGAAAAAGAAGGAAAGGCCTTCCACATCCGCCACGTGGAGT
>Ga0310695_10005602_pt1 | contig 21785 bp, 16 predicted proteins | sample RumenRJG_04DNA_FD_203882 | JGI IMG/M metagenome (GOLD analysis project Ga0310695, IMG submission 203882) | Bovine rumen microbial communities from Lethbridge, Alberta, Canada - RJG_04 (v2) (version 2) | ecosystem: Host-associated > Mammals > Digestive system > Stomach > Rumen | place: Canada...
TACTCCGTCTGCTTCGAGCGCCTGAACAACGCCCAGCGCGTCGCCATCTGGCGCAACCAGGTGGCGAGGCACGGCCTCGGGGAGCTCGTTCCGGAGGACAGGATCGAGCAGTACGCCTCGAAGTACGAGACGAGCGCGGGCGGCATCTCCACGGTGCTCGCGAACGTGAAGCGCATGGCGCCCGCAGCCGACAAGGTGGACGAGCTCGTGGCGGCCCTGATGAAGCCGCACTGCAGGCTCATGGGCGTGAGGGACGCGAACGCCTTCCTCCCCGCGAAGGACTACTCGCTCGACGGGCTCAGCATCAGGGGCAAGGTCTCGCTCGAGCGCCTGGTGAAGGCCGCGCGCAACTACCTCGACGCCGGCTTCTCCGCGGCGGCCGAGGACAGGCCCCGGATGAACGTCCTCCTCTACGGGCCTCCCGGCACTGGCAAGACCGAGTTCGTGAAGTACCTCGGCAAGGAGCTCGACCGGAAGGTCGTGGTGGTGAAGGGCAGCGACATCCTCGGGATGTACGTGGGCCAGAGCGAGCAGAACATCGCCCGCGCCTTCCGCCGCGCGGAGGCCGAGCGCGCCATCCTCTTCTTCGACGAGGTGGACGGCCTCCTGCAGGACCGCTCGAACGCCTCCCGCAGCTGGGAGGTCACCCAGGTGAACGAGCTCCTCCAGCAGATGGAGGGCTTCGACGGCATCATGGTGGCGGCGACGAACTTCTCGAAGAGCCTCGACCCCGCGACGATGCGCCGCTTCACGTTCAAGCTCGAGTTCGGCTACCTCGACGACGCGGGGAAGAGGACGTTCTTCGAGCGGATGTTCAGGACCAGGCTCTCCGAGGAGGAGGCCGCGGAGCTGTGCAGGCTGCGCAACCTCGCGCCCGGCGACTTCCGCACCGTGCGCCAGGAGCAGTTCTACCTCGGCGACGAGGTCACGAACCTCGAGCGCATCGAGGCGCTGAAGGAGGAGTGCGCCGTGAAGAAGGACAGGCGCCCGGACCTGCTGCCCATCGGCTTCGGCGAATGAAGCCGCGGCCGCGCGGGCGCGAGCCCCGCCGGCCCGCGCCGGCAGGGCCACGCGTCCCGCGTGACCGAAAATGTGCAATGTCTGCCCAGCAATAAAGTTTCAATATCTGAAAGGAAAAACAAATGAATAAAGAATTCATCAAAAAGGTCATGTCGGTGCCTTCCTGCTCCGGCAAGGAGTCGATGCTCCGCGAGTTCATCGAGCGTTATGCGGACGAACGCGGGATGGCCCATTGCCGCGACGGCAAGGGGAACCTCTACCTGACGAAAGGCGCAACGGACGGGCACTATCCGTGCCTTGTCAACCACATGGACACGGTCCAGGACTGGCAAGGCGCCTTCGTCGAACGCCGCGAACCGCTCGACGTGAAGGAGCGCGTCCGCAGCGGACGTACGGAGCTTTACACGAAGGAGGGCGGCATTGGCGCGGACGACAAGCTCGGATGCGCCATAGCTCTCGCGCTCGTGGACGCCCTGCCCGTGGTGAAGGCGGCGTTCTTCGTCGAGGAGGAGCTGGGCATGCTCGGATCGCGCGAGCTCGACGTGGACTGGTTCGCGGATGTGGGCTTCTGCCTGTCGAACGACTCGCCGGACCGCAACCGCGCAAGCCGCACCTGCTCGAACCGCCTGCTCTACTCCGACAGCTTCTTCAAGGAGATTCTGCAGCCGGTCTGTGCCCGCCACGGGGTCACGCGCTTCAACGACGAGCCCTTCACCGACGTCACCCAGATCCGTGACAAGACGAACGTGATGTGCTTCAACGTCGGCAACGGAGGTCAACTCGCTCACAGCCTCTCCGAATACCTCGTTGTCGAGGACGCTCAGAACGCCTATGCCCTTGGCAAGGAGCTGCTCGAAGCAGTGGGAACCAGCCAGTACTGGTTCTAGATATAAGATTCGCTCCCACTGTACGCTCAAGGTCACATGGCATTGCCTGGATGCAGTGGGAGCGATTGCACGCATTTCTGTGCTGGCAGGCGTGGAGCGCGCTCAGCAACATGCGCGGCAAGGCCGCGAGGTTCGAGCCTAAGGCCAACAGACGATGCAGGCGCACAGACGATTACGATTCGCCGCCTTCCATTCGATTTCAACACGTACATCGCGGAAATGCTTGGCAGCGAGTACAGGCTGGAGGATTGGCTTCGCCCTTACCTGGCCGCCGCGCAGGCGGAGTAGAACGCGGAAGAGCTTGACATGCTCGGATCGCCGCATCTTCGCGTAGATTGCGGCCCAGGCCGCAGGTCGGGGAAGGGAATAACGGTAGTGGAATCAAGCGTCATTGAATTTCCTTTTTGAGGAGTTGAATAGTTGAGGATTGCGAGTGTTTGAGGCTTGGGCTGATGAGACCGAGGGACGGTCGAATGGAAAGACTCTGACGGGACGAGTTTAGTTCATGTGGAATGTTTCCATCTGGCAACGATTGGCGCAGACGAGAGCCAGTTCATTGACGTTTTTCAATGAACCGGCTGTGGCAGGGGATGTTTTTGCGTCTGCATAGGAAGATGTCAACCAAAAGGAGACAACATGCCTAAACCACACATCAACATCAGCAACGACGACGACACCAAGTTCGTCCCCACGCCCACGGCCTGGGGGGAACTCTACGGACAGTGGCGCAAGCCGCTGGTCCGCTCGCTCTCCAAGTATGGCTCGCCGGATGAAATCGAGGAGGCCGTGCACGAGGCCTTTCTGAAGGTCGCGGGGCTCTCCGCCAACCTGAGGCTTGAGAAGCAGCTTGAGCCGAAGACCGTCGCCGAGTGGCGCTCGTTCCTATGCTGGCAGGCGCGGGGCGTGCTCAGCAACATGCGCGGCAAGGCAGCGAAGTTCGAGTCGCTCCCCGATAACTTCGCCGAAGGCTTCGCGGAGAAGCTCTCGTGCATGCCCGACGTCGGGCGCATTGACGCCGAACTTCTGCGCCGCGCCGTCTGCGCGGCGGTGTGGGACGCGTGCCGCACGTGGAAGAGCCCCAAGGCCAAGTACAGGGCGCTCGTCATGTACCTTCTGGACGAGTACACCGCCGACGAGGTGGTCAGGGCCGTCCCGGAGGCACGCACCGCCAACAACCTCCACCAGATGTGCCACCGCGTGCGCCTCGCGCTCGCGGAGGCCGTCCGCAGGCCCGGAAGCGTCCTCGCGGAGCTCCTCTGCGCCTAAGGCCAACACTGGTCATGTTCTGACCACCGCCGGTCAGAACATGACCTTTCAAAAGAAAATGTTTTTTCCCCGTAAGAAAGTGCTCATGAGAGGGATTTCCCTTATAGACGGGACAACAATCTAGAAGGACTACCGCTATGGACGACTATATTGACGCCGAAGAGGTCTTCGGCATATCCAAGAAGAAAAAGAAGAATGCGCCACTCCGCAAGGGCAGGAACCGCGGCAAGGGCGCCGACAAGGATCTTCTGGCCGAACTGAAGCTGAAGATGGTCATGCGCATCTACAACGTATCGCGCGTCCGCGCGGCAGCGATCATCGCCGGCCGGGCTGGCGAGAGACAGGCGCTCGAGGAGGTCCGCGAGGCCGCCCGGGAAGCCAGGCGTGCCCGCATGCGCGATGAAGGGTTCGACACCGCCGAAGACTTCTTCGGCGCCTGAGAATGAACCGACGACAAACCGAAAGCAAACGAAAGAAAGAGAGAACTAGCCAATGGCGAAATTCAAGTAGACACCTCAGATTTTCTTCTACCGCAGGCACCAGAATACGCAGAAGGCACTAGTGAGACTTTCCGTGTATTCCGTGGTGGCTGTTTTTTACCTTCAACCTCTAAACCTCAACCTCTAGAAAGATGATGACTATGACGAAGAACAACTGCGAAACCATGACGGAACGCGACCACTCCAGGTTTGACGGCGGCAAATGGGTCAAGCTACTGATCAAAGATCCCTCGAAGTCGGCGCTCTGCGACTGGAGCAAGCTGAATGGCGCCAGATGGCGCGATCTTCTCAAGAAGCGCCCGGAATTCGCGGCGAAGTGCGGCGAATTTGGCGGGTGGGAGATGATGGACGCGCATGACTGGCATCGGCTGCTTGTGGATCAGCCGCAGTTCTGGGTGCACTGCGATTTGGGCAGGCTGGAGAAAGAAGGCTTGCTGGAGGGGGTGCTCAGATGCCGCCCGGAGCTTGGGGACAAGGTCGACAAAAGCGGCTGGAGCACGGAGAAGTGGCTGTGGATACTGTCGCTCTGCCCGAACAATGCCGAGCTGGCGCGGCAGTGCGACAAGTGGGATGAATTTCCGGTGGACCGCGTCTGCGACCTGCTGTGCGATCATCCAGGGCTGCTGACGACGTGTCCGGACAAAGTGCTTCGCAAACTCCGGCTTGGACACTGGGCCAAGCTCTATCGCTTTGCGGCGCCGATACCATACGTCGACGACAATCGTCCTCATGGCCTTAGAAACATGACGTGTGTCGTGGCGGACAAGATGAAGGAGCTTGGCGTGGCCGCGGAGGTGACGCACGTCAATGGCAAGGGGGTGATGATCGGCGACTTCGAATGGTGCTGTCCGCACCACTGGGCAGGGGAATATGGATTGGTCTTCCATCGCTTCAGGGAATACATGCCGCGCGAGATGAACATGTCGCGCAAGATGAAGATCAGGCACATAGCCGAGAATTCTGCGATGAACCCGTATGGCGAAGCAAAAGGACGCTATAGTTCCGACATCCATGAGCATGTCCGATGGCTGAAGGCACTTGCCGCGGACTTCGCGGCGATGGCGGCTGAAGCGTCCAAGACCGTGCCCCAGGACGCGGAGGAGTATGCGCTCATCGCCGAGGCGGCCGACTACGAGATCCGTTTGCTGCGGTGCGACGACGAGATACAGGGCCTGGACGACAAGCCCGAGCCCCGCATCAAGATCGCGGTGTTGTCGTTCTCCTATCCACGGGGGATTCCGGACGACCCCGAGGACGACTGTTGGGGCGGGTTCGTTTTCGACTGCCGCTGCATGCCTGATCCTCATGACGACGTCTCCCTGCGCGGCTATTCCGGCCTCGACAAGCCAGTCGAGGAATTCTTCGAGAAGCACAGGGCGGAAGTCGACCGTTTCCTGGATGCGGCCGAGTCGCTTGTGCGGCAGTCCATCGACGCGTACATGGTCCAGGGCCGCAACCACCTGCAGGTCGCATTCGGCTGCTACGGGGGACATCACCGTTCGGTGTATCTCGCCGAGCGCTTCGCCGAGCGTCTGGCGGGCATCGCGGGCGTGGAGGTTGAGGTCACGCACGCGGCGAGGCAGCATTGGAACGCATGAACAATGCATCGTCGTCATGGCGTTGACAACGCGCGCGTGCGTACACGTGTGCGCGCCCTTTGAATATGGTGATCGTCGGCGCCATGTTTCCCGCAAACCGTCAACACCCAAAAAGAATGAATGAAGAAGTCCTACTGCCGCTCCAGCCTTCCGGCAAAAACCGGAGGGCTGGAGCAATGTTCCCGCTTCTCGCGGACGGGCGTTTATGCGCGCGGCCTATGCCAATGTGTAAGATCGCGGCATGCGCGATGATTATAGTAGATGTCAGCCCAAATCAAGCAAACCCAAAGGAAGGAGCACAATGAAGACGCTAAGATCATCCTGGAACTCCGATCGTATCGCCGCGGCTCTCTGCAACCGCCCGCGTTCTAAGAAGTGCAGGTATCGGCCGGCAGACCGCTACGCGCAGTTCGAGGTGGGCACCGACACCGTCTCTGTCATCACCCGCCGTGGCCGCACGGTGTTCACGCGCCGGTTTGGCGACGGGATCTTCTCGGCCTGCGTTTCTGGTCCAGACCTCACGGTCGAGACCGTCAATGGCGGCCGCTTCGTGTGCGACGCCGAAACCGGCGAACTGCTCGAGGCCCGTCCTCCGTTGGCCGTGGCCCTGCCGCTGCCCACGAAGATAGTCCAGGCCGCATAGACGCGGCTTCGACCACGGAATGCACGGAATCACATGGAAAACCTGTCTCCAGTGACCATCCGTGCATTCCGTGGCACCAACTCGAAACCCGAAACGTCGTACGACGTGTACGCAACGCGCGCGAAATATGGTACAATATCAACCGACATTTCGCGGCGGGGCGTTCAATGCTCTGCCGAGTTGTGCAGCAAGATGACTTTCAAACCCTCAAATCTTCAAACCTTTACATGGCAGACGTGCCGGAAACATCCACCACTCTTCTGAAGACGCTCGCGCGGGATTCGCAGAACGTGCGATGGAGCGAGTTTGTCGTGCGGTATCGTCCGATGATGGAGGCCTTCATGCGCGAGCGTTTCCCGTCCGTCGATTCCGACGACGCCATCCAAGAGGTTCTTGTAGCCCTCTGTCGCGTGCTGCCCGGATATCGCTACGCACCGGACGAGAAGGGGCGTTTCCGCAGCTATCTCACTGGTATTCTGCGCAACAAGGCTATGCGGATTCTGCGCCGTCAAAAGCGCGACGATGAAATGTTGGCGGATTATGTCGCCGACGGTGCGGCCAACGGTAGGGACGGCTCGCCGAGCTGTCCGCAATGCCAGGTAGATGCAGTTGTCGACGATCAATCATACCGTGAATCACTTTTCGAAATCGCCCTGCAGGAGTTCCTTTCCTGCGAATCTGTGGCAGACCGTACGAAGCGCATTTTCGAGCGCACTGCGCTGAACGGCGAATCCCCAGAAGACGTGGCGGAGTCCTTCAACATGACACGCCACGCGGTTGATCAGGCGAAGAGCAGGGCTATGGCCCGTCTCCGCGAGCTCGTGAAGAAACTGGAGGACATCGCAAATGGATGAGCAGTCCACCAGGGCGGCGAATCCCCTCGTCGTCGACTCTATCGAGGTTATGTGCAGAGCCCATGCGCCGGTGGAGGACGGCGCGCACTTTGCGGTCGGCGACGTCTTCGGCGAATGGCGCCTTACGGCGTTTATTGGGTGCGGCGGCAGCGGCGAAGTGTATTGCGCAAGGCACGTGCATCTTGACACGCCAGTTGCAGTGAAGGTGCTGATAAGGGACGACGAACGCGCAAAGGCCAGATTCGCGCACGAGGCGCGGCTGCTCGCCGGCATGCGCTCCAGGGCGTTTCCGCGCTTCTTCGAATATGGTGAGGCGAACGGGCGTGCGTATCTTGTGCTAGAGTTGCTTGAACCTTCCGAACTGCCGAAGGACGACCGCTCGATCGCCACCTTCATGCTCAAGGTTTGCAGTCTTGTGGAGGAACTGCACGTCAAGGGCTACGTCCATCGCGACATAAAACCGAGCAATATCCTTCTCCGCCCGATAGGAGGGTCACGCGTCCCGCGTGACTGCAAATGCGCTGAAGAACTTGTCCTTTCCGACCTTGGCCTCGCAAAGCCGATCCCCGCACCAGACTCTGAACTTCGCACTCCGCATTCTGAACTTCGTACTTCGTACTACGAACTTCGCACTCTCGGCGGCGCGGGCACGCCGGGCTACGGGGCGCCGGAACAGATGGAGCGGGGGGAAGTATCGACGGCGGTGGACGTCCATGCCCTTGGCGTCTTGGCCGACCGCTGTTTCGGCGGCAAACCGCCGAGCCGCTGGGGAAGGATCATCCAGGTGGCGACGTCGTCGATTCCTTCGCACCGCTATTCGAGTGTGCGGGCGTTAGCCCGCGCGATACGGCTTCGTAATCTGCGGCGCTGGGTGTGTGCGGCGGTGGTGGCGGGGTGCATGGCCGCAGTATGCACGTGGGCAGGCTTTGCGATGCGTCCGGACAGGTACTGCGTGGTCGATCTTTCCGGCGGACCCGACGCCAAGTCGTATCCCGTAGTCTATCTGAAGACGGAGCCGCCGGGCTGGACGAAGAGTCGTGGCTGGCCCGACGAATACAAGACGTCAAAGCTTGTGCTGCGCCTCATCGAGCGGGGATCATTCGTGATGGGCGTTGCCGATGACGAGGAGAAGTCGCGTAGGCGGTACGTCGAGTTCGACAAGCCGTTCTACATCGGCATCTTCGAGATCACGCAGAGGCAGTACGAACTCGTGACCGGCAGAAATCCGTCGCTGGCCAAGGGTGCGATGCGTCCAGTGGAGAACCTAGCCTGGATGCATATTCGTGGCTGGTGGGAATCGTACGACTGGCCGGAGAAGAAGGGCGTACATCCCGATACGTTCCTGGGTCGGCTTCGCGCCAGAACGGGACTTTGCTTCGACCTTCCCGCCGAGACGCAGTGGGAGTACGCTTGCCGTGCCGGCACGGCGAGCATCTACAACGACGGCGGTAGCAGTGTGGACAACCTGCGCCGGTTGGGTCGTTTCGCCTTCAACCAGAAACTGTCAGGCTGGGCCGAGACGGACGACGACCTCGCGCGCCACGAGCCGGACGGCAGAGGCGGGTATATGGAGAAGCACACCATTGTGGGGTCGTATCGTCCGAACGCCTGGGGCCTCTACGACATGCACGGAAACGTCTCCGAGTGGTGTCTGGATAGATGGAAGAACGTATCGCGCCATACAGACATCTGGAATGCGGCTGAAGATGGCGAGAACCGGGTGCGGCGTGGCGGCAGCTGGAATAACACCCCGGGGTTCTGCCGCTCCTTCTGCCGCGACCCGGCGCCTGCGACAATGTGGAACGAAACCTTCGGCTTCCGCGTCGTGATGGTTAGGTAGTTGGGTTGTTAGGTGGTTGGGTAGTTAGGAGGGTGGGTAGTCACCCCGTGACCGCCGCATCCCAAGGTCTAGGCCAGAACCTCGGAACATTGGGAGAATGGGCATCTTGCCTGTTCAACAGCCAGAGCCGAGGCGCCGGGAAATCCCGAGAGGATCTCGGCATGTCCTCCACAGCGCAGCAATGCGCAAAGGAGGATGCGTACGCAACAGCGTATTTTCGCTTCATGCAAAACATCGCCAGAGTTGAAATTACAAGCGAGATACGGAGTTGCGCTACGTGGGCAGGTCCCACGTGGCGTGTCTTCTGCTCATGTTTGTAAAAGGGCGTTTGGCGATGCCTTGCATGAGACATGAGAATGTAAGGCACGCCACTTTTTTGCTATCTATGCGAGACATACGACAAGAAATGTGAGGGAACTACGAGACCTCGAACCTTCAAAACCTTGAAATTTTTCTCTCGTGTTGCGTGACTTCAGGCCAAATCCTGGCAGTATTAGGTAGAGGCATGGGAAGATTCTGCCGCAGAGAAGGCGCATTGAACTTTTGGGCGGAGCCGGATTTTTCGGATTGCGGGCGCACAGAGCGCACAAAATCTGGTATAATATTCGGCGACATTTTAAAAGACAGTGCGTTCAACGCGACGTCAAGTTCTGGTGAAACCTGGAAATTTTACTGTGGAACTTGCGGAGCGGGGGACGTGTCCATTATGGGCGCGTCTTCTCTTGCGGCTTTCCACAGGGCTTTTCCAGGGCCTCACCAGAAGCATGCGGAGAAGGCTGCGCCCTCCATCTTTTCTGCGTGATTGTGGCCGAGGGCACGTGGAAAGATGAATGGCAAGGCACGATAGAGCCGCAGAAAGTTGCGTGCGAGGATGCTCAATGCATCCCCGCCGCGTGGCATTGCATCCCGCCGCAATGCAGCTCACCCGCCGGGTCCTTGCCGGGCGATACCATCAGCAATGCTGGGCGGCCGAATCAAAGTCCCCACTGTCCCCGTGGTCTCCACTGTCCCCGCCCGGCCGCCATGTCCGCAATTCCGCCGCGCACCGCGCGCAATCCAATTTCAAACCATGCCACACCCTCTTCGCGCCGAGGGTGCTGGGCCTTCACAGAACAAGGCGTGGAGAAAGAGGACAAAAGATGAATATGATGAACAAGGCCGCAATCGTCGGAGGCATTGCATTCGCTCTGCTGAGCTGTGGCTGTTCGCAGGATGACAGGGAAGAGATCGCAGACCGCGTGGGCAATGCCGGACGTGCCTTGGCAGGCGAATCGTCCACTGGCGAGAAGACGCCGCGCATCGTAAGGGAACAACAGCGCAAGGAGCGCATCCGCCAGAACACCACGTGGACGCCTGAGAACCGAGCGCAGCATCCCATCGAATATTGTCAGGCGCAACTCGATGACATTCAAAGGTATTCTCGCGAACTTGAGGCGCGAGCGCACGAGAAGTCCTGTGCCATCGTCGCCGTCAAGCGGGAGATCGGCAACGATACAACGATGGCGCAGAACCTCGCCAAGTTCCTTGCCGATGCTAAGAAGACGTACAAGGAAAGTGACGCGGCAAACACCTGGCCGGCTAACTTTGGCGGTTTCTCGCTTACGCGCGAGAAGGCGCAGGAGAAGATCATCGACGCAGCCCAGAAGCTTGCTGAACTGCAGGCCAAGACAGGGAACAGAAACAACCAGCTGGCGGCGCTTGAAAAGACGTTGAAGATCACCCAGGCTGAGCAGAAGAAGATCGTGAAGATCCGCGAGCAGGTGCAGAACACCATCAACGACCTTCGCATCAAGAAGGTGATCGACGGCGACAACGGCATTGCCGCCTCGCTCAATGCCATCGAGGATTCCATGGGCGTGCTTGGCGTGAACTATGACGACCCCTCGGTTGAGAGCATCGTCCAGCCCGACGAGAAGACGACTCGCGAGGAGTTGTTCAAGAAGATCATGGCAGATTAACGTTTTGGCTGTCTTTAGTCTGTTGCAGCAGTAGAGGTTCTTCACCATGGAAAAAGCAATCCAGATAGTGGGTTTGATAATACTTGTTGCGGTATTCCTCTTTGCTTACTATAAAGCAGGCGAAGATGGAGTAGGGTGCTGTGCCGGCTGTCTTTCAGTAATAGTTGCCTCATTTGTGTTATGGGGTGTTTATCTGGGTATTGCATGGCTGTGCGGTTTCGCGACTGAGAAGTACAATGCGGTGATAGCCTGGAGGGATGAACGAAAAGAGGCGAGTCTCGCCGAGGAGCGACGCCGCGAAGATGCTCGCCTCGCCGAGGAACGACGTCGCGAAGAGGCGGTGCGTCTTGCCGAAGAGCGGCGGCGCCAAAATGAAAGGGACGAGAAGATCAGATCTTTTGCACTAAAGGAAGCACCTGAAGTCTGGTCGGCATATCAAGCCCTTGAAAGCGAGATCGAGGTGCAGAATGGGAAGATCGGGGAACTGCGAGATACGCTTGTGAAGTTTGGCAAAGACCCAGAAGAGGACGAGGACTTCAAACGCATCTGCGATCTGCGCGACGACATGATTCGTTCACATACGGCGCTGCGGGGGAAACTTGAGGATGCCTACATCACATGGCGCAAGTACGAGGCCGCGCCTAGCCGTAAGGACTATCAGGAACTGCACAGGAAGGCGATCGAGGATGGCGTGCGCGAGGCAGAAGCCGCATCGGCGAAGTTCAAGGAAATGAGGTTGCGCAAATGAAAGTGGCAGAATCTCTATTTTGTGCAGCATGCCTGGCTGGTGTGCTTTTGATGCTGTCCGGTTGTCTTGTCACGCGTGGCACGTCGGAAACCTGGAGAATAGAGAAGACGGATCTGGAACAATCGGGCCCGGGGGCATTGTATGCGAGGCCTTGCCGTTGGCAAAACCGGAAAGTCGCGTTGGATGACGGCACCAGAAAAGCGACAGGCATCTTCCCCGGCATGAAGTCGGAGAGTCCCATTCTGGGTTCGTACGAGTGGTGTGAATCGCCAAGTGAGACGGTTCTACTGAACGGCGACAGCGAGGATATTGTCGTAATGTCCGTATATGGATCAAGACCGTCCGCGACCTCCTCGGTTTATGGTGGAACCCAGGACGGCACACGGCTTTATTTCTCGTATCCGGGAAACGACGTGATCAAGAACAACATTGCGGCGCTGGGCAAGGTAGCCGTGATGCATGACGCGCCTTACCGCAGGTATCGCTTGTTTTATCCTGCCGTAGTCTTCAAGGGCCAGTATGCGTTCAAGGATGTTGACGTCTCCGGAAACTCCATTGAGATGGATCAGGTTCGCTACTATGAACGGCTGCAGGCTGTCAAAGCTTCAGCATCCAGACTGCTTTCGCATGATGTGCTTGGCACGAAGGCCGGGAAGGCCGTGGCGGCGGCGGATAGGCTTCTTGCCGCGTTGCCGGATTTGCAAGAATCTGCGCTTCAGCGTGTCGAGAAGTACGTTGACGATCTTCGAGCCGAGAGCGAACGGCTTGAAGAGGAGGCGAGGCGGGCGGAAGAAGCGCGGCGGCTCGCGATCGCGCGGCGGAAGGCCGCCGAGGATGGCTGGCGCAACGAAGATGATCTGAGGGGATTCGCTCTCAGGGAATCGCCTACGGTCTGGCAGGTGGTTCAACAGCTGCGCGCGGAAGTCAAGGCGCGAAAAGAATCCATCGCACAGCTGCGGGCGGATCTTAGACTGTTTGGAAAGGATCCGGAGATCGACCCTGATTGCCTGAAGCTGGGCAGCGATGTCGATGCCTTGCTTGATTCTCTGGCTGGCATCTTCACGAACCTTGAGAATGCGTACATAGCCGCGAAGAAGTTCGAGGCCGCGCCAAGCCGCAAGGACTATCAGGACACGATGAAACGCGCTCTTGAAGACGGCATCCAAAGCGCCACCATGGCTACCGAACGCTACAAGGCGATGATGCAGAAGAAGTAAGTAAAATACTAATACAGGAGAGCAGCACCATGTGTAGAACACCAGATTATGAAGCAGAACTACAGAGGATTCTCCAGGGCAATCCTTTTACAGAAGAGTTGGTGGAGGGATGGGAAAACGATCTTACGCAGCTTTGTGAGGGCAGGAGGGACTTGTCTACTTTGAGTTTCGTGCTGCCTTCAGACGAAGACAACGTTGCAACTTATCAGCAGAATGATGCAAGACGTACGGAGCATTATGATTCTTTTCTCCATCCGGAGATATTGCCGCAACCGTTCATAGGTGATCCTCATGCTCCGGTCTGGCTTTTGCTGTTGAACCCTGGATACAGTTCTCCGGATCTTTATGATCATCTTGGTATTTGTCCGTGCTGTGATAGAATAATGTCTGCTGGCGAACGTCGAGATGCAGAATGTATGTTTGGCCAAGGTCGAGACCGCTTTGCGGAATTGAAGTCAAGACAGCGTTTAATGTTGAACCAGCTTCGTCTGGTGGGCGACCTTCCATTTTACATTCTCGACCAGTCTTTCAATAATCTGCCGGACAATGCAACTTACAAGAAAAAGGGTGGGTATCGCTGGTGGCGAGCTGTTTTATTTGGAGTTCGTCGAACGGAAAATTTCCTACTGCACGATTGCGATGGGCTGGATGCCGCCGGGTTGGTAGGGGAAAAGTTATTTGTACTTGAAAGCTGCCCTTATCATTCCAAGAACTTCAACCCAAAAGTGATATGGAATGGGAACAGATATACGGAATTCTGGAAGAGCTTGATAGCTTGGGCGGTACGGGCAGGGAAGAAGTTTATAGTTAGAAGTAGTCGCGTTGAAAAGTTGATTCAGTGTCATGAACTGAGTGTAAATACCAGTAATTCAGTGCATTTCTCTAACGTTAGAAATGTCACCCTGACCAATAGGAATCTTCAAGGACAGATGTCATGTGAGGTGGCTCGGATTCTTAAAGGAAACACGCCATTGAACACGAGAACATTCCAATAGGATTCGAGAATTTGTATTAGAACCATCTGTATTAGAACCAGAAAGAAAGGAAACAGCCGATGAGCAGTTGCGATAAGTGCCATGACACAGGCAAGGTGACTTGCCCTGAATGTGGAGGAGAAAAGAAGGTCAAATGTCCCGAATGTGGTGGGCATGGAGAATTTGATCATTGTGACGAGTGCAACAGTTCTGGGAAGGTGGAATGCGAAGAGTGTGATGGAAGCGGAAAAGAAATCTCAATTTGTCCTGTTTGTAGTCATGGAAAAATCACGAAATCGCGTTGGATAAACTGCAAAGAATGCCATGGGTCTGGAGAGGTTGAATCTTCTTATACTACAATAACGAAATGTAATGCCTGTGGAGAGATAAACAATACAGCGTATGTTGAAGCACACGGGAAATGTTGCTTTTGTGGATGTCGGTCAGGTTTCTCGCCAGTAACTTCAATTTGTGAGACATGTGATGGCCGCGGACAGATAAAAGAGGAATACGAAGAGATATGTCCCAATTGCCATGGCGAATATAGGCGAAAGACTGATCGGCCATGTGAGAAATGTGGTGGCACTGGCAAGCTGACATGTGACATATGTAATGGTACTGGACATGCCAAATGCTACAATTGTGATGGATCTGGCATGCTCGCATGCGCAAAGTGCTCTGGAGAAGGGGAGATACATTGCCCTGATTGCGAGCAACGTGAGAGTGTGGAGAATGAAAAGTGGCTGGCCAAAGAGAAACGCAGAACACTAGAGATAAAACGTAGGGAAGAAGAAGAGCAGGAGTGTGAACGGAATGTGAAGGAGTGCAAGAAGAGCTTTTCGAATACGATATTGTTCGCGTTAAGATTTCTCGGATGGCAAGTTGCTATTGCTCCAATTGGATTTCTTGTTTGGTGGTGGTTTGAGGGGTTATCGATTGATTCGTTGCAGGGAATGATGGAGCAGCTTAAGGGGCTGCCAAACGGAATAAAGACCAATCTTACTTTGGCAATGATAGTAAGCATTGGACTTGCTTCTTTGTTGTTTGCCTGGAGGAATTGTAAATGGTGGGCCCATTTCAAATGGTTGGGGTTTAGACATAGGTTCTTATATTGGGCTTATGGTATCGCAGCACTTGGATTCTTGATTTGGTGGCACTCCAATGGTTTCACAATTGATGCGCTGCACGCTATGTACGAACGATCAAAGATCATGTTTTGTATTGGTGCTTTTGCACTGGTTTTGGGTTTGTATTCTGCCATTGTGATTGTATGCGAGTGGATAAGGGGGGTGATAATGCCCATCGTATGGTTAAGGAGAAATAAAAAGTACTTAAGGACATTGAGGGCCGCAAAGGAAAAAGAAGAACTCAAAGCTCAGTTCATCACGTCTAACCGTCTCTACTGCATTATTGATCTTTCTGCAGGGAGCAAAGCAGCCTGTTATCCTGTTTCATACATGGCCCAGCCTCCTAAAGGAGGATTCAATACTTACGAATACAAGACCACGAAGCTTGTGTTGCGTGGCATAGAGGCTGGGCAATTCACGATGGGGGACAAAGACGTGGCCGACAACCGCCCACATGCAGTCACACTTACAAAACCATTCTATTGCGGCATTTTTCAGGTGACCCAGAAGCAGTACGAACTCGTGATGGGGGAGAATCCTTCTAAATACAAGGGATATACACGCCCAGTCGATAGTGTATCATATGATATGATACGTGGTACGTCGAATGGGGCGTTGTGGCCAGCATATTCATTGGTAGATGCATCATCGTTCATGGGCAAGTTGCGGGCACGTACTGGGTTGAACTTTGATTTGCCCACGGAGGCGCAATGGGAATACGCTTGCCGTGCTGGGACAACAAGTGCGTACAACAACGGCGGAAGTTCCGAAAACGACCTCAAGAAACTTGGCCGATATTATCATAACAGAACCGATGGTGGTGATGATTACTCGGAGCATATGAGAGTAGGTTCGTATATGCCGAATGAATGGGGACTTTATGACATGCATGGCAATGTTTGGGAATGGTGTCTTGATTGGGAATACGACTTGTTTAGAAATGTTGTAGATCCCGTGGGCCCTTCTTCTCCGCGCCGCGATGCCGTGGTCGCCTCCCGTGTTTTGCGCGGCGGCGGCTGGGACAGCCGCGCGGGTGACTGCCGTTCCGCGTTCCGCAACTCGGGCTCGCCTGGCTACAGCCTTCCCACTTTCGGCTTCGGTTCGTCAGACCTGTCGCACTACTACTACGGCAATCGCGGTTTCCGCCTCTGTTGCTCCGCAGGACCGCGCGAATGAGGCGTGGAGCATAAGTGCGAGCGGCGTAATAAGGCGGCCCAGGGCGTCCCGCGCAGAGCGCGGGTTCGCGGAGCGAAAGCCGGGCCGCCGCGACGTCGCGAGTGTGGCGCATTTTGATAAATTCGGGAAAGGATCTGCCCTCTATCTTTCCCATTTCTGACCAGAGGGCACAAACAAAAGGAGATCAAGATGAATGAGGAAGTGCTAGAGGTGTGCATTTCTAGGCTATATCGCGAATTTGTGCAGCAGTATGGGCGAGAACCTGATGCTGCAGAGATACTTGACATGGCTCGTTGGGCTTGGAGATGCAGAGTCGATGTTCCCCGACTTGTATTTGCCGAGGCTGAAGGAGAAATTAAAGGGGTTATTGAGGTCGACAGATGGTACAGGTGCGGTGAAGCAAGGGCTAATCCTGTTCTGTTGCCAAATGTTAGACCAAATGGGACGCGTGAAATGGCGGATGTTCAAAGAGATATTACCGAGAATCGAAAAATGGCTTTCAGTGGCCATATTTCCACCCGTGCTGGACAGTATGTCGGTCAAAACGTTCCTCGCTTCTTTGGTGGAGGTATTCGTTTTGTTACATTGACAAACGGACGATTGCCTCAGCGCTAAGTGATGTGACACATAAATCTTGGGGGAACGGAGCGTCCACCTTGAATCCTAGAATGGGCAGGATGCTCGTTCTCCTAGTGTTGCGGTACCCACGAGGTAATAAGATTATACGTGCTGTATTCTGGTACTTCTGGGTCTGAGATGCCCTAATTGGAAACTGGCAACATTGTCACTGGCAACACTTCCACATTGGCAATATTTCCAAGTCTCAAGGGCTGTCTCTGTTTACCTTTAAACATTGTAGGATAAGATCATGGCAATAGAAAAACAACTTTATGAAAAACTGTGTGCGGAGAATCCGTGTACTGGGCAGAACGAAGCGGAATGCGCCTCTGGAGGTCAGGGAGGCATAACATTGATCTGCAAGAAGGTCGCTCTGAAGCTTCTATACGTGTTTCTTGCCGTGTTCTTGTTGCCGGCTGCCTTTCTTTGGATTGCTGGCAATGGCACGAAGGGGAAATCAATCGTCGAGGTATGGAAGAGCTGCATCAGCGAGTTTGCAGTCTCTAAAGGCGTCATGAATCTGGCTGTGGGCATTTCACTGGTGCTCTATTTCGAGCTTTTCAGAGAAATCGTCGAAAGGTTCTGAGAGTAAAGATGTTCCGTAGGCACGCAATGTGGCTCACCTGCCGGATGGTTGAATCAAAGTCCAGTACGTCCTGTTCATCTCGGGTGTACCGTCGGCCATGTACAATGCCCAGCACCTGCCGTGTGGGCAATCCCAGAAAATCTGGAGAGCTCGGCATTGTCCGCTCTACAGGAGAGTGGACACGGTTACTTGTCCCAACGAATATCTTGCGGGGTGATCATCTGTTTTTCGTGGAGGATGGCGAGTATGCGGTTCATCATGTGGTTGATGAACGCGTGATGCAGTGTCTGCGTATGGGTGGGTGCACGGTGTTGCGGAACTTGTCAGAATCAATTCCAATAGGTGTCGCGTGTACGAATCAACATTGCGCAGTGTATGATGGCGAGGATATGAATCTCGTCGTCGGCATGCTCATAGACGATGCGATATGGACCGCATTGAGTCTGGCGGAGGCGGTCATAATTATGGGGAAGAGTCAAGAAACATTCTTCTGGTATCCTGTCGCCGAGTTCTGGAAACGGCGGGAGCAATCGCGCGGTTTGACCAAAGTCTCGGTTCCATCGGCTGGCAATCTCTCTCGTCTGCTCGCGGAATATGAGCCGAACAATGCCCATGCGCTGGGAATGGGCGTGTTTGTCCGCCATGTGGATGACGAGAGCGTGGTGTGGTGTCCGCGTACGGGGGGATGTACCGTGCTGCGGAATGCGCAGCCCATTCTCGAGGAAGTGAAGCGGGAGTGGCGGAGCATTGATGACATCGTTCAAGTCGTGGCGTTGAAGTTTGAGTGTTCGGTGGATGATGTGCGCGAGGGTGTGGAGGCGGAGGTAGGAGAGTTGGTGAGCCAGCGGTTTGTGGCGGTGGAGGTTATTGGAGAGAGCCGACCGCTGATTGTAAAGACCGTGACTACTGTTCGACGTGTATGTGTCGAAACTTCAACGAGTCTGGCGATATGTTCAAGCCTGCAGAGCATTTCTGCAAGGTGGCTGCAATCAATCATGAAGTTGTGGATGAAAAGCAGCGCCAGATGATTGAAGCGGCAAAAACTTTTGTCATTGCCAATTGCCGAAATTGAACGTGGGAACTCACACAAATTTCTAATGTTTTGCTGTAAGATTCGTCGATGGGCTGTGTTTTCTAATAACCGGAGAAAGCCTAACCAACCTTGGATAAATGAAAGGAGCACAAAAGATGACGGATACAGAAGTTGAGCGGGCACGTCTTATGGAAGTGGTTGCGCGCAGAAACAGAAAGATGTTTGAAGATCTCAAGAAAGTGAATGCGGGCGGAGCCGAAAAGGCAGAAAAGAAGTCGAAGGCGCCTCGGAAAAGCAGGGCTCCGCAGACGTCGCCAACCTTCTTCAAGAAGCTCCAGAAAGATGCACAGATCGTCCCAGTGGTGCGCGACAATAAAACACTGGAGGGGTTGATTGCGAGCAGAGCAGCCGACTTCGACAAGACCTTCAACGAGTTCGACCGCATTTACAAACCGTATGTTTACTATCTTCTGGAGAAATACTATTACTTCAAGAGGGGAGACGAAGACGACTTCAGTAGCAACGATACAGATGACTCCAAACGTGGCAATGAAGGGGACTTCAGGAGGAGAGACGAAGACATTAGAAGGGCAGACGAAGACTTCGCGATAGATGGGTCGCTGATATTCAAAAAGGTACGTACTGGCCCCAGGCCGTCTTTGCGCAACAATGGGGTGGATGCGGAGGAGATATACGACGATGTCGTCGTGGCTCTGCTGGGCGGGGCGCTGTGGCGCTTTGACTTTGACAGCGAACGCGTGGGGCAGGGGGCGTTCCGGCGCTATCTGCGAGAGATGGTGCAGACGGTGTTCTACAACGCCGTCCGCCCGGATCTGATTCCCGCATTCGACGAAGACGGAAAGCCCATATACACAAATGAGTTCGTGAAGGACAGGAAAGGGCAGAACAAGAAAGACGAGAACGGCAATCCGATCAGACGGCAGAAGATGATATCCCGTTTTGTCTTTGAGAAGGACCAGGCGGCGATGGCGCGCGTGAAGGGCCTGCGGCATCTGTTCGACACGCGCAAGGAGAGCACTCTGCTCTTCACTCTGCTTTCCCGTCTGGCGCAGGTCGCCTATCTTCGCGCCATTGAAGACAAGCGCGACAAGGGACGCGCCACCTGGCAGGTTGACGCTCTGCGCGCCGTCTTCGAGAACCAGGAAAGCAGCGCCAGCGTGATAGACCGGCTTATGAAAGACGGTACCATCACAGGACGAGAGGCGTTTGACACCGCCAAGAGTTATTTCCTTTCCAGTTGGAGAAAATGCTGGGACAAGCTGTGCAGCCCGATAATTTCCAAGGCGACCGTTCAGAAAGAAGACGCGTTTGTTCGCCGGCTCAATGTAACGGAAGACGAGGCTTTACGGCATGTTGATGTGCTTGAGAAGGAGAACGAGCGCAAGTACGGTTCTCAGCGAGTTGAAGCTGTACGCAGAAATTTCACAAAGGCAATGTTGCTGCTGGTGCAGAAGGCCGATGAGCGCGCCGCCCAAAAGAACGCAAGGTACTATGAAGAGACAAAATGATGGACTATATCGAGACCAATGACGGACAAGTGCTTTTCCTCGATGGCGGCGAGTGTATGAAGGGGGGCTTCGGAGTTGTCTACAAGGCCCACTTCGATTGTTCGAGAATTCCTGTGGCCATCAAATTCATGCAGGAAACGGGCGGGCAGCAGCTGGGCGCAGTGCAGTTGAATAAAAGACAGATGGCAGAGCTTGGGCAAAAGAACAGAAAGCGCTTCGAGAACGAGATTGCGCGTCTGAAGGAAATGAACGATGTGGCGCAACGGAGTTTGGATAGAACGACCCGGCCTCCGTTTCCGGCCTATCGTGGCCACGGCGTTTGGAATGGATTTCCCTTCTATGTGATGGAATGGCTGGAACCTTTTGATCTTCGGTCGCTCAAAAACGACGACGAGCGCATCAGATTCGCATGCGAACTGTGTGATGCCGTTGAAATTCTCCATCAGGCGGGATATGTGCATTATGACATCAAACCTGGCAATATCCTGTGCCGTACCGACATTCCCGCAGAGGCTCGCTATCGGTATGTGCTCGCCGATTTTGGATCGGTGCACGAGGTAGAGGAGCATGCGCCTGAGGATGTTCAGCGCAGCGTCAATCCAGAGTCGTGCAGTCAGCTGACGGGCGGGGTGCGTTGTTCTCCGCACACGCCATATTATGCGGATCCGCTGGACGATCTGCATACAGTCCATGCCGACATCTATTCGATAGGGCAGGTTCTGCGCGATCTCTTTGAAGGTGAAGTACCTCCGCTTTGGGCGTCGATCATTCTGCGCTGCACAAGCAGAAACTACGGATACAGATATGGATCCGTGGCAGAGGTTAAGACGGATGTGTTGGGCATGGGACAAAGGGCCGTAGAGTTCTATACGAACGGGCTGTCAGCGTCCATATCGAAAAAAGGAGCAACGTGGTATCAGGACGAATCAGTTATAAGCGTGTTCAAGGACGGCGATTCCGACAACCGGCATGGCCGCACTTTCCGTACGATTCAGGAGGCGGTCAATGCGGCGGAGAATGGTTCTGTGATAGCGGTTGGACCCGGCATCTACAATGAGTCAATTATTGTAGAGGGGAAAAAGGTGCAGTTGATGTCCTTGGCCGGTGCGGCGCAGACGGTCATCAGAGGCAGCAAGGGCAGAAGCGTGATCCAGATAAAGACGGGCGGGGATGGATGCCTGGTGAAGGGATTCACCTTGACGGGCGGCACTGGACACGGCGTTCCTTCTTCGTACGGTTTCGACTACTATGGAGGCGGCATCAACACCGAGGTCTCGTTGTTGGTGGAGGATTGCATCATCTGCGGGAACGGAAAAGGCGTTCCCAAAAGAGACGCCTGCACATTTGGGGGCGGCGTTTATGTGTCCAAGGCCACTGCTACGCTGCGGAACTGTCTAATAGCGGACAATTACGCCTGGGCGTGCGGCGGAGGGCTTCTGGCGGACGGCGACGGGGCAAGTCTTGTCATTGTCGGATGCACGGTCCAGAGCAACGACGCAATGATGTTCTTCGGGCGTCAAGGGGGAATTGGATTGGCGAATCATGCGGTGCTTTCGATTTCAAAGACCATTGTGGAAGGAAACGGGGGCGACCAGATAGGCGCATTCGGCGGGACATTCTCAGAGGGGACAAGGGCGCTTGTCGCGGGGTCTTACATCGAAGGCGGTGTTCGCGCATGCAATATCGAGTTCTTCATTGACGCACGGAACAATCTTCTGCATCGTCCCGAGTCAGATGTCGAGTGTGGCTGCTCCTCGAGCCTGCATATGTGATATAAGGCGTCTTGGCGCGGTGCAGAAATTTTGCAAGGGAACGTAAGGTGGTGGTGTCGGCGAACATTGTAAGAAGATGTAGGGTAAAACAAAAGGAGATACCATAATGAACACCACTACTACCACAAATACCGAAACAAAGAACACCAAACAAATCAAAGAGGGAACTGGCATAGAAGGGAAAGCGTTCCCCGACGTCATAGCGGCACACGAGGCCGGCCACGTTGTGGCGCTCGCGGCGGCCGGCCTTGCGGACGAGTTCACGCGCGCGACGATTGTGCCGCAGAACGGCGTCCACGGGCTGACGATCCGCAGCGGCGCCTCGCTCTTCAAGCTGAGCGGCGAACTCACCGGGCACAGCCAGCGCATAGCCGGTGCCACCGGCGCGGACCAGCAGGCGGCGGTGAAGGCGTTCGGCGACTTCATCCTGACAACTCCC
>Ga0310695_10005603_pt1 | contig 21778 bp, 17 predicted proteins | sample RumenRJG_04DNA_FD_203882 | JGI IMG/M metagenome (GOLD analysis project Ga0310695, IMG submission 203882) | Bovine rumen microbial communities from Lethbridge, Alberta, Canada - RJG_04 (v2) (version 2) | ecosystem: Host-associated > Mammals > Digestive system > Stomach > Rumen | place: Canada...
GTATATGGTAAGTAACTTATTTCTGCTGTTTGAGTTCGTCAATCTGTTTCTGCATCTCCGCAATCTGCTTGTAGAGTTCAGGCAATTTGCGATAGACGGCATAAGATTTCATGTATGATTTAGCATCTATGGCAGGCGAACCGATAACTGTTTGTCCCGGAGTCTTTATGCTGTTGGCAATGCCAGCCTGTGCTCCGGATTTCGTTTGGTCTGCTATAGTGATGTGGCCAGCCATTCCTACCTGTCCGCCGAACATACACCAATCTCCAACTTTGGTGCTTCCTGCCACACCACATTGCGCTGCCATCACAGTGTTCTGGCCTATCTCAACGTTGTGGGCTATCTGGATGAGGTTGTCAAGCTTAGTTCCCTTGCGGATATATGTGCTTCCCATCGTTGAGCGGTCTATGCAAGTGTTGGCTCCTATTTCCACATCGTCTTCTATAGTGACTATTCCAATCTGCGGAATCTTGTCGTATCCTTCGGCACTGGGTGCGAAGCCAAATCCGTCTGCACCAATTACAGTACCCGAATGAACGATTACCCTGTCGCCCAATCGGCACGAATTATAGATGCTCACGTTTGGATAAATGATGCATTTGCAGCCTACCTTGACACCGTCGGCTATGGTGGCATGAGGATATATCTGAGTGTTGTCGCCTATCTCGGCACCATCGCCAACATAAGCAAAAGGTCCGATATAGCATCCTTCACCAATTTTTGCGGTGGGGGAGATGAACGCCAGCGAATCGATACCTGTCTTGCGGGGCTTCATTGACTCATAGAGTTGCAGCAAATGGGCAACACTCTCGTAAGCGTTTTTCACCCTGATAAGTGTAGCAGGGGTGCTTTGCTCGAGTTCAAGCTTCTCGTCCACGAGTACAACACTGGCTTTGGTGTCGTAGATATAGTGTGTGTATTTGGGATTTGAGAGGAAGGTGATAGCACCTTCGCGGCCTTCCTCAATCTTTGAAAATGTGGTAATGGCTACATTTTCGTCGCCTTCAACACGACCTCCTACAAGTTCGGCAATTTGTTTTGCGGTGAATTTCATATTAGTTTATGAAGATTAATGCCTGCAAATATACTCCTTTTTTATGAGAAACGCTGCCAGCAATGATAATATTTGCTTATTTTTTTCGACAAAAGCTGTACGTTCAAGATCTCAGAGGCTTCGGTAATGTCTTTCAGTGTGCCGTCTTTATAGAGTATGTCGATATGGTCGTCGTTCACGTCATACATGTCTTTTTGTATCACGTCCATGCTCATAAGGAAGTGTGCATCGTCTTTTGACACCCCGAAATGCTTCGACAGCTGGTCGAGCAGCTGTTCTATCTGCTGCTCGGTGGCCTTTTCCTCGCTTATGCTTACTTTGAAGATGTTGCGGTTTATCAGTCCGCTGGCGAGCAGCGCGAGCACTCGGTCGTCGCTCGAAGCCCACTCTTTCATCGCGCTCCAGATGTCGCTGTCGTCGAGGTGCTCATACATCTCAAGACTTTCGGGATGCGAATTGAACCATGCTGCATCGACATCGTTGTTCAGAAAGTAAGCCAAGGCAGGCGAAGCGAACAGCTTATGCCCGTTGCGGCACAGTTGCTTGGCTCGCAGCAGAGTGTTTACGAGCATCTTCTCATAGGCCACCGTGGTTTTGTGAAGATAGACTTGCCAGTACATCAGCCGCCTCGAAGTGAGGTAGTTCTCTATTGAATAGATGCCTTTCTGGTCGATAACAAGTCGGTCGTCGGCCACATTCAGCATCTTGATGATGCGTGCCGAGCCTATGTTGCCTTCGGTAACGCCAGTAAAGAACGAGTCGCGGCGCAGGTAGTCGAGCCTGTCCATGTCGAGCTGGCTTGATATGAGCTGGTGCAGAAACCGCTTCGGATAGTCGCCACGGAAGATTTTGATTGCCAGAGTGAGTTCTCCGTTCATCTCGCGGTTCATCTTATCCATCATCATAAGCGATATGTCCTCATGCGATATTCCGCTCACGAGGGTGTTTTCCAAGACGTGCGAGAACGGTCCGTGTCCGATGTCGTGCATCAGTATGGCTGCTTGCACGGCCTCGGCTTCGGAGTCGAAGATGAAGATGCCTTTCTGTTGGAGCGACTGTATGGCTTCGCTCATCAGGTGGAACGCTCCCAGGGAATGTTGGAAGCGTGTGTGCTGAGCGGCTGGATATACCACTGAGGTCATTCCCAGCTGTTTGATGCGCGTCAGTCGGTGCATCAGCGGATGCTTGACGATGTTCAGCAGCAGTCCGGGAGGTATGCTTATAAACCCGAAAACGGGGTCAATGATGGTCTTGTTGCCTGTCATCACGACGGAGATTGGTGGTTTAACGTGCGAGGAGGAACTGCTTGAAATCGTCGAACTGCTTCGACATTGCAACGCTTTGTTTGGTTCCTCGCATGAAGGCAGCAAGCCTTTCGGGTATCTCAACGTCAATTCCGAGGATAGAGTCTACCTTTTCCTTGAACTTTGCAGGGTGTGCCGTTTCGCAGAAGATGCCCGTTTCGCCTGGCTTCAATCCTTCTTTCAGGGCCTGATAGCCACATGCTCCGTGAGGGTCAAGCACATATCCGGTAAGCTGATGGCAGCTTTGCATGGTGTGCTTGATGTCATCGTCGCTGTAGGTTGCTCCGCTTATGAGAGATGTTATCCGCTCGTGACTGCCGCCATAGAGGTCCAGTATGCGGGCAAAATTGCTTGGATCGCCCACATCCATGGCATTGGCGAGAGTCTGTCGGGTGGGTTGTGGATTGTAGACACCTGTCTGCAAGTAGTTGTAGAAGATGTCATTGGCGTTGTTGGCGGCTATGAATCGCTTGACAGGCAGACCCATGGCATGGCCGAACAAGGCTGCGCAGATGTTGCCGAAGTTGCCCGAGGGGACACACATCACGAGGTTTGCAGCTGCTGCAGGGTTGCTCTCTTTCAGTCGTGCATAGGCATTGAAGTAGTAGAATGCCTGTGGAAGGAAGCGTGCCACATTGATGCTGTTGGCGGAAGTGAGGCGCATGTGCTTGTTGAGCTGCTCGTCCATGAACGCGTTTTTCACCAATGCCTGACAGTCATCGAATACTCCGTCCACTTCGATGGCTGTGATGTTCTTTCCAAGGGTAGTGAACTGGCTCTCCTGAATGTCGCTGACCTTTCCCTTCGGGTAGAGAACGTACACGTGTATGCCGTCTACTCCGAGGAAACCGTTGGCCACCGCGCTGCCGGTGTCGCCGCTTGTTGCCACAAGAACGTTCACCGTGGAGTCCTGCTCCTTGCCGCTTGCTCCTTTTCCCTTGATAAAGTACTGCAACAGACGTGCCATGAACCGTGCTCCCACATCCTTGAAAGCCAGTGTGGGGCCGTGGAACAGCTCCAGCGAGTAGATATTTTCCTCTACCGGCACTATCGGACAGTCGAAAGCCAGTGTGTCGTAGACTATCTTCTTGAGAGCTTCGGCCTCGATGTCTTCACCGAAAAAGGCTTCAGCCACGGTGTATGCAATCTCTTGAAAGGAGTATTTCTCCATGTTGTCGATGAACTCCTTAGGCAGCGGTTTGATGTTTTCGGGCATATACAAGCCGCGGTCTTCGGCCAGTCCTTTCACCACAGCTTTCTCGAGCGTGGCTACTGGAGCCTTGTGGTTGGTGCTATAATACAACATATATTATAAGGTGTAATTGGTTCTTCTGATTGTTATTGATTTCCGATTACTGCTCAGCCATGAACGTTTTTATAAACTCGTCGAGCTTCAACAGGCCGTAGCTGCCAGTCACGCAGGCCACCTCGTCGTAGGTTTCCACCTTGTCGGCCTCGATGTTGGCGTGCCAGATTAGGAAAGGCACCGGCTCGTTGACGTGTATTCTCAGCTCCACGGGGGTGGGGTGGTCGGGCAACACGGCTATGCACACAGGCTCGCCGAACTCCCCTTTGGCAGCGGCCTCGTAGATGGGACGTATCAACCGTTGGTCGAGATAGTTTATAGCGCGCAGCTTCAGGTCCAAGTCGCCGTCGTGTCCGGCCTCGTCGGTGGCCTCGACATGCACGAAAACGAAGTCATCTTTCTTCAGAGCTTCGATGGCAGCAGCGGCTTTCCCCTCATAGTTAGTATCGGCAAGGCCAGTTGCTCCCTCAACTTCAATGATGCGCAGACCGGCATAATGGCCTATGCCCTTTATCAGGTCGACAGCCGAAATCACAGCTCCGCTCTTCACCTGTGGGAACAGTGATGCTATGGTTTCCATCGAGGGGCGATAGCCTCCCGACCAGGGCCAGATACTGTTTGCCTGCCGTTGTCCATTCTTTGCGCGCTCTATGTTCAGCGGATGCTTTGCAAGCAGCTCCTGCGAGCGCAGTATCAGGTCGTTGATAAGGTCGGCTGTCTCGCGTGGCGACATACGTCCCGGTTCGGTGGGGGCATCCTTCTCGGGTGTCACGAGCAGCTTGTTCCACTGCTCTCCGGGGTGGTCGTGTGGCGGATTGCATACTATGTGCTTGCTGCCACCTTTTATTATAAGCAGATGACGGTATTGTATGCCGCATACAAAGCGCACTTTGTCTGTAGCAAGATGTTCGTTCAGATAATCAATCAGCACGCTGGCCTCGTTGGTCTGCAGGTTTCCTCCGTTGTGGGTAATGATTTTCCCGTCTTCAAGAGTGATGATGTTGCAGCGTATGGCCATGTCGTCATCGGCCATTTCGTAGCCTATGCTTGCTGCCTCAAGCGGTCCGCGACCTTCATACACCTTGTTCAGGTCGTAGCCCAGTATGGCAGTGTTGGCCACCTCTGAGCCGGGAGGGAACCCTTCGGGCACGGTTATCAGTCGTCCACAGCGTCCTTTGCGTGCCAACAAGTCCATCATTGGTTTGTCGGCAGCCTGCAACAATGTCTTGCCGCCTAATCTCTCTACTGGGTGGTCGGCCATCCCGTCGCCTAATATAATTATTCGTTTCACGACTAATTCAAAATTAAACAATTAAATAATTAAACAATTAAATAATTATAAAGTTATTGTTGTTTGGAATTCTTGATGATTTTTACCAATGTTCCAATTATTTGCTTTATGTCTTAATTCGGACGCTAAAGTTAAAACTCAAGTCAACTATAGGATTGCTGCTGTTTTCAATAAATGCCATTATCTAATTATTACATTGTTGCATTTTTTAATTTTTTAATTGTCGATTGCTAAATATTAGCAATCGACATGATGTTGGCAAACACTCCGGCGGCAGTTACCGATGCTCCAGCACCGTATCCCTGAATCTGCATTGGGTATTGCTTGTAGCGTTCGGTGGTGAGCAGCACAATGTTGTTCGAGCCTTCCAGGTTGTAGAAAGGATGGCCCACGGCCACCTCCTGCAGCGATACGCTTGTGTGTCCGCCTTCCATCTTGGCCACGAAACGCCATCGCTTGCCCTCGCTGTCAAGCACTTTGCGGCGCGACTCGAAGTCGGCATCCAGTGCAGGCAGCTTTTTCCAGAAATCGTCTACGCTGCCCTCAAAGTACTCGTCGGGTACAAACAGATGCTTCTCAACGTCTTCCTGCTCAACCTTATAGCCTGCCTCGCGAGCCAGGATAACCAGTTTCCTGACCACATCCTTGCCGCTCAGGTCGATGCGGGGGTCGGGTTCGGAGTAGCCTTGTTCCTTGGCGCGGCGCACGGTTTCAGAGAACGGCACGTCCGCAGCAATCTCGTTGAATATGAAATTGAGCGTGCCGGAAAGCACAGCCTCGATTTTCAGTATCTGGTCGCCACTGTTGCGCAGGTCGTTTATAGTTCCGATGATAGGCAGTCCGGCTCCCACGTTGGTTTCAAAGCGGAAGAATACTCCTCGCTCCATGGCTGTGCTCTTCAGTCGGGCATAGCTTTCGTAGTCGCTCGAGGCCGCAATCTTGTTGGCTGCCACAACCGATATGTTGTGCTCAAGGAAGCTCTGGTAGAGCTGAGCCACGTCTTTCGATGCCGTGCAGTCTACAAACACCGAGTTGAAGATGTTCATGTTGAGCACGTCGCGCCGCAGTTTCTCGGGCGAGCTTGGCTCAGAATCCTTCAGCAACTGGCGGTAGTTGTCGAGGTCAATGCCGTCGCGGTCGAAGATGGCGTTCTTCGAGCTGGCTATGCCCACTACGTTCAGTTTGAGGCGGTTGCGCTGTTTCAGCTCCTCGTACTGCTTTCTTATCTGTTCGATGAGGCGTCCGCCCACAGTGCCCACACCGCAGATGAACAGGTTGAGCACGTTATATTCTGACAGGAAGAACGAGTCGTGGAGCACGTTGAGCGACTTGCGGAGGAACTTTCCGTCAACAACAAACGATATGTTGGTTTCCGAAGCACCCTGCGCACAGGCAATCACGCTGATGCCGCTGCGTCCGAGCGTGCCAAAGAGCTTGCCTGCAATGCCCGGAGTGTGCTTCATGTTCTCGCCCACGATGGCTATAGTGGCCAGTCCGCTCTCAGCCGTCATCGGGAACATGGCTCCCGTGGCAATCTCTTTCTCAAACTCTTCGTTCAGCACGCGCACCGCGTCCTGGGCATCTTCGTCGCGCACACCGATAGAGGTGGAGTTCTCCGATGATGCCTGCGACACCATGAACACGCTTATTCCGTTGCTGGCCAGAGCGGTGAAGATGCGCTGGTTCACTCCAATCACGCCCACCATGGCAAGTCCGGTGACTGTAATCAGCGTGGTGCCCTTTATGCTCGAGATGCCCTTGATGGGCTTGCTGTCGTTGTCTATCTTGTTTTTTATCAGTGTGCCGGGGTGTTCCGGGTTGAAGGTATTCTTCACCTTGATAGGTATGTTCTTCACGCACACTGGGTAGATGGTTGGCGGATATATCACCTTTGCGCCGAAGTTGCACAGCTCCATGGCCTCCACGTAGCTCAGTGCGTTGATGGTGTAGGCTGTCTTTATCACCCTCGGGTCAGCCGTCATGAAGCCGTCCACGTCGGTCCATATCTCCAGCGACTCGGCATCGAGTGCTGCTGCGATGATGCTCGCCGTGTAGTCGCTTCCGCCACGGCCCAGATTGGTGGTTTCGCCAGTGTCGCGGTCGCGGGCAATGAAGCCCGGAACCACGTTGACGCGGTGGCGCATAGGTCGTTGTCCGTCGGGCAGGGCAGAGCTTCCGCCGCTCTCGAGGAAAGCCTCGCGCACCAGCTTGTAGGTCAGCTCGGCATCAAGCGTGTGCTTGCCGTTCTTCTTCTCCGTGCGTATGAAGTCGCGCGAGTTCATTCGGTGGGCACCTCTTATCAGTGTTGCCACTATGTTCGAGGATATGCGCTCGCCGTAGGAAACTATCGCGTCGAGTGTTTTCTTGCTGAGGTCGTGTATCAGGAACACGCCAAAATAGATAGAACGCAGCTGCTCCAGCAAGGCATCAACCTTGCCAAACAGTATCTCCTGATCATGTGTGTCGGTGATTACGGCATCTATCATCCTGTGGTGGCGGTCAATAAGAGCCTGAAACTCGTCTTTCCAGTGTTCGTCGCCACGCAGTGCCACCTGTGAAATCTCAATCAGTTTGTCGGTTACTCCGCCAAGAGCGCTGACTACCACCACTACAGGTTGGCGCTTTGCCTCATTCTCGGCTATACGTTTCAGACTCAGAATACTCTTTACGGAACCCACGGATGTTCCGCCAAATTTTAATACTTTCATTTTAGTTTAGTGTTTGAAGGCACTCTGCCCCATGCCGCAGGCATCGCAGCAGACAGCTGGCGAAGCCGGAAACGGCTGGCTTTACACCTTATTTATAATATTATAGCTGCCCCAACACAAATGGGGATAGGCATAACTTGAGTGCAAAATTACAACAATAGGCTGATATACACAAATTTTGGTTCATGGAAATAATCACTGCGGGCCGCCTCTGTGCCCTCTTCGCATGGTGAGGAGCTGGGATTGGCTGGTAATATGAGTCATATTGGTAGCCCCCCTCAGTCCCCCCGAAGGGGGGATGGCTTATAGGTCTTATAGGTCTTATGGGAATTATAAGCCTTATATGACTTATGGGAGAGCCTTACGGCACCCCTCGCTTGGAGAGGGGTTGGGGGTGGGTCGGTAATATGGCCCATATTGTTCGGTAATATGGCCCATATTGTTCGGTAATATGGCCCATATTACTTTATGGTAAGGTTGTTGGTGATTGAAAAAGCAAAATAGTTTTTGCTTATTACTTGCTTAATCATTAACTTTGCAGTGCGTTAGCGACATTATAATCGTTAGCGACAACAATTTACGAACCATGCATACACGCGAAGAACAGATGAAAGCTTTCGGGCGATACCTTGATGTGCTCGATGCTCTCAGGGAGAAATGCCCGTGGGACCGCAAGCAAACCAATGAGAGCCTGAGGCCCAACACCATAGAGGAAACCTACGAACTGTGCGACGCACTGATAAGAGACGACGTGCCGGAAATATGCAAGGAGCTGGGCGACGTGCTACTCCATATCTGCTTCTATGCCAAGATAGCCAGCGAGAAGGGGCAGTTCGACATTGCCGATGTGTGCCAGCAGTCGGCTGACAAGCTCATTTTCCGTCATCCTCACGTCTACCATCCGTCGCAGGTGGGTGCCGAGCATCCGCGTCCGCTGCCCTACGTGCCTGAAGAGGCAGCCGGCGAGCAGTCGGAAACGGCAGGGTTTGCCAAGGCCCGGAGCGTGGAGCAGGTGCTCGACAACTGGGAACAAATAAAGCAACGCGAGAAAGATGGCAACAAGACTGTGCTTTCGGGTGTGCCCCAGTCGCTGCCGTCGCTCATCAAAGCTTATCGCATTCAGGACAAGGCGCGCCACGTGGGCTTCGACTGGGAGCATCGCGAGGATGTGTGGCAGAAGGTGCGCGAGGAGCTCGACGAGCTTCAGGCCGAGCTGGAACGCGACGACAAGGAACGCTCCACGCGCGAGCTGGGCGACTTCCTCTTCTCGGTCATCAATGCCGCGAGGCTCTATCACCTCAATCCCGACAACGCCCTCGAGCACACCAACCAGAAATTCATGTCGCGCTTCAATTATGTTGAGCAGCAGGCCAAGCAGCAGGGGCGACAGCTGTCGGACCTCACGCTGGGCGAGATGGATGCCCTGTGGGACGAGGCAAAGCAGAAACTCGGCGACCAATAAAATGCAATCAAAACATATTACTCTCTTTCAGATATGAAAAAAATGCAACTTCTCGTTGTCATTATGCTGACAACCTTTCTGGCCATAGGCTGCACGAGCGACAAGAAAAAGAACAACATCGTTGTCTCGGGCAACCTTTCTGCCGACACCACACTGGTGGCCGACACCACTCTCTATGGCATCTGCGGCGAAGGAACAGCCATGCACACCCTGCAACTGCTGACCGACGACGGACGCGTGTGTACGATGATGAAGAACGTCGACGACTCGGTGAGCAACATTCAGGGCGGACTGCTCGTCGGCGACCGTCTGGCCGTGATTGCGGCAGTGGAATATGGCGACTCGGTAGTGAAGTCGGTAATTAACCTCACCACGCTGCAAGGCAAGTGGGTGAGCATCGACCGCAACTTCGAGATACGCGAGGGTGGGGTGGTTAAGTCGAATCAGGAGACCGAGTCGAACCCCTGGACCTCATGGAAGATCTGCAACGGTCGGTTGGTGCTCAACAGCGACACGTTCCGCGTTGACGAGCTGGGAGCCGACTCGCTCTATTTGGAAAACAAGGACGGCATCTTTGGCTTCAAGAGAATGAAGTAGCCACTGGGTATGGAGCCGTTCAAGGTACACATACTTGGGTGTGGCAGCGCATTGCCCACCCTGCGCCACTATGCTTCGTCGCAGGTCGTTGAGCTGCGCGACAAGCTTTTCATGGTCGACTGCGGTGAGGGAACGCAGATGCAGTTGCGCCGTATGGGACTGCGTTTCACCAAGATTTCGGTCATCTTCATTTCACATCTGCATGGAGACCATTGCTTCGGGCTGATGGGATTGCTGTCAACTTTCGGTATGCTTGGGCGCACGGCGCGGCTGCGCGTCTATGCCCCGATGCAGTACGACAACCTGTTCACCCTTCAGCGCGAACTGTTTTGCAGCGGTCTTGGCTACGAAGTAGATTTCATTCCCGTTGACACCACGCTCAGAAAAGTAATCTACGACGACCGTAGTCTTACCGTGGAGACCGTTCCGCTCGACCATCGTGTGCCGTGTTGCGGCTTCCTTTTCCGTGAGAAACCAACCCTTCCTCATATCCGCCGCGACATGATTGACTTCTACGAGATACCCGTCAGCCAGATCAACAATATCAAGGCTGGCCTTGGCTGGACCTCTCCTGAGGGAGAGTTTGTGCCCTCTTCGCGGCTCACCACTCCTGCCGATGCGCCCCGAAGCTATGCTTACTGCTCCGACACACGCTATATGCCTGCCCTGCACAAGCAGCTCTCAGGTGTCAGCACGCTCTATCACGAGAGCACCTACACTACCGAGCATATAGCCCGGGCGCGCCTTTATTATCACAGCACGGCTGCCCAGGCTGCTCAGGTGGCACGCGATGCCGGAGCAGGCAAGCTGCTGCTGGGCCACTATTCGGCACGCTACAACAACGAGCAGGTGCTCCTCGACGAGGCGCGCGCCATCTTTCCAAATGCCTTTCTCACCGACGAACGCATGGTGTTCGACGTGTGACGCAATGTGCTGAACAAGGATAACGAATATTCAGGAAACTGTATTTCAGGAACAAGGCAGGGAGATAGTCCTGCCGCAAAGGGCTGAGAACAAACTGCCTAACGCTTTTATAAATCACATAACACAATTTCTAACTAAACACATTTAAGTAATGAAAAAGTTCTTTTTACTCGCTGCCGCATCTCTGCTGGCAGTTGTTGATGTCAATGCACAGTTTGAGGCTGCAAAACCTTATAAGGAACTCAGCCAGTTGCCCAACCTTCTTCAGATAATGCCTGCTCCGCCATCGTTCGAGAGTGCCGAGTTTGCAAACGACGTCGTTCGTTACGGCTGGGGAAAGCAGCAACGCTTAGACCCCGAACGCCTGGATATGGCTGTTGCCGATGCCGAATGGTTCGACCACACGAAGGTTTATCTGAGATGGAAAGATGCTTTCGGACTGGAAATAACCCCCACAGAAACGCCCGAGATATGGAAACTTCTGGAGGCCAGCCTGGCTACCACAGACCCAATGAACCACGAAACCAAGGACTTCTACCTGCGGCAGCGTCCCTTCGAGCGCTTTGGCGACAGCCGTGTGATAGTTGGTGCCCACTGGCAGAGCGACATCGATGCCAGCTACACGGCAGGAAGCATAGGCTTCTGCGCATTGCAGGGCTGCGAGGAGTTTGTTGCACAGATGAAGAAAGCCCAGCAGGAATACAAGGAAAATACCAGTCAGACCGCTGTGAACAGTGTGAAGACTGCCGAGCAAACGGCTACTTGAGCTTATCGCCTCGACGGAACGCCTGCAACCAGTACCACGCGCGGTGTGATAGTTGCCGGACAGAAGAAGTTTGTGAGATAAAAAGCCGACGGCGGCAGCCTGTAGACGAGCCGATTTCCACTAAAGCCAATTATATTAAGGTGAAAAGTAGTGGATATTGGCTCGTTTACGCAGAAAAATTATACTTTTGCAGCCAAGTTATCAAACAGTATATAGAATATGAAAAATGCAAAAATTTGGCTGCTTACGCTGCTGCTTGTAATAGGAACATTGTCGTCGGCATCGTGCGGAAATGACGGCGGCAAGGGCAAATCAGCCGACAAGCCAACCCTTGAGCGCATTGCCTCGAGGGGAGTGCTGCTCGTTGGCACTACGGGAGACTATCGTCCGCTGTCGTATCTCGAACCTTCAACAGGCGAATACTGGGGCTTCGGCATCGACATGGCCAATGAGATAGCCCGACAGTTGGGTGTCAAGGTGAGCTTTGTAAAGACTTCGTGGCCTACCTTGACAGCCGACGTGATGGCAGAACCGCAGACCTTCGACTTTGCCATTGGCGGAATAACCATTACTGATGCGCGGAAAGAAACCATGCTGATGTCGGATGGCTATCTGAAAAACGGCAAGACTATACTTTGCCGGGCCGATGAAGCTGACCGATACAAGTCGGTAGACGACCTCAACAAACCCGAAGTGCGGGTGATGGTTAATCCCGGAGGGCTGAATGAGAAGTTCGCGCGCCAGAACCTGCCCCTTGCCACGCTGATAGTTTACGACCGCAACGAGGAAATACCAACCCGTGTGGCTGAGGGAGATGCCGATATTATGATTACCGAGATAACCGAAGCACCTTATTATGTCAAGACCGACAGCCGGCTGGCAGCCCCGTTGCTCGGCCAACCCTTCACTCACGGACAGATTGGAGTGCTGATGCGTAAGGGGCAAGACGACCTGCTGGAGTTTGTCAACAGCGTGATAGCACGCATGAAGGCCGATGGCTCACTGCATAAGCTTCACGAACGCTACGGACTGATGGACTGATTGTCGTCAAAAAATTATTTTACGATATGTCAGAGGTTCGGGAAATATTTCGTAATTTTGCGCAATATAGTTTTAAAGAGATACTTAACTCTAATCAATTAGTCTAATAGTATGGCTCGACGAAACAATCACGTGGTAATAATGGCTGGTGGCGTAGGAAGTCGCTTCTGGCCTATGAGCACCGAGCAGTTGCCAAAGCAGTTCATTGACGTGCTTGGGGTAGGGCGTTCTCTGCTGCAACTCACTTACGACCGCTTTCGTGGCATCTGCAAACCAGAGAATGTGTGGGTGCTGACAAACCAACTTTATGCCGACACTGTGGCCCAGCAGTTGCCCGATGTACCGGTAAACCAGATACTGCGCGAGCCATGCCGACGCAATACGGCACCGTGCATAGCATACGTGAGCTGGCGTATAAAGAACGCTGACGCAGGGGCCAACATCGTGGTGACACCAAGCGACCACCTCGTTACCGACGTTGAGGAGTTCCGTCGTGTGGTAACGGGCTGCCTGAAGTTCACTCAAGACAGCGATGCCGTAGTCACATTAGGTATGCATCCCACGCGTCCCGAAACGGGATACGGCTACATTCAGGCCGACTTGAGGTCGCCAAGTGCGCGCAACCGCGAGATGTTCAGGGTTGATAACTTCCGCGAGAAGCCCGACTATGATACTGCCGTGAAGTACATAGAGCAGAATAACTTCTTCTGGAACTCTGGTATCTTCGTGTGGAGTGCCTCTACAATCATCAATGCATTCCGCGTTTACAGTCCCGCTATAGCCAAAATCTTCGACTCTATACGCCCTGTTCTCGGCACCGAAAACGAGCAGGAAGCTATTGACAAGTACTATCCCGAGTGCCAGAACATCAGTGTCGACTATGCCATTATGGAGAAAGCTGAGGAGATTTTCGTGTGTCCGGCAGACTTCGGATGGAGCGATCTGGGCACATGGGGCTCGCTTTTGCAGCAATCTAAGCGTGATTTGTATGGCAATGCAGTCATTGGCAACAATGTGAAACTGTTCGATACACGCAATACTATCGTGCATACCACAGAGGCAAAGAAGGTGGTTGTGCAGGGGCTTGATGGTTACATTGTGGCTGAAAAGGACGGAAAGCTGCTCATTTGCAAGCTTTCCGAGGAACAGAAGATAAAGCAATATTCTGGCGAAGGCTAACCAATGGGCTGGCTTGTAGCAGCAAAACTCACAACGAATGACAAAGAAAATAGCACTGATAACCGGTATTACCGGACAGGATGGCAGCTATCTTGCTGAGCTGCTGATAAGTAAAGGCTATGAGGTCCATGGCCTTTTGCGTCGCTCATCATCGTTCAATACAGCGCGCATAGAGCATCTTTATCTCGACGAATGGGTGCGAGACATGAAGCAAAAGCGCCTCGTGGAACTCCACTGGGCTGACATGACCGACTCGTCGTCGCTCATACGCATCATCCGAGAGGTGCAACCGACCGAAATTTACAACCTTGCAGCACAGAGCCACGTTAAGGTTTCGTTCGATGTTCCCGAGTACACAGCCGAGACTGATGCCGTTGGCGTGCTGCGATTGCTTGAGGCTGTAAGGATATGCGGGCTCGAAAAGAAGTGCCGTATCTATCAGGCATCCACCTCAGAGCTCTTCGGCAAGGTACAGGAAGTGCCGCAGAAGGAGACAACTCCTTTCTATCCGCGCTCGCCCTACGCCGTGGCAAAGCTCTATGGCTACTGGATAATGAAGAACTACCGCGAGAGCTACGGCATGTACTGCTGCAACGGCATACTGTTCAACCACGAGAGCGAGCGCCGCGGCGAAACTTTCGTTACCCGAAAGATAACTCTTGCTGCAAGCCGCATAGCCTCGGGACATCAGGATAAGCTCTATCTTGGCAACCTCAATGCACTGCGCGACTGGGGCTATGCACCCGACTACGTGGAGTGTATGTGGCTTATCTTGCAGCAGCCCGAACCCGACGACTTCGTGATTGCTACCGGCGAGTATCACACCGTGCGCGAGTTCACAACCCTGGCGTTCAGCTTTGTGGGCATCGAACTGGAGTGGCAGGGCGATGGTCTCGACGAGAAGGGCATCGACAAGAAGACCGGACGTGTGCTGGTAGAGGTCGATCCGAAGTATTTCCGACCTGCAGAGGTGGAGCAGCTGCTTGGCAATCCACAGAAGGCACGCGAGGTCTTGGGATGGAATCCGCGCAAGACGAGCTTCGAGCAACTTGTTCGCATCATGGTCGAACACGACGTGAAGTTTGTTGAAAAGCTCTATATGAAATCAAAAATCGATGGCGGCAATGCTTAGCAAGGACTCTAAGATTTATGTGGCAGGCCACCGGGGACTTGTCGGTTCGGCCATCTGGAACAATCTGAAGCAGCGTGGCTACGACAATCTTGTGGGCAGAACTCACTGCGAACTCGACCTTACCGACCAGCTCGCAGTGAGAGAGTTCTTCGACAAAGAGCAGCCTGATGCCGTCGTCTTGGCTGCTGCTTTCGTTGGCGGAATTATGGCCAACTCGCTCTACAGGGCCGACTTTATCATGCAGAACATGATGATGCAGTGCAATGTCATAGGCGAAGCTTACCGTCATGGCGTTAAGAAGCTGCTGTTTCTGGGCAGCACGTGCATCTATCCCAAGCAAGCGCCGCAGCCAATGGCCGAGGACGCTCTGCTTACGTCGCCTTTAGAGTACACAAACGAGGAGTATGCTATAGCCAAGATTGCTGGTCTGAAGATGTGCGAGAGCTACAATCTACAGTACGGAACCAACTATATAGCCGTTATGCCCACCAATCTCTATGGACCTAACGACAACTTTCACCTTGAGAACTCGCACGTCATGCCTGCCATGATGCGCAAGATTTATCTTTCAAAGCTTATCCATGACAGCGATTGGGAGGCTATCCGCAGGGACATGACGGTGCGACCTGTGGAGGGAATTGGTGGCGATGCCGACGCTGAAGCTATACTTCAGGTGCTCTCTAAGTACGGTATATATAATAATAAGGTGGTGCTCTGGGGTACGGGCAAGCCGCTCCGAGAGTTCCTTTGGAGCGAAGACATGGCTGATGCAAGCGTTCATCTGCTGCTCAATGTTGACTTCTCTGACGTTATCGGCATCGAGAAGTACTCGTCGGTACACTACGGTGCGTCGGCCTCAGGTGTCGTAGACCGCAACAACAGTGCCGGACGTGGCGGTGCTATACCGTCGTTGGGCGAGATACGCAACTGCCATATCAACATCGGAACAGGCAAGGAGCTGACCATTCGCGACCTTTCCAAGCTGGTGGCAGAGGCTGTCGGCTTCACAGGCGAGATAGTCTTCAATGCCGACAAGCCCGATGGAACGATGCGAAAGCTTACCGACGTAAGCAAGCTTCACCGCTTAGGGTGGCACCACAAGGTTGAGATTGAAGACGGAGTGGGGCGTTTGTTCCGCTGGTACACTGATACGATAAAGGGTTAGGCTCGTCGGAGTCTAACCCTTTTCCTTTTTCAGTCGGGCATTAGCTTGCTTGTGCTAAGCCTGGTTCTTCTTTCTCACTTTCTTGAAAGCATAACTTGCCACAAACCAAACTATCACTACGGCCACCAATCCGAGAATTGCAAACTTGATGTAGTCGCCATATTCCATGATCTTAGCTTCCAGTTGGTTCTCAGGGACGAACGAGTACATCCACCAGCCGAGTGCCGCCAGTATGCAGTTCCACACCCCAGCGCCTATCGTAGTGTAGAGCAGAAAGCGCCAATAGTTCATCTTTGCCAGTCCGGCAGGTATCGAAATGAGGTGTCGTATGCCTGGAATCAGTCTGCCGGTGATGGTTGCCACCATGCCGTGAGAGTCGAAGTAGCGTTCGCTTTTCTCCACTTTCTCCTGATTGAGGAGGCACAGCTTGCCCCAGCGGGAGTTGGCAAAGCGGTAGATGATGGGCCTGCCGAGATAGTAGCCGGCAAAATAGTTGATTGTCGCACCACAGTCAGCACCAAACGTACCGAACAGTACGACGAGCCATACATTGAGTCGTCCGCCGGCAGCAAAGTAGGCAGCAGGCGACACTACCAGCTCTGAAGGCACGGGAATGACCGTACTCTCGAGCAGCATTAGGAAGAAAACCCAGTAGTAATTGAGGTGTTCGATGATGAAATTATAGAAATCCACGGTTCTGTTTACTTTTAAATTATGATTATATGAAAAAAGTTTCGCAGTCAGAAATAAGTCCCTTGGTTGCCCTTCCACTACTTTATGGTATCAGGGTAGGCGTGTCGGGATAGTCTTTCGGGTCGGTGTCGGCAGGGAAAAGGCTGCTCAACACGTATCGGGCTTCCATCGGATTGCGCTTGCAGGCTATCGAAAGATAATGCCTGAACTCCTTTTCCTTATTCTGGAAGTAGTAGCAGTAGGCCAGATAAGCATAGCCCTCGTTCCAGCTTTCGGGAGCAATCTGAACCATCGACGACAGATATTCCTTTGCCTTAATGATGCAGAAGTGGTCGAAAGCAGTCAGCCCGGCTGACAGCAGCACCTCCACGTCGTTGGAATACAGCCTGCACACCCGGTCCAGAATAGCCAGACCTTGGTCTTTGTGGCCGCTTTCCATTTCCACGTATGCTCTCAGAATCTCGGCAATGGCTGCATTTCCGTCATGTGCTAAGTACTGGTCTATGGCAGCGTTAGCCGCATCATGGTCGTTGCAGTGGCTGTAGGCATGGATCAGTTCGATGAGAACGCCGTGCAGGCAGCTTAGCTCTTCCTCGGGATAGTAGTTCTTGCGCTTGGCCAGATTGAAGTTTTCAATCGCAATGTCGCGTGCTTTTTCGATGTGCGGCACAGCCTTGTGGTACTCCTTCATGCCGATAAGCGACAGCCCGGCAAACAGTTCGCCGGTCTCGTCGTGCGGTTTCAGCTTGCTCAGCATGGTGTAGTATTTCAGTGCCTGCTCGTTGTTGCCAAGCGCGTGCATACTGTTTGCCATATTCTGAATGGCATCCACATTGTTTGGTTCGATAGCCAGCGCATAGCCCGACGAGTCGGCAGCCCCGCTGAGGTCGTTGTTCAGGAACTGCGTCGTTGCCAGATGGTTCCAGTACTGGGCTGAGTAGGGGTCCTCGTCGATAAGTTCGTTGAAGATTTTCTCGCTCTTGCCGAACTCCTTTTCGTTCATCGTCACAATGCCCATCAGCTCCTTGTAGCGGTTGTCGTCGGTCAGTCCTGAACGCATCAGCCACTTCTTGCAGTACTTGTAGGCACGATAGTCGGCAAACATTTCAGCCACGTCTACACACGTGATGTCGTATTCGTCGCTGTCTTCGGCAATGTTTTCCTCTATATAGCGGTCGGCTTCGCTGAGCTTGTTCTCAGCTATCATCAGCTCTGCCGTGATGAATGTGTATTCGATGTTGCTCTTGTCTTCTATCTGTTCGGCAATCTCCTTTGCGCGCTCTATGTCTTTGTCCACGAACATAGTCAGTCTGGCATAGAAGCAGCAGGCTCCCGTTGTGCCGGGATAGAGGTGCAGGCACAGCTCAACGGCCTGGCGCGCCTCTTCGTACTGGTCGTTCTGATGATAGTATTCGGCAACGTCGGTTATCTCGTCGCTGTCGAGCAGGCGTGCTTCCTGACCGTTGATGTAGTTCTTGTATTGAGCGAGTATCTCCTTAAATTCCTCACTGCTATAGTATTCTTCCATTCTTTCGGAACAGGGTGGGATAGTTCTGTCTGGATTATTGCTTGGCTTTCTCCTTTGCCCATGTGTCTTTCAGGCCCACGGTCTTGTTGAAGATGAGGTTCTCGGGCTTGGAGTCTGGGTCGAGCATGAAGTATCCGATGCGCTGGAACTGCAGGTAGTCGCCGGGTTTCTTCTCTTCGAGATAGCTCTCCACGTAGCAGTTCTCTATTGTGGTGAGGCTTTCCGGATTGAGCAGCTCGCGGAAGTCGCGCTCGTCAGCCGACGGGTTCTCCACCATGAACAGCCTGTCGTACTGTCTCACGGTAGCTTTCAGGCAGTGGTCTGCGCTTACCCAGTGCAGCGTACCTTTCACTTTGCGGTTTGCTCCCTCCATTCCGCTCTTGCTTGTCGGGTCGTATTCGGCCTGTATCTCGGTGATGTTGCCCTCTGCGTCCTTGGTGCAGCCGGTGCATTTCACGATATATGCGTTCTTCAGTCGCACCTCTTTGCCCGGTGTCATGCGGAAAAACTTCTTCGGAGCATCCTCCATGAAGTCGTCGCGCTCTATCCAAAGGTTGCGCGAGAAGGTGATGGTGTGCCATCCGTCGGCCTCGTTCTCCGGGTTGTTCTGTGCCGGCATCTCCTCGGTCAGGTCCTCGGGATAGTTGGTTATCACCAGTTTCACGGGGTTCAGAACGGCACTCACGCGGCAGCTGCGGCGGTTGAGGTCGTCGCGAACGGCTGCTTCGAGCAGTGCCACGTCGTTCAGTGCATCGAACTTGGTGTAGCCTATCGAGCTGATGAAATTGCGGATGCTCTCCGGCGAGTAGCCTCTGCGTCGCATACCGCTTATCGTAGGCATACGCGGATCGTCCCATCCGCTGACATATCCCTCCTCGACCAGAGCCAGGAGCTTGCGCTTCGACATCATGGTATAGGTGAGGTTCAGTCGGTTGAACTCAATCTGGCGGGGGCGGTAGCTGCTCTGTCCCTCTTTCTCGCAGAGGAAATCGATGAACAAATCGTAGAGCGGACGGTGAGGAACGAACTCCAGCGTGCAGATAGAGTGGGTCACGCCCTCGAAGTAGTCGCTCTGTCCGTGTGCGAAGTCGTACATAGGATAGGCGTGCCACTTGGTTCCTGTGCGGTGGTGCGGCGTGTGTATGATGCGATAGATTATCGGATCGCGGAAGTGCATGTTGGGATTTGCCATGTCGAGCTTGGCTCTCAGCACCATGCTTCCTTCCACTGCATCTGGTGTGTTCATCTGTTCAAACAGGCGCAGGCTTTCCTCTATGGGCCTGTCGCGGTAGGGCGAAGCCACTCCCGGCTCCGTCGGAGTGCCCTTCTGGCGGGCTATCTCCTCGCTTGTCTGCTCGTCTACGTATGCCTTTCCCTTGCGAATCATCCACAGGGCAAAGTCCCACAGACGCTCGAAATAGTCGCTGGCGTAGTAGATGTTGCCCCATTTGAAGCCGAGCCACGATATGTCGTTGAGTATGTTTTCCACATATTCGTTGTTCTCTTTCGACGGGTTGGTGTCGTCGAAGCGCAGGTTGCACACTCCGTTATACTTCTCAGCCACTCCGAAGTCCATGCAGATGGCTTTGGCATGACCTATATGCAGGTAGCCGTTAGGCTCCGGCGGGAAGCGTGTCTGTATGCGTTTTCCGTTCTTGCCTTCGGCCAAATCTTCTTCAACAAGTTGTTCCACAAAACTCAGCGAGCGTTTCTCCTCTGCCGGGTTGATAGTTTTTTCTGTGTCCATCGTATGCTTTTGATGTTTTTATGCAATTATACTGTAGGCTGCAAAGTTAAGCAATTTTCGCTACATACTGCTTTCTTGGCTGTTTTTTGTTTGGCTTTCTTGGCACAAGGAGCAGCTCAGGACCCTCTTTCGAGGAAAAAACAACAAGTTTGTAGAAAAAAAAGAAAAAAGTGTTTGGATATAAAATAAAAAGTCTTAACTTTGCAATCGTTATCCTGAATACAATCTTTTTACCTTAAAAAAGACTAATACCTATTGAGATTGAATGCCTATCGCTGTGAAGTGAGAGGCATTTGCACTTTATATAGGTTTGTTCTTTTCTTATTCAGGCTATCCTTTAACACCCGGCTGTCCCATTTCCAACTATGCAATAGCTGTACTCTTGTCCACTCTCCATGCCCCCTTGCCCCTTCGGTTGGACAGCAAGGGGGAAGCCTTGATTACTTTATTCCGCGCTCGTTCAGGGCCTTGGCATATCGCGCAGCGTTCTTCTTGTGCTCCTCGTAGGTAGAGGCAAAGTTGTGTGTGCCGCTGAAATCCTCCTTGGCACACATATACAGGTAGTCGTGATGGCGGTAGTTGAGCACCGCATCGATAGCTGCCACGGTGGGGATGCGTATCGGTCCCGGTGGCAGACCCTTGTAGCGGTAGGTGTTGTAGGGGTTGTCGACGCGCAGCATACTGTTGTATATGCGTCGTGCCTCAAACTGTCGTGTCGCGAATTTCACCGTAGGGTCGGCCTGAAGCAGCATACCCTTCTCCAGTCGGTTGATATACATTCCTGCCACCGAGGGCATTTCTTCCTCGTTGGCAGTCTCTTCGGACACTATGCTGGCAAGGGTCATCACCTGCAGGGGGCTCAGTCCGGCTGTGCTGGCTTTCTCGCGCCGCTCGGCAGTCCAGAAACGCTTGCTCTCTTTCTGCATACGGTCGAGGAAGCTGCTTGCCGACGAGTTCCAGTAAATGTCGTAGGTGTTGGGTATGAACATGGCTATGACGTTGTCGGGAGTGTAGCCATACTTGCCGCAAACGTCCTTGTCGCGCAGCAGGCGCAGCAGTTCGTCGCTGCTGAACATCAGCTTGCGCGACACCATGCGGGCCAGCTTCTCAGTGGTGCGCAGCGAGCCTATGGTTATGCTCACGGGTGCCTGCATACCGTTGCGCATACGGCGGAACGTCATCAGTGCTCCCGACGACCCCACCTCGTAGCGGCCTGTCTTGATGTTGGAGGCATAGCTGCCTATGCCGGCGAGCATCTTGAACGTCGCCATGCCGTAGGCCGTGCTCAGCGGAGCCAGCTTTGTGCAGACAGAGTCCATGTTGTCGTCGTCGTCAATGTAGATATACTGCCGCTTGCCCTGGCGAGCCATGCTGCCAAAGAGCAGGTAGCACAATGCCAGACCTGCTATTGCAACCAGCACTAAGGCCACGGTACTGAACTTGCCCGTCTGTTTCTTTCTTGATTTCTTGCGTGAAGCCACGGTTGTTTTCTTGTTTGTTAGTGTCTAAATACGTTGTATGTGCGCACCTCTCGGGTGCCGAACACAGGCGCAAAGGTACGGATATTATCCATAATAGCCCACTTTGGGCGGCGCTTAATTGTTGGCCGTGACGAATAACGGGCTTTAAGGCAAAGTAATATGGCCCATATTACCGACCAATATGGCCCATATTACTGACCAATATGGCCCATATTACCGACCCACCCCCAACCCCTCCCCAAGGGAGGGGTGCTTAAAGCAAAGTAATATGAGTCATATTACTTTCCAATAATTTTGAGAATACATATTATAATGCTAACTTTGTGTGTCGATAATGATTGTCGCAACACACAACTAACGCTTTCGTAAACGCATGACACTGTTTTTCCAGATAGAATAT
>Ga0310695_10005605_pt1 | contig 21765 bp, 15 predicted proteins | sample RumenRJG_04DNA_FD_203882 | JGI IMG/M metagenome (GOLD analysis project Ga0310695, IMG submission 203882) | Bovine rumen microbial communities from Lethbridge, Alberta, Canada - RJG_04 (v2) (version 2) | ecosystem: Host-associated > Mammals > Digestive system > Stomach > Rumen | place: Canada...
CAAACACCGCCATCGGTGTAGTTGGCCATCACATAGAAGTAGAAGGTGCCATTCTCGGTGAGATTGGTCACGGTGTAACTCTTGTCGGTGATACCGGTGATGACACGATAGGTCTTGTCACCGGTTTCGCTGGCCTTGAGTTGCATAGCAGCGGTCAGGTCACCGGCATAAACCTTCATGTACCTCATGTCGGGTAAACCAGAAGAAGTAACCTTGACATGGTCATTGGTTGCGCAATCCAGAACGACGGTGTACCAGTTGAAGGTACTGCCAGACAAGTTAATGGTCTTGCTCTGAAGACTGGTAGCCACTGTGATTGTGTTGCTACTGCCGTAGGGCTCGGAGTAAATCATCACAGTCATCTTGTCATAGCCTGTGAGGTCGTAGTTACAAGTCTGTATATAGCCGCTGTTACTCAAGTAGGCCGCGTTATTGGAACCAAAATAACTGAAACCGCTTGAAGTCCAGCCAGCAGGCAGAGCATTCGAAGAAGTCCAGTCGGTAGTGTCGAGCAGGGCAACTGCGGGCTTGAAGGGTTCAGCGCTCACAAACAGGGTGTAACTCTCCACGTTCTCGGCAGGGGTCTCGTCGGTCCAGGTGGCCTTGAACGAGGTGGAAGTGATATTGCCGGCTTCGAGCATCACAGGCTCATAGGTCTCCAACTCAGCAAGACCGTTGATCTTGAGCGTCACGTCAGGAGCATCAGTGCTGGTCAACGTGACAACAGCCTCGTGGTTGCCAGGGTTAGCGGGATTATAGGTAACAGTTACATCCACACCATTTTCTGACTGAGAGGCATTGGCATTGACATTGGTGGTGCTCAGCGAGAAGGCATTATCACCGCTAATGCTCAAGCCAATATTGTCAACGAGGTTGTAACCCTTAACGTTGAATGTAGCGGTGGCGGGATTGCCCACAATAGTGCTCATGTTGAGCGTAGTGGGGTTAACCTTGATTCTGGGATCGGTAAGCGCGCCAGCGGGAGGCTCGATGCCGATAATCATGGCTTCGCCATAGTTGAAGACATAGGCGCCAGCCTGGCCAGTAGCGCCGGTAGCGGTGGTGAAGTTGTGCAGCGTGCAATAGCCGTTGCTGTCGCCGCTCCAGCCCCAGTTCACATAGTACTGACCACTGGCATTTACACCAAACACGTTAAAGGCATGACCCGAAAGTTGGTAGCCACTGTAGTCATAGGCCAGGTACTCGATGGGACGACCGTTGTGGAGTTCGTTCAGCATGAATTCGTTCCACTCGGCGTCGGTGTACTGCTGCGGGCCATTGGTGTAGCCGCTCCAACCACCACCCTGAAGTTCGGTGAGCAAGAGGTATTGGGCATCGGTATAACCCATATTGATGCAACCCTGATAGATTTCGGGGTCGTTGGCACCACTGGCACTGATACCGTATGAATAATCGGGAATAGCCTGGCCAGCATAGCGCATCAGCCATGCCACAGCGTCCTTCTGCGCGGATGTAGAACTGTAGTTGCTCGGGCCAGTGTACTCGTCGATGATGTTAGCCCAATCGGCTTCACGTTCGGGCAGAGCAGGAGCGGCAATACCGTAAGCCGACGAGATGGCGGCTACTGCGGGATAGGTCTCGGGCCATTTCCACTTGTAGTAGCACATGGCCAACGAGGTTGCCGGGCAACCTGTAACGGCGTGATAACTGCCACTGGTGGGGCACTGGTTGTTGTAAGGAGCGCTCTGGTCCCAGTTAGCGTTTACCAGCGGTGCAACAGGCGTGGTGGCGAACTTAGGAAGTTTCACCGGCATCATGGTACCGGCCTTCAGACCGTCAATCTGATATTTGTACTTGTTGAGCAGCCACTGCATGCCGGGAGGGATGTTGTTAATGTCGAGAGCACCCTTTTCACCGTACATCAGGATCTGGGGAGCCAGATCATCACCAGCAACCACAACATAAGATTTCGCCGAGTTGAAGATGTAGTAGTCCACCGATGTGGGACTGGCTACCGAGACTTCAGCCTTGACGAGTTGGAGGTTGGCAGCGGCAGCGGCTTTAATATGCCCTGCGGCTACTTGTTTGTTAAGAAACGCACTTGCTGCAGCCTTTGCCTGCGTTGAGGACACATCGGCGGCCGACAGCGACATCGCGGCAAACGCGATGGTCAACAGTAATATAAATTTCTTCATAAGCAAAACTTGAAAAATATAAAAATGATAGTTAATGTTTGGAATTGGCGACAAAGATAGTGCAAGTCGAGCGGAATGCCAACATTTTTCCAGCACCAGTCTAAAAAAAATGTGGGGCAAGGGATGGCTCCCCTGCCCCACGATTTGATTAATTCGCTTTGTTTAATCGATGTTTTGCATGATTAATGCATACCCAGCACCATGTTGATCAGTGCGGTAACATCGTTGATATCAATAGCGTCGTCGTCAAATACGTCAGCGCAGTCAGTGCAAATGGTGTTGCCCTGGCCCAGCACGTAAGCGATCAGTGCGGTAACATCGTTGATGTCTACGCTCTGGTCGTGGTTCACGTCGCCAAGAGTATAGCCGTCACCGTTCTCGAAGAGGGTAACCTTCTGGCTGTTGCTCCATGCGCTCTGAGTACCGTCGATGTAGAGGGCCTTCACTCTGTAATAGAAGGTGCCAGCAGCCTCGAGATTATTGACGGTGTAGTTCTTGTCGGTGATACCGGTGATGAGGCGGTAGGTTGCGTCACCCTCCTCGTTAGCCTTGAACGAGGCGTTGGTGATATCACCTGCATAAACCTTAATCAGGGCCATATCGGGCGAGTAGGAATAGTCGGTGGTGGTGATAGTGATCTTGTCACCAGTGCTACCGGTAACTACCCAGGTATAGGTTTCGTTGGGCGAGAACGAGTGGCCCACGGCACCGGTCTGAGTCGAGCGGACGGTGAGGTTACCAGAACCATAGGAACTATGGGTCGAGGTGGTAATCTGCATGCTGAATGACTCGTTGGTGTAGCCCTCGGGGATGGTGAAGGTGATGCTGCCACTGCTGCTGAAGTAGTAGGCACCATTGCCCCTGTAGACGCTGCTGCCACCCCAAGGACTGGTGAGGGTGATGCTGGAGTAACTGCCGGTGTAGGGACGGCCATCGAGCGAGTCGAGCAACTCGATAGCAGGACGGGTAGAAACCTCGAGGGTGTAATTCTCGACATTGGCAGGATCGGTCTGGTCGGTCCAGTCGGCGCGGAACTTGGTCAGGTTGATGTAGTTCTCGTTGGCGGGTTGCATTTCGGGAACGAAGGTCTCGAGGGTTGCGACACCATTGATGGTAATCACCTTGTCATCGGCAGCAGGGTTGCTCAGGGTGATGGTGGCGGTGTGGTTGCCGCTGGCCTGAGGAGCATAGGTCACGGTGATGACCTTGCCGTTCTCCTGGTCGCTGACAGCGACGCTGGTGGCATCGAGAGCAAATGCGCCGTCGGGGTCATTGAGCGTCAGGGTGATGTTGCTGGTAAGTTCATTACCCTTGACGGTGAAGGTTGCGGTAGAGGTCTTGCCCACGAAGGCTTCCATGTTCAGGGTGGTCGTGTTCACCTTGATAGAGGGACCCTGTGCGGGGGGCTGGATACCGAGTACCATCTGCTGATAGGTATTGAAAACAGAGCCACCGCCACCGAAGGAGTTGAGCACGCACCAGCCATTGCCGTCGCCGCTCCAACCCAGGTTGATGTGGTACTTGCTGTCGTTGCTGCGGTAACCGTCAACGTTGAAGGCGTGACCGCCATCACCAACGGCACAGAAGACGATGGGACGCTCAGCGGCCATCTCCTCCTGAATCATTGCTGCCCACTCGGCATCGCTGTAGAGGGTGGTACCACCGCTATAGGCGCTGGTCTTCTTCACGAAGTGGGTGGTCTCGGGGTCATAACCGCAGATAAGGAAGGCGTTGAGGATGTTACCCACACTGTCAACGTGCACACCACTACCACCGGCGCTTTGGGTACCGTACGCCATGTGCTCGGCATGGCCGATATAGTGCATCAGCGCGGCAACGGCAGCACCCTGTGCATTGGTGTAGGAGCCAGTGTAGGTGTCGAGCATGTTGTCCCAATCGAAGGTAACCGAAGGCATTGCCGGGTGGGTATAACTGATTGAGTTCCAATAACTAACATCAATCGTTGATGCATAGCCGGGCAGTGCGGGTGCGGGGTCGGTGGGATATTTCCAATAATAGAACACCATGGCAGCCGAGGTTGCGGGGCAGCCGGTGTAGCACTGGTAACCGCTGAAGGTGCACTCGTTCCAGTAGGGAGCGTCCTGGTCCCAGTTGCAGGAGAGCAGCGGGCCATAGGTTACGGCATTGAGTGAGTTGTTCTTGACATTGGCAACCACCTTGAGGTCGGGATGCTCAGCGAGGTAGGTAATCTCACCCTTGTACACGGTGAACATGTCCTGCAGACCCAGAGGCAGGTTTTCGACATCCCGGAGGGGCTTGTCGCCGACCATCAGAATCGTCTCGGCACGGTCATCGGCAGCCACCACGACAAAGGTCGTGCTGGTGTTGTAAACGTAAAATGCGGGAGTTGATTTCCCGTTGCACATCTCGGTCTTGACGAGCACGGGGTTTAAAGCGTTAGGGGACATGATCTTGCCGGCATAGGCCTGGGCAAGGTAATCCTTGGCTTTCTTCTGGGCTGTGGCCTGATCAACAGGTGCAGCCGACATCGACATCGCGGCAAACGCGATGGTCAACAGGAATAAAAATTTCTTCATAAGCAAAACTTGAAAAATATAAAAATGTTAGTTAATGTTTAGAATTGGCGGCAAAATTAGTCTATTTATTCACAATATGCAAGCAAAAATCAACAAATAACCCAAAAAAATGGCAAAACTGCAGTCTGTCAGTGGGGTTGGCATTATGGGAAATCGTCATCACCAGGCTGGCAACAAGACAAAAAAACACGCTAATCACTTTAGCGTGGCATAGAAACCGGCCCATGGTGAGGGTGTTACAGGCGGAAGTTGATGGGCAGGACAACGCGCACGGCGACAGGCTGGTTGCCCACCTTGCCGACACTCCAGCGCGGCATCTCGCCGATGACGCGCACAGCCTCGCGGTTGAGGCTCTCGTCGCCTGCTCCGCGAATCACGCGCACGTCGCTCACGCGACCATCGGTGCCGACGACGAAACTGCACAGCACGCGCCCCTGGATGTGCTTCTTGTAAGCGTGATAGGGGTACTCGCGGGTTTTGTTGATGAAGTTGATGAGTCCCCGCTCACCGCCGGGGAATTGGGGCTGGATGTCCACGTAGTCAAACTCATAGACCACCGAATAGGACTGCTTGGTCGAGGGATTGACCGTGGTGACGTGACGCACCTGTGCTGCCATGGGCACCACGGTGAAAAACGCCATCAAACAAAGCAAACCTAAACGTAATCGTTTGAGCATAGGCTATTTGAATTAGTGATGAAATGTCGCGGCAGCGGGCTTTCCGGTGCTTTGACAGCGGCAAATATAGAGTTACAATTGCAAACGGCAAAGCATTTTAATTTATTTTTGTAAACTATTAGGATTGTTTCATTCTTTTTGGCTAAAACAGGCTGATTTCAAAAAAAATGTAAATATTTTCAATTTCATCGCCATATTTCCTTACATTTGCGACATGAGAGCGGCAAGAGCCTGATGACCTGGGCTGCCAGCCAACAATCCTGATTATTTATCTTATAAATTTCAACCATCATGAAACATACCCTTATGACCCTTGTGATGTTGCTGTCGGCTCTGGTACTGACGGCCCAAACCGGCACCCTGCAAGACCTGAGTGCCAAAGACCGCACCCGGCTGGAGAAAGCCGTTGAACTCATGGACAACGGTATGCCCGAAACGGCCATCGACATCATCGAGACGCTCATTAAGGTCTACCCCGACAACTATGACATCATGTATGAATTGGGCTATGCCTACAACGTGACCGGGGACTATGACAAGTTGCTGAAACTGTGCAATCAACTGAAGAAACACCCGATGGCCAACTTCCAAGTCTATCAGATGGAAGGCAACACGCTCGACTATATGGGCAAACGCAAAGAAGCCATCAAAGCCTACAACGAGGGGCTGAAACGGTTCCCCGACGCCGGTTTGCTCTATGTGGAGCAGGCTATCATCAGCGAACACGAGCAGGACTATGACCAAGCGGTGATGCTCTACGAGAAGGCCATCGAGGTTGAGCCCGACTTGGCCTCTCCCTATTATCACCTGGCCAAACTCTATGCCATGTCCACCGAGCCGGTGTGGGCACTGTTGTATGGCGAAGTGGCCCGCCTGCTCGAGCCTAGCAGCAATCGCAGCAACGAGATGAGCAAACTGATGTATGACATCTATCAAGACCACATCCAGTTTGACAATGAGCAGGGCACCATCAACTCCACGTTGACCGAAACCCATACCATCAACGTCAATCAAGACACATCGGTTGTGGAGATTCCGTTGCCTCTGGGCTATGAAATGGCCATGCTCCGTTCACTTGCAGGCGTGACATCACTTGACCTCAAGAACCTGGTGGAAGTGAAGCGGAGGTTTACCGAGGAGTTTCATGAGATGTACAAGGATTACTATGACGTTCCTATCCTGGACTTTGACTACAAAGTGTTCAAGAACGGCTACTGGGAGCCTTATTGCATGTGGCTGTTGCAAAAGGGTAACGAGAAGGCCTATGAGCAATGGCTGGAGAACGACTCGGCCTCGGCAGCCATGGATGCTTTCATCACGTGGTACAATCAAGATACCTTCAAGCCGACCAAAGAAAGGCCCACATTGAGGACTCAAGTTTACCTCAAGGATCGTCTGAATATCCCACCCTTTGAAGAAATTGGTGACGCTGATGGATGCCGCAAACATAAACTTGACGCGCAACGACTGGCACGATGGGTGCTGGAGCAGCCTTTTGACACCACCAGCACGTTGAAGTTAAAAGTCAACGCGTATATAATCACTTGGGCTACCAACTCCGACGAGGTGTCACTCACCCTGCGAGACAGTCCCGTCGGCACCAGCCCCTGCGGCGTGATGGCAACCATCTGCGCACTGATTGACTATGCCATCACCAACAATGTGAAAGACCCTGGCGAAGAGGGCTTCCGCTATGCGGTGAAGACGGCTATCGCCTATATGGAACGTAACGGAGAGGAACTGAGCGAGGAGGCCAAATCGTTCTTGAACATGACATCAGAGCAGCAGGATCAATTGCTGCACCAATATTATATCCGGAATTAGTCACGAAGGGGAGCGTCTCAAACAGGAATGATGACACTCCCTACCCATCAGAAATCGGGAGAGCAGGTGAGGCTAAGGGTCTCGCCTGTTGCCGGATGGACAAAGGTGATGGACCGGGCATGCAGCATCAGTCGCCTGGCGGTGCGACCGTAGAGGCGGTCGCCCACGATGGGGCAGTCCAGCCCGAGGGGGTGGGAAGCATGGACGCGCAACTGGTGGGTACGGCCCGTGAGCGGCTCAAGGCTGATTCGGGTCACGCCGTCGTTGCGTTCCAGCACACGGTATCGGGTCACGGCGGGCCTGCCGTGCTCGCGGTCCACTCGTTGGCGGGGACGGTCATCGACGTCGGGGCGGATGGGCAGATCGATGACGCCCTCATCCTGCATGACCAAGCCGTCGAGCAGGGCGATGTAACGCTTGCTGATGGTGTGCTGTTCAAATTGCTGCTGCAGGGCCTTATGGGTCGCCTTGTCCTTGGCAAAGATGACCAGGCCCGAGGTTTCCTGGTCCAGGCGATGGACCACGATGGGGCCATGGGCCTCGGGGTGGGCGGCCTGGTAACGTGTTAGCAACGAGTCCTCCAGTGCCTTGCCGGGCACCGTGAGCATCCCCGAGGGCTTATTGAGCACCGTGAGCCACCGGTCGTCATAGACGGTATCCAACACGGTGTCCTGCTGCGGCTGCTCGAGCGGATTATCCTCCACGTCAAGGCCTTGGAGCATAAAGTCGAGAATGGGTTTGCACTTGCTGCGGCAGGCGGGATAGAAATGACCGTGATGACGCACCTCGCCGGCTGGCGAAGCCCCCCACCAGAATTCCGCCATACACAGGGGCTTGAGGCCATGGTTGAATGCGTAGTTGAGCAGTCGCGGGGCGCAACACTCCCCAGCCCCGGCTGGCGGCAGCGTACCCAAGGGCTTGAACACCTCGACCAGGTCGCGACGCTCACCACGGGCATTGCTCACGACAAAAAGCCTGAAGATGCGCTCCTGCAGGGCTTCGCTCATCGTCTTGCGCCGCGTCCTCAACTGGTCGATGCGGAGTTGAAAATCGGCGATTTCATCGAACATTTTGGTCATTTCGGCTTCCTGCCGACGCCGTATGCGCTTGAGTTCGGCTTTCTCGTAGCGGCTCTGGTTGAGGAGCGCTTCCTGTTGCTCAGGTGTGAGGTCGCCAGCGTCCCTCAAGGCATCGCGCTCCTGCTTGTGCCGCGCCATCAAGGCCTTGAAATCGGCGATTTCATCGGCAAATTTCTGTTCGAGAGCCGTCTTGCGGATTCTCATCTCGAGCAATTCGGGGGACTGCTCCAGCCGTTGCACCTCCTGGTTGATAGCGGTGATTTGGGCCTCGCCCCGCTTGAACTCGCCCTGCGGGTCGAGCAGGTCGTAGACCGGCGGCACGAAGAAGTCGTGATGCACCGAGCCCGCCAGGTTGCCCGAGAAGGCCGCCAGGAAACCCAGTGAACCGGATTCATCGGCTGCCACGAGCACTCCCAGCATCTTTCCCGACGCCATTTCATCGGCCCAATCGGTCCTCGACGCGACATATTGCTGCACCTGTCCGACCGCCATCAGCGCCAGCGGGTGCGGCTCGTACAGGAACGGGCAGGTGAAGCGCTCCGGCAACGGGAGCGCCATCGGGTCAATATCCAGAGGGTGGAAGACGATATTCATCGCTGCAAAATTACTGCATTTATCGGACGCCGAACCACGTTTTAGCATCAAAATGCAATCAAAGGACCAAATGTGCTGCTAAAAAGCAAAAAAAAGTAGGATTATATTTTCATTATCCAACATTTGTCCCTACCTTTGCAATAATTAAGACTAATTCTTTACCGCTCAACGACAGCAGCCTCTTGCCGACCGAAAAACGGCACAGAGATGAGACCTTAAAAGAGCATCGAACTGAAACAAATAACTTAAACCAAATAAAATCAGAATTATGGCACTAATTGATTGCGTAATGTGGCAGCCGCAAGGCAACGAATTTGTCTTTGCATACCGCTTCCCACACACGAACCTGAGCACTTACACTCAACTGATTGTCAACGAGTCGCAGGAGGCCCTTCTATTCAGCAAGGGACAACTGATGGGCAAATTCGGCCCCGGCAAACACACCCTCAACACCGAGAACCTGCCTGTGCTGAGGTCGCTGTTCGGCATCCCCTTCGGCGGCAAGAACCCGTTCACTGCCGAGGTGTGGTTCGTCAACCTGCTTGAGCCGGCCAACCTGGGTTGGGCGACCAAGAACATGACCGTCCACGACGCCGACTACCAGACCATGCTGCCCCTGCTGGCGAAAGGCCAGTATGGCGTGAAGGTGTCCGCCCCCGAGAAGTTCATGATCAAGATGGTGGGCACCAAGCAACTGTTCACCGAGACCGACATGCTGTCGCAGGCCTATGGCGAGTTCTCGACCAAGGCCAAGAGCACCATCATCCAGTTCATGACGCAGAACCGGGTGGGTCTGAAGAGCATCACGGCCCATCTTGACGCATTGTCGCAATACATCAAGGAATCGTTGCTGGCCTTCTGGGAGGACTACGGCATGACGATGACGCGCTTCTATGTGAACGACATCACCGTCGACACCACGACAGCCGAAGGCCGCAAAATCTCGGAGGCTCTGGCGAGCCAGGCCTCGATGTCGATTACGGGCCACTCGTGGCAACAGGAACAGATGTTCGGCATGGCCAACAACGCCGTGGACCAGATCGGCAACTCGAGCCAGGGCGGCCTGCTTGCCGGCCTGATGGCGATGAGCATGATGGGCGGCCGCGGTATGGGCGGCATGGGCGGCGGCATGATGGAAACCCATCACTCACAGCCCACATTCGGTCCCCAGGGCCAGACGGGCGGTCAACCCATGGGCGGTGCGCCTGCAGGCCCCGAGGTGCGTGAGATATACTGCGCCAGTTGCTCCAGAAAGCACTTGACCACCGAGCGGTTCTGCCCGCACTGCGGTGCCGAATACAACCCGTGCCCGAACTGCGGTTCCGACAATCCCAAGACAGCGCGCCGTTGCGTGAGTTGCGGCACCCCGTTGCAGTCGGCAGCCGCGGCGGCACAGTGCCATGCCTGCGGAGGCAGTATCGCACCGGGTACCATGTTCTGCCCGCACTGCGGAGCCCAGCAGAAGACGAGTGCCGGTCCCTCGTGTCCCCGTTGCGGTGCACCCATCACGACACCAGCCAAGTTCTGTCCGAAATGCGGCCAAAAACTCTGACGGTCGGTCATCTTATCAACAAACCCTCTAAAAAAACATCTACACAATGAGTAACGCAAGAATAGTCTATAAAGTGCTGGCCCTGCTGTTGGGCTACGGCCTGATTATCGCCGCATTCCTGATACTGGGCGGAGGCATCATCAGCAATGATGTGCTGACACTCGACATCGTCGTCTCGTGCCTGATTTACACGGTCTATGCCGTGGCCTCGTTCTTCCCCCTAATCAACACGAAGGACAGTTCGCACAAGGAAGTGGGCATGTTGGGTATCAACATGTTCTTCCTGACGGTGTGCACGGTGCTGTCGATAGGTCTGATGATCTGCGGTATCATCTGGCAGATACCGTTCACCTACCAGTTGCTGGGTCAACTGGCCATCGTGCTGATTGCCCTGGTGGGCCGTGGTGCGTCGCTCCAGTCGGGCGAGAAGGTCAAGGAAATCCACCACCTCGAGCAGGCCAAAAAACAGGGCCGCGACTCGTTGAAGACGCAGATGATGATGTTCATGGAAGAAGTGTACAGCAGCAAGCGCCTCGACCCCCAGAGTGTCGCACGGCTCGAGAAACTGCAGCAAGAGACCCGTTTTGTCACCCCGTCGCTGGCCCCCGAGGCGCAGGCGCTGGAATACCAGTTCGTGCAATCGGTGCAGGACCTGAGGGTGCTCATGTACCAGCAGCCGCTCGACATGATGCAAATCAACGACAAGATTGCGAGCCTCGAACGCACACTGCTGAACAGGAAGCGCTACTGATGCCTGCACGTTACCCCGCCCTCACGGGGTAACGCTTTTTTCTATCCCCTACAAGTTGCCCGCGGGCAATTACCTGGTTTGCCACAATCCCAACCCGAATCCTATAACTTCAATAAACAATACACCTTATGACAAAAACAGGAAAAATCTTCAAAGACTCGAGCAACATCTACCAAGATCAAGCCCGGCTCCTCTTCAACTACTACGCACAGGCTGCCGAACGAATTGTGCGGCAGGAGGAGACCCTCGAGCAACAAATCAATCAACTCGTGCAGGACAAGCAGGAGGTTGAAAAGAAACGTAGCGACACCTGGAAATGGCTGTTGACCATCGTGGCCTTCTTCATGTACTTCATCCGCAACAAGCAGTATGACGAGCAGATGGCAGCCATCGACCAGATGATTGAGCGCAAGAATGCAGAGTATGCCAACATCTTCAGGAACTACAAGGTGACCAAGATGGGCGTTGCCTATGTTCCCGTAGCACAACAGGTCGCCTACGAGGACAAGTGCTTTGTCATCGACTACACGGGCAATGTGCCCACGTCGCAGGTGAGCCTGCAGTTGTCGCGGCAGAACGACCTGCTCGTGGAAACGATGTCCCAGATGGAGCAACTCACCACCGAGGCCCCGATTGTAGAGTCGTCGGATGAGTCGGAGAGCATCGACACCAACGACTACTCGCTGTCGATCCAGAAGGTGAACCAGAGCGACTACGTGGGTAAACTCGACCGCTCGCTTCGCACCATCTCCTACTGCATGAACGATACCGAAGTCAAGTCGGTGACGCTGCCCCTGGTGGCCGACGGCAGCGACTACCTGCAATTCCTGAACGAATATGCCACCAGCGATGCCGGCAACCATCCCATTGTCCAGGCCTTTGACGACAAGAGATATGACGGCGAAATCGACAACTTCTGCCACCTGAACAAACTCAAAGACTCCTTGTCGAGCGACACCGAGCAGTTTGAGGATGTGCTCAAGCATCTGATGCACACGATGGCAATGTCGGTACAAACCATCTCGGCGATGAAACTCGCCTCGACCGACAAGGTGGTGAACTCCTCCAACGATATCCTGTTCAAAATCCTGAAAGCGCCCTATAACCACTACTCACCGCTGCTGGAGGCTGAGGAAATCCGCCGCATCCGCGACGAGCGCTTCGACTACTCCGACTCGATCCAGGGCTATGAGCCCTTCCAGTTGCGTGAAAGTTCACGCGTGCGCTACAGCCTGTTCGCCGGCGAGTGGACCGCCGAGGACAACAGCGTGACGAGTGTGCCGTTCGGCGTCCATCAAATCTATGAAGAGATTGTGGCACCGATGGTTCAGCGTCTGATGATGGAGAACCGTGTTGAACGCATCAAGATCTACGGCCAGATTCATGACCAGAAAATCAGTTATCTGAACAAGTGGCACCAGGATGTTGACGCATTCTACCGTTCCAACCATGCCGAGAGTGCCGACATCATCAACAATATGCAGCAGAGCCTGAGCGAGTATGTCGAAGCCTTCAACACCCTGTCGCAGTTGCAGAAGACGCTCGACAACATGAGCACCGTCGACAGTGCCGAGGACAGCGGAAAACTCGACAACGCGATTGTGGAGAAGCAGGACAACTCGGCCAACACCCTGGCGGCATTTGAGATGCAGGCCCAGGAATTCAGGGACGTACAGGAAGAGTTCAGCGACTATATGGACCGCCTGCAGGACGACATCGCCCTGAAAGCCGAGAAGTTTGGCCATGTCGAGTTCTATGACGCCCGTTTGCAGGACGGCTACTCCAACTCGGTTGCCGTGGCTGCCGACGAAGTCCAGAGCATGGACAACCGCCGCAAGCCGCTCGCCGTTTCCAACCCGCTGCTGGCCAAGGAGGCTATCCTGCTTCCCGAGCCCAAGGTTGAGGAACTGACCTATGAGCACCTGTCGCTGAACCTGCCGTCGATTGCCGTGAACGCGCTGGATGCCGTCAGCCGCATCACCATGAACATCAAGCCCAGCCAGCCTCGCAGAACCGCTCCTGCCACGCCGCCGGCTCCAACTCCCAACGCGACCAATGAGGAAGAGCCCCCCACTCCCCCTACCCCCGATGAGGAAGAGGTGCCTGACGTTCCCCAGGAGGAAGAGGTTCCCGACGTCCCCGAGGAGAATGTAGTGCCCGATGTTCCCGAAGAGGAAGAAGTACCTGATATCCCCGAAGAGGATGAAGTTCCCGACATTCCTGAGGAGGACGAGGTGCCCGACATCCCCAAGGAGGACGAGGTACCCGACATCCCTGAGGAGGACGATGACGATGAAGCCGTTCCCTATGTTCCCGAGAAAGAGGACTATAAGGAAGACGAGGAGAACAATTAATGTTAACGGATAGGAGATACTATTATGGCAACATTAATTCCCTGCAACATTGATACCACTCCCATGGCTGCCGAAATGCAGAGCGTTTCGAGCCATGTACAGGGTACTACGGCGGCCGTGGTGACGATGCAGAGCGCCGTTATCGCCGCCGAGAACCACAGTGCCAACAAGGTGTGCAGCAATGTGAACCGTGGCTTCTATACGTTGATGTGTTCCCAGATTTCGCAGAAGATTGCCAATAAGCACAGCCGTGTCGAGGCATTGCTGATGAAAATGGCCCAGCAGAAACGCCGGTTGCTCAATATCAAGAGCACCATGGAGCGTGACTATGGGCGCATCAGTGCACGCTACCTGAAAATCTTCACCGGCATCAACAAAGAACTCGAGACCCGCATTCTGCAGATTGACCAACCCGTGTTTGAGTTGGTGAACAAGCACATGGCGTCCTCGTCGAACAGGATGAACTCGCTGACCTCGTGGATTTCGACATCCCAGAGCGAGAGCATCGCCGACAGCCAGAAAATCCTTGCCTCGAACCTGAAGCGCAACGCCCAAACCGTGCTGGAGGAATCCACGCGATTCCTGTCGCAGATTGGCGAGCAACGGGTGCTCACGAGCAAGGTGCTGATATACAACGAAGAAGGCAACGATGACCACGATTACCTAGTGCCCGTCCTGATACGCGAGTCGGTGAACGACAGCAGCATGGCCAGCCGCTTGGACGTGATGACCCCTGCCGACCTGGAGACATCGACGGCCCGAGCCATCGACAACTCGGTGCGCACGTCCGACAGCCTGAAATGGCACAACGGTGCCTGTGACCCGGCGGTGAGGGACGAGTTCACAAGGATGGTGGATATGGCCCAGATGGCACCTCGCGTCAAAGACAAGATGCGCGAGTTGTTCGGTTCGTCAAATTTTGAAATCCTCTAACATGCCTCCATTATGAGTTACAGCAGAAGATTCTCACGAACAGTATCCGTCCACTACAGCGGGACGGTGAGTTATCCTGCGTCCCAGACGGGGGGCTCGGTTTCGTACAGCGGCACCGCCCATGAACTCGTGGAAGTTGACGTCCATGTCGACACGGGAGCATTTGACGCCAGCGTGGCCCACTGCAACAACAGCGTCAGCGGCTTGACGGCCAGCGTGGGGGCGATGAACGCCGCCCAATGCCTTGCCATCAGGCAGAATGCCGACAAGATTTCGAAGTCGATCATCGACGGCTTTTTCAGCACGGTGCGCACCGACCTGCGCACACAGAAAGCCGAACTCGAGCAGGCCATCGATGCCAAACTGCTCCTGCTGCGCCAACAGGCGCAAACCCTGCAGGAAAAGCAGCAGCAAATGGAAGAGGATTATGCCCGCACCAGCGCCCGCTACCAGAAGATCTTCAACGACCTGAACAACGAACTGTCGATCCGTATCCACGAGATTGACCAGCCCGTGTTCAAACTGGTGGGCGACGTCGACGAGCAGAGCGACCGCATGCTCCACACCGAGATGATACAGACCGCGGTGACGATGAGCAAGGAGAGCAGCCTCCTGGAAGCGCAAATCAGCGCAGCACTGATGAAACGCCATGCCTTGCAGGCCATGGAGCAGGCCCAGCAGTTCCTGGAGTCGAAAGCCCGGACCGAAAAGACGATGCAGGAGACCGACATCGACGGTGAAGGCAGCGACACCTACCTGATTCCGGTGTGCTACATGAAGACTGAAAGCGAAAACCAGCAGGTGGAGCGCCGATGCGTCATTCCGCAGGAATTGTCAGCATCATGCAGCGGCCTGGAGGAATCACTCTCGTCGCGGCTTGAGCAGATGCCGCTGAGCACCAGCGAGGGCGCCGAGCAGTTGAATTCCTACCTGCAACTCGAAATCGCCAAGAACATTCCTCAGAACGACACGCACTCTGAGCGGGTGAAAAAGTTAATCAATCAGATGTTTAATCAATAAACTATATCAATCATGGGTCAATTAAAAGAAGTCTACATCACAGACACTAACCTGCGTCTGGACAACAATATCGTGAAGGGCGGAGTATTGCCCAACAAAATCTCGGAACTGTCGAGAACCGTCACCGTTGTCGGCGAGACGATTATCGAGGGTCCCCTATATGCCAACCAATTGACCATCGAGGGAGCCCCCTTTGAGGTCAAGGGCGCAGTGTTCACCCAGCGTGAACTCTACATCAACAACGACGTGAACGGTGATGTCATCTTCCGCAAGGCCGTGGGCTCGGCCTCATCGGTAGTGACACGCGGCATGAAATGCAACAGCACCTTCTGCTCGGACATCAACTCCAAGTCGATCACGCTGTGCAACGCGTTTGTCACGGGAAGCCTGTATGGCGATGATATCATCCTCGAGAACTGCGTCGTTATCGGCGGCGTGTTCGCGACCCAGTCGTTGAGCATCAAGGACTGCATCGTGGGCACCTTCATCTCGCCCTATGTGGAACTGGACGGCAATGTCAACCTGCTGCTGCCGTCGGTCTTCAGCGTGGAACGCGTGGAATACACCCCGTCGGCCAAACTGTACTCGCTGGCGCTGGCCGACCTGGGTTCCCTGTACCGTCATCTCGAGGAGGCCGAGGAAAGCGGCAAAATCGAAATCAACCTGGCACTTGATGACCTGCACACCACGCTCACCGACAGTGAACGCCAGCGCTCGCTGCACAGTTACAGCGTGATCGGCAAGGTGCTTGCCGCCGACCTGATTGACACCGACAAGTTCCAGAACCACTTCCTGCTCACTGCAGCCGCACTGGGTTCCCAGTTGCTCAAGACTTATGACCTGGGCCTTGACAGCGACGGCAAACCCGCCTTACTGACCACCGAGCGCCTCAGGTCATTCTTCTTTGATATCCTGCACGGCCGCATCAAGGTGAAAGACCTTGACGGCTCCTTCAGTGTTGAACAATTTGCAAGAACAATGTGATATGTCGAACATTAAGTATTACTACGTAGACGAGAATTCGGAGCGGCAAGGCCCGTTTTTCCTTGAAGACCTTGCCAAGCATCCCTTGACGCCCACGACCCTCGTGTGGCGCAAAGGCATGCCATCGTGGGTGAAAGCCGGTGAGGTGGAGGAACTCTCCTTCCTGTTCCAAACAGGCCAAGATGCCGTGAACAGCGGCCCTGACACCGAAGAGATTTACCGCAACGCGACCTTGAGCATCGCCAACCAGCAGTTTGAACAGGCGCGCGCCCTCATCGACGAGTTGCTGGACATCAATCCCAACGAGCCGCGATACCTGGAACTGCAGGAGATTTTGAAACAGGCTACCCAGCCACAGCCGCCGGAGCCGCAGCCCGCACCAGTGCCACAACCCGAGCCGCAACAGCCTGAGCCCGCACCGCAGGCCGAGGGCACAGACGACTTTATCTTCTGCACGCAATGCGGACAACGCATGAGTGCGCAAACCGAACGCTGCCCCCAGTGCGGGACGCCTGTTGGACAAACCGATAACACCAACTATGCTCCACTGGAGGTAACCGAGATTGCAGCCGCTGGCGCAATGGCTCAGCAACCGGAGCCGCAGCAGCCCTATCAGGCGCAACCTTACCAGCCGCAACAGCCTGAGCCGCAGCAACCCTATCAGGCGCAGCCTTACCAGCCGCAACAACCTGAGCCGCAGCAACCCTATCAGGCGCAGCCTTACCAGCCGCAACAGCCTGAGGCGCAGCAACCCTATCAGGCGCAGCCTTACCAGCCGCAACAGCCTGAGGCGCAGCAACCCTATCAGGCGCAGCCCTACCAGCCGCAGCAGCCTTACCAGCAACAGCCCTACCCAGAGCAGCCCTATGAGACTGAAACTGAAACCAAGAACCGCTTCCCCATGGCTGCCATCATTGGAGCCATCCTTGCTGCTTTGGTTTTGGGCGGCGTATGCCTGTACATGTTCGTTATCCGCCCCAATCAGTCCAGCAGCAAAGATGAGCCCTACGAATGGACCATCAATGAAGATGGAGACACCAATCCCGGCCTGGAAGATGAACAAAAGCCAGAAGAGACCACAGCAGCACCCGTGGAAAGCCCTGACAGCACCGTCACGGCAAAAAAAGCCCAGAAGAAGACGTATGTCGTGGTGAACGGTGTGAACGTCAGAGTGCGCACCAGCCCTGCACTCAACGACTACAACATCATCACCGACAGCAAGGGCAAGAACCTGCACCCCAACAAGGGAGACCGCCTGGAATACCTGGGAGACTTCGGTGACTTCTACAAAATCTATTTTAAGGGATATGAGTGCTATATCGCCAAGGAGTTCTCCTATCTCGTGGAAGAGTAATCTTAAAACCCAAAACAAAAAAGATGAAACTGAAATATATCATGATTCTGTTTGCCGCCATGACCCTGATGGCATGCGGCTCGGACAATAAGAAACAAGAGTCCAAAGACAACAAAGAAGCCCCTGCCGCCAACGAGAGCGCCGAGGTAGCCGGCAAGGACGGCCAGGTGACCTACCGCCCCGACACTGCCATGGTCTTCTATGACGGCAAAGTAGACCCCAACAAGGCCTTTATCGTCATCTCCAAGAAGGAGTTGCGGCTGAGTGTGTATGCCGACATCAACGGCGACACAACACTTGTCGCCCGCTACCCCGTGTGCATCAGCCGCAATAAGGGCCAAAAAGAGAAATCGGGCGACATGAGGACCCCCGAGTCGGAACCCGGAGCACCGTTCAAGATCAAACAGATACAGGAAGCCAGCACGTGGTCGCATGACTTTGGCGACGGCCGTGGCTCGATTCTGTCCTATGGCAACTGGTTCATGCGCCTGGAGACCCCCTTCTCGGGCATCGGCATCCACGGCAGCACCAACAACGAGGACAAGATGCCCGGCCGCGACAGCGAGGGCTGCATCCGCCTGAGGGACGGTGACCTGGACCACCTGCACGACAATTACGCCGCTGTGGGTATGCCGGTCATCATCAAAGCGGAAGAACAAGGCGACCTGCCCTTTGAGCGCAATGCCAAGAAGGGCGAGGGCCACCGGTTGAAATAAACATCGGAATCATCAATAGCGCGCCGGTTGAGGCCTACAGGCCCAAGTGGTCGCGCAGGATGTCGAGTGCTGCGGTCATGTCATCGCAGTCGACAGTCTGGCCGAGGCGGTAGTTACCTATCGCCTCGAGCAGTGTACATGTGATTTCACCATTGCGGCTCTTCTTGTCGTGCCGCATCAACTGCAGCAACTCGTCATAGTCGTCGCACGTGAAGGGGAAGTCGCGGTAGTTGTCGCGCACAAAGGCTCCCAAGCGATGAACATCGTCGCTGGAAAAGCCCAAGCGCAGATGAGAGAGGACGGCCTCGGTGACCAGTCCCCACGCCACGGCATAGCCATGGGGCACGGGGGTGCCGCGCTGCAGGGCCAAGGCCTCGAAAGCATGTCCCGCGGTGTGACCCAGGTTGAGGGCCTCGCGCTCGCCGTGCTCGTGGGGGTCGTGCCCGACGATGTCCACCTTGACCTGCACCGAGCGGCGCAGGCGCTCCAACAGGTCATCGTGGTCGATGGGCGCGGTGAAATTGTGATCCAGCAGGCGCAGGAACTCAGTGCGGTCGCTCAGCATGGAGTGCTTGATGACCTCGGCAAAACCCGACTTCATCTCGCTCGCGGGGAGGGTGTCGAAGTAGCGCGTCGAGATGATGACGTCGCTGGCGGAAGCAAAAGCACCGACTTCGTTTTTCAGTCCACCATAGTTAAAACCCGTTTTGCCTCCTACAGCGGCATCGACAGCCCCCAGCAGCGTGGTGGGCACGTTGATGAACCTGACACCGCGCTTGAAGGTCGCTGCCGCAAAGCCGCCCAGGTCGGTCACCATGCCGCCGCCCAGGTTGATGACCAGCGAGTGACGTGTAACCCCCAGTCGCTGCATCTCGTCCCACACGCGGCACACCGTCGGGAGCGACTTGGCCGCGTCACCGTCGGGAATGGTGATGACGTTGACGGCCGATTCCGGCAGGAAATTGGCCGTGTTGGCATCGGCAATCCACACTGTCATATTGTGGTTGCCGCGTGCTGCCGACTGCTCGACGGCGGCTTGGACCTGGTTGGTGAAAATGAGGTTCTGCATCTGCTTGGCTCGTGTTATTGAAGAGAATTTGTTCTTTGAAAAACCAAGACAAGAGTGATGAATTATTGGTTTTCAGCAAAATAGCACCAAATATCTTGCTTCTCGTTCTTGTCTGTTGAAACGTCGGTGCCCGTCGTGAAGACAAGAAAGACAAGAAAGACAATGCGCTATTGATTGTCCTTGATGTCTTTCTTGTTGTACTGAACAGTGGCCAGTATCAGGCTTTGATGAGCGATAAGGCCACGAGCAGCGAGGGCAGTGCTGCTGCCAGTTCGTCCATGTTCTTATAGACGAGGTCGGCTCCAGCCTTGTACAGGTCCTTCTCGGGGATGGGACCCGTGGTGACACCGATGGTGAAGCAGCCGGCGGCATGGGCGGCCTGCACACCCAACGGAGCATTCTCGATAACGAGGCACTCGTGAGGCTTCTTCTCGGCCTTGTTCATCGCCTTGAGGAAGGGCTCGGGATTGGGTTTGCCCTTGCGCACGTCGTGTCCGGTGACTTTTACATCACCGAATAGACCCGTGAAGTCCCTCTCGATGCGTTCGAGCAGGGCATCCTGCTGTGAACCGGTAACCAACACGTTAACGATGCCCGACTCCTTGAGCGTCTCGAGCACGCGCACTGCACCGGGCATCACGGGAGCCTCGCCCAGTTCCCTGAAGTAGCGCGTCTTCACGCCATAGAGGGCATGGGCCTCATCGTCGGTGACATTCTTTCCGGCACCGGTCTTGAACTTCATCTTGATGATTTCGCTGCCGGTCATACCTTCCAGTTCATAAAACTCGTCACGGGTACACTTGATACCGTTTTTCTTCATCAGTTTCACCCAAGCCTGGGTGTGGTACTTCATCGAGTCATAGAGCACGCCGTCGCAATCGATGAGGGCGGCACTGATGTCTAAGCCTTTTTGACCTGTGTATCTCAGGTACTCGGCTATCGTCTGTTGTAGAGTCATTTTGGGTTATATATATGATTATAAATGATGTTTATTATCTCACGGTGATGTGCAGGCAGCCTGACTTGCGCTCAAAGATGGCATAACAACGGCCCTGCCGCCTGAAGTCCTGCACGACCTCGGCCAGGATGTTCTTCAAGTCCTCGAGCGAGATGACCATGCTCGGGTCGAGGCAATCAAACTTGACCCAACTGATGTCGAATGTGGTGCCGTAGCGGTGGCAGGAATTCTCGGTTGCCGCGCGATTGCGCTTCATGAGTTTGGACACGCTGAAGTCGGTGCGCGTGACGCTGGTGACCTTGATGCGGTATTCCTTGCCTCCGCGCTTGCGGATGGTGTCCTGGAAGGCATAGCCAATCTCCTTGAGCAGTTGCGCCGCCTTGGGGACCAGATAGGGCACCGATGCGGTGAGGTCGTCCAGCAAATAGGCATCGCAGGAGTAGATGCGGATCAGCGGCCTGTCGATAGCGTAGGCATCGCGTAGTGATGTCACGGGCTTGAAACCGTTCTGCTCTGCCGCCTCGAGTTGCAGCGCATTGGAGTCGTTGAAAATTTCCTTGAGCGGCCGTTGCTCGATATAGGTGGGCAGATGATGGATCTCGGCATCGGCGATGAGGCCCATGCTGTCACCCATCAACGCCCTGTTCACCGGCATGGCCGGCGGAGCCTTATAGTCCCACGCTGTAGTATCCTGTTGCTGGCCCCCGCTGCAACGCCCGCACGACGTGGTGCCTGCCATAACAAGGCACACCAGTATCAGCAGCAAAGGCAGCAGGTGCAAGATGTTTCGGTTCATCTTTGATTCTGAGGTCATTTCATGTTTCAGCAAGCAAAGATAGTGCAAGGTGAGCGGAATAGCAAGAAAAAATACGATTTTTCTTGCATTCCCGAACCGCAGCCTATCTTGCCCAAGGATGCACACCTCCGCAGGGAGTGATAGTGCAAGGTGAGCGGAATAGCAAGAAAAAAAATGATTTTTCTTGCATTCCCGAACCGCAGCCTATCTTACCCAAGGAGCAGGAGCCTATCTTCGCCGCAAGTCAAAATTAGACACAAATAACCCGTTGGCGGGATTAAAAAGTTAATAAAAAGATGTTCAAAAAGTTGCGCATATCGCTGATTTTTAGTAATTTAGTGGTGATCAAAACATTAAATTCAAATCACCGTATGCACAACTTGTACGCAA